>OMNT01000085.1_pt1 | contig 95928 bp, 76 predicted proteins | sample 1672551 | NCBI WGS metagenome assembly OMNT01 (sample SAMEA3136698, study PRJEB25190) | human gut metagenome | reverse complement strand
ATTTTGCATCCGGATCGCTGTGGAATACAGCTTTTGGCTCACGTCCGTGCTCTTTAAGGTATTCCATCGCCTTTTCGTCAGCTTCAAAGATACCTGTCTTTGCACCGGCCTCTACTGCCATATTGCAGAGAGTCATACGATCACTGATGCTTAATGTTTTTGCGCCTTCTCCGGTGAATTCCATTACCTGATAGTTGCATCCGTTTGCACCAACTTCTCCAATGATGGTAAGGATCAGGTCACGGGCGGTAACGCCTTCCGGAAGTTTACCGGTCAGATTGAATTTTACAGATTCCGGAACCAGTACCCAGGAAGTTCCTGTTACCATTCCATAAAGAAAATCTGTACATCCGACACCGGTTCCGAATGCGCCAAGTGCACCATAAGAACAGGTATGGCTGTCTGCGCCAAAGATCAGTTCACCCGGACGAACATAATTCTCGATCATAACCTGATGGCAGACGCCTTTGCCTTCCCAGAAATCAATGTTATTTTCTTTTGCAAAGTCTCTCATTTTTTTCTGGGATGCTGCTGTTTTCGGACAGTCAGACGGTACGTTGTGGTCAACGATAAAAACAAGTTTTTTTGTATCTGCAATATGCGGATTTTTTAATTTATTATTATACATATCTACAGTCAGATGTGTGGTTCCGTCATTACTCATCAGACGGTCAAGCTGAACCGTATGGATATCACCAGGTTTAACACTATCCACACCGGCTGCTGCTGCGATGATTTTTTCTGCGATTGTCATTCCCATGGTTATTTCTCCTCCTTGTTCAGTGAAGCGATCAGGCCGCCCTGATTCAGAATCCCCTGCATATATTCCGGAAGTTTGGTACAGGTATAAGTCTTTCCGTTTGCAACTGCTGTACCATCAGACATATGAAGTTCCATGGTATCTCCGGTCTGTACATCATCCGGAAGATCTTTACAGACAATTGCCGGAAGCCCGATGTTGATCGCATTTCTGAAGAAAATTCTTGCAAAGGATTTGGCGATAACGGCCTGTACCCCAAGTGCTTTGAGTACGCCCGGTGCCTGTTCTCTGGAAGAACCACAACCAAAGTTCTCACCGCCAACTACGAAATCTCCCGGTTTTACTTTCTTTGCAAAATCAGGATCTAATGATTCAAATGCATGACCTTTCATCTCATCCAGGTTCGGCAGAAGCAGATACTGGGATGCAATGATCTGATCTGTATCAAGGTCATTATGAAATTTAAAAATCGTTCCTTTTTCCATAATAATTTTCCTCCATGTATAACTATTCATTTTTCCTATTTTATCATAAACTTTTGTAACATTAAATGCATATTTATAAAAAAGCTGCATGATTTTTCAACAACAATATTGATTTATCCTGTAATCCATTCATATGCAATGCGTGGAGTTCCATTTGAAACATAAATAATCCCACATCTTTTGAATCCACATTTTTCAATCACATGCTGCATCACGGCATTATCTTCGTGTGTATCAATGCGCAGATGCGGCACACGTGCCTTGCAATACTCCATGATCTGTCCGAACACATTGTGTACTGTCCCATCACTGGCAACACGGTGTACTACAGCATATGCCTCATCTGACAGCCATCTGCCATTCTCAATCTCCGCATACGAAGGATCCGGTCCATCTGCAAAAACAAATACGGCATGAATCACTTCTTTATCTTCTGTTTTCTCTGTGAGGACATACAGCTGTCCCTGGAGAATATCCTCTTTCAGAAGATCCTCCGGCCGGTCACCCTCTCCCCACTGCGTATGATTTCCATTGTCTCTCATAAACTGTCTTGCCGCAGCATATATTTCATTCATTCGGAGCCGATCCTGCTGCCCCGCTTTTCTGATCGCGTATGCCATACCATTTCTCCTGTATTTGTAATAAAAGTATTTCGAATTTTATATCACCTTATGATTCAGCCATTTACGACTGTGAAATCTCCATGTAAAAATAATGGCACGTACAGTCCAGTCTGCAAACATGCCGATCCAGACTCCCATCGGTCCGAATCCAATGCCTCTGATAAGAAATACGCACAGACAGAATCTGCATGCCCACATGGTACAGCAGGATGTGATCATGGAAAATCGTACATCACCGGCTGCACGAAGTCCATATCCAGGAATAAATGCCATCGTCCACACAAACGGTTTTACAATCGTGATACACATTACCATATGGAAGCACATATCTGCACTTTGTTTCTCCATACCGCCAAGAATGGTAACCGGCTTCGTCAGTGCAAATACCACAAGGCAACTTACCAGTACTACGATTTCAGCAATCACACAAAGCTTCTTTATATAATAAACTGCTTCATCCTTTTTTCCTGCCCCAAGACACTGTCCAACAATTGTCATCAGGCCTACGCCTACACCGATTGCTGCAATTCCGTTCAGATTTTCCAGAATGTTCGTCATTGCCTGTGCTGCGATCGCAGCAGTTCCCAGTGTGGATACAGTAGACTGGATTGCCAGTTTACCAAGCTGGAACATACTGTTTTCGACACCGGACGGAATTCCGATTCCCAGAATACGTCTGATCATAGACCAGTTCGGACGGATTTTGAAGTAGTCACGCACAACAATCTCCTGTCTGTCTTTTCGAAGCTGAATCAGAACCACAACTGCACAGAACACACGTGAGATCAGTGTGGAAAGTGCCGCACCTGTAACTCCCATATGGAAACCCCAGATCATAACTGCATTTCCGACAATGTTCATCACATTTGAAATCATGGAAATAAGCATTGGCCCTCTGGTATTATCCTGTGACCGGAAAATGGATGCTGCTGAATCATATGCCGCGATAAACGGAAATGACAGTGCTGTATAAAAGAAATATGTTTCTGATGCTCTCATGACCTCTGCATCCACGGATCCAAATATCAGTCCCAGAAGCGGTTTCTGAAATATCAGACAGATCAGACTGACCGCCAGCGAAATAGCTGTGATGATAAACAGTACCTGTCTTGCAGATTCATTTGCTTTTTCTTTGTTTCTCTGCCCTATATACTGCGCACAGACAATTGCTCCACCTGCAGCCAGTGCAGAAAATGCCTGAATTACCAATACGTTGATCGAATCCACCAGTGATACCGCTGAGATCGCCGCAGACCCGACATTGCTCACCATCATCGTATCCGCAGTTCCCATGATGGAATTCAGCAGCTGTTCCAACACCACCGGAATGAGCAGATTCCGGATCATACGGTTGGTAAAGATATGCTGCTGTTGCTCTGATTTACTGATCATAAATGACATGACTTCCTCCTGCGCCCCTGTATGAGTCAAAACAAATGAAAAAAGGACCTGGCCTTGGTCCGTTTTTATACTCATTATAGCCGTCCAACTTCGTCTTGTAAAGCATTAATCAAAAAAAGCGACAAATACCATCATTCAGACATGTGGTACTTGTCGCTTGCTATTACTTACAATTATTTATTAGTTATTACCTGTGATTACTTATTTGTTTCTGCGATGTTTCAGGCGAAGTGCCCAGAATGCAAGTACAACATCAACAAAGGCAAATAAGAACATCAGAGCAGATCCTGCTACGTTTGTTTCATCTGCTGTTTTTACTCCGTCAGACTTCTGATTGCCGGATGCATTGTTATCAGAACCTGTTCCGTTGTTACCTGTTCCTCCATTGTTTCCTGCATCTGTTACTGTTGGTGCAGGAGTTTCTGTTGCATCTGGATCCTCTGTCGGATCTGGTGTTTCACTTGGGTCTGGAGTCTCTGTTGCATCTGGTGTTTCACTCGGGTTTGGTGCTTCACTCGGGTTCGGTGCTTCGCTCGGGTTCGGTGCCTCACTTGGGTTCGGTGCCTCACTCGGGTTTGGTGCCTCACTTGGGTTTGGTGCTTCACTCGGGTTTGGTGCTTCACTTGGGTTTGGTGCCTCACTCGGGTTCGGTGCTTCACTTGGGTTCGGTGCTTCACTTGGGTTTGGTGCCTCACTCGGGTTTGGTACTACCGGTTCTGTCGGTGCTGGAATTACTGCACTTGCAGTTCCGAATCCGAAGTCCATACCTGACCACGGAATAACGAATCCGTTAGACCAGTATTCTCTCCATCCAAGACTCGGGCACATATTTCCTTCATCCCAGTAATTAAAAGAAGATGTAAAGGTCATTGTCTGTGTATAAGTCTTTCCGGTATCCGGATCAGTGAAGGTTACATCTTTTGTAATAGATACTGTATATTCCTGTGGGTTGCAATATGTTCCAACCGGGAATACTCCTGCAATATGGATCTGAGCCTCTCCAAGGATAATTGCTCCTGAATAGTCTGGAGAAACAGAGATTGTTCCAAGATCGTCTGCATCAAATACAACTGTCTGTGTCAGTGTTTTGTCACCTACAGTCAGTGTAGCTGTAGCCACTCTTGACATATCAATGTGACTTACAGTACCTGTAACAAGAAGTCCTGCTTCTTCAGCATCTGTTCCATTCTCTTCTGCTTCAAGAACTTCGTCACTCTCTTCCGGTGTTTCTTCCGGATCAACGGAATCTTCTGACAGAACGGTATCTACATCTTCATCAGTATCAGAGTCTTCTTCATCACCAGTCTCATCTTCTTCCTGATCTTCAGCATCTCCATCTTCTGATTCTTCGGCGTCTTCTTCTGCATCTTTTTCTGTCTCGTCAGTTTCTTCTGATGAAGTATCCTGATCATTTTCTTCGGCAGCAGATGATTTCTGATTTGTTGTAGGATTTTCTTCGGCAGCAGATGATTCCTGATTTGTTGTAGGATTTTCTTCAGCTGCCATCGCAAGACTTGCACCCTGCATAATCATTGCCGCCCCTACAAGGCAGACAGCAACTTTCTTCCATCCTAACCATTTTCTATGCATTTCCTTTTTTCCTCCTCATTCCCAGAGGCGGCTGTTAACCGCCTCCAACCACACATATAGCTTTTTGTGGATTTATTTAACTTTCATTTTTGTTGCTTTACTGTATGATCCCCAGATTGCTTTGCCATTTACAACTTTGCAGCTGCGTACACGAACATAGTAATTCTTTCTGCTGGTCAGTCCCTTCAGAACAATTTTTCCGGTCTTGTTGCTGTTGATCGTAACAGTCTTGGTTGTTCTACCTTTGAACTTGCTGCTCTGGCTGTACTGAACAACATATTTCGTTGCCTGAGCATCACGATACCATCTTACGTTCAGTGTCTTCTTGGCACCTTTCTTGACAACCGGTTTTTTCGGTGTCTTCGGTTTGATTGTAAATGTTGCTTTTCCTGCATATTTTGCAAATTTACCTTTACCTTTGACAATTACAGTTGCGTAACCAGTATTCTTATTATTCTTATAAGTTACTTTGTAATATTTTCTGCTTACTTTCTTTCTTCCGTTATACACAGTAACCTTTGGTTTTGCATTCTTTCCATTATATACATAAGATGTTTTGGAAAGTTTCAGTCGCAACTTTTTCGTGTAAGTTGTAAAGTTGCTGATTAATTTAATATTTCCATTTGCATCTGTACTTACGGAAATATTATATCCTGCCGGAGTTCCAACTGCCTTGCCGGTATACTGAATTCGTTTTCCGGCTGCATTTCTGTCAAGACCCGAAACGGTTGCTTTCCAGTTATTTGCTTCTGTCAGAGTTACTCTCTTGCCTGTTGTCTTTCCATTTGCATAGATTTCAACAACCAGCTGAGCCGGACGGGAATCCACCACATTATCCAGATCATTCCATGCATTCTGAACAGTCACATTCATTTTCTGTACATTATGCGTGTACTCTGCTTTATATCCCTCTAAAGCACTACCGGTTACTTTTACGGTATATCCGGAAACAGCATACGCGATCACACTATAAGCGATTTCTTTTCCGGCTTTATATTTTGGAAGATCTGACCAGGTCTTTGTCCATTCTTTATTTGACTCAATAACTGCTTTGTCACCAAGTGCTGTTCCGTCTGCATAAAGCTGAACAAGTGTATCTGTCGGACGGATTCCATCCTGGTTATTTGCGTCATTCCATGATGCTCTTGCGCTGACATTTACCACTGCCGGAATATGTTTATAAGTAAGTACAAGACCTTTTTCATCAAGAATATCTCCAGCTACAGAAACATCATATCCATCTGCCTCTGTACCCTTTACTTCATATTTGATTCTTGTTCCGTCTTTCTTCACATCTACAGATGCAAATTTTGCTGTCCAGTTGTTCTCTGCATTCAGAGTCACTTTGTTTTCTGTTGCTTCTCCGTCTGCATAAAGTTCTGCTTCTACAGAGTCAAGACGTGCTCCATCCTGATTTTCTGCGTCATCCCATTTTACAGATACCGGAATCTCAACAGTTGCCGGAATATAAGTGTTTTTTACAACAAGGCCAGTTGCTGCATCTCCTCTTACAGAAGTCTCATAAGATTCCGGAAGTCCGGTAACCTCTGCTGTGTAAACGATCGCTTCGCCGACTTTTCCAGTTCTGTTCTTCTGCAGACCGGTCCATGTCTTGGAGAAATCACTTGCACTCTCAAGAATAATCTTATCACCAACTTTTACGTCGTCTGCAAGAAGCTGTACATAGTAAGAAGCCGGACGAACATTATCCTGATTGTCCTTGTCATTCCATTCAGTTGTTAAGGTTACATCTACAGTTTCTGTCTTGTGTGTGAATTTCAGAGTGAATCCCTGAGATGCGGCTCCCTCTACTACACAGTCATATCCATCAACTTTGGTTGCTACCAGAGTATAATCGATTGTTATTCCGTCTTTCTTGAGATCCATCTCTCCGAAGGACGCTGCCCATTTGTTGTCAGCAGTAAGTTTTACTTTTTTACCTGTGGACACATCACCGGCATAAAGTTCTGCTTCTACAAGTTCTGGACGGATTGCATCCTGGTTGTCTGCATCGACCCAGTTAACAGATGCTTTGATATCTGCCACTGCTGGTACATGAGTTGCTGTAATGGTAAATCCAGTTCCTGCATCTCCTGTGATTTCTGCAGTATATCCGTCTTCGCCACCCTTAAGGCCGACTACTTCGACTTCATAAGTAACTTTCGTACCGGCTTTGTACTGGTCAAGTCCGGTCCATGTCTTGGTCCATTTGGATTTCTCATTGACTGTAATTACATCGCCGAGATTTTCGCCATCAGCTTTAAGCTGTAAGCTTACTGTCTCCGGACGAACATCGTCTTTGTTATTTCCATCTTCCCATACAACAGTTGCTTTAACATCTACTGTCTTAACTGCATGTGTATAGTTCAGAACAAGTCCTTCTGTTGCACTTCCGGTTGTCTCAATCTCATATCCCTCAGCTTTGGTGGATACCAGAGAATACTCGATTGGTTTACCATTTTTGTTTACTGCCATTTTCTCGAAGGTTGCTTTCCATTCGTTGTCTGCAGTAAGTTTTACTTTTTTACCTGTGGATGTATTACCTGCATAGAGTTCAGCTTCTACAAACTCCGGACGAAGTCCATCCTGGTTGTCTGCATCATTCCAGTTTACAGATACTGCAATGTCAACACCTTTTGGTGTGTAGGAGTTCTTAAGTGTGATTGCTCCTGTTTCTTCATCCTTGGCAGTTGTGATTGTATATCCTTCCGGAAGTCCGGATTCTTCTACTGTGTATTCGATTACTTTACCAGCATTGTATTTCGGAAGGTCTGTCCATGTCTTGGTCCAGTTTCCATCAGCGTCTGCTTTTACAGTTACGTTATCACCAACGTTTACTGCTTCTCCGCCTTCAACTTTTGATTTAAGCTGCAAGCTTACAGATGCAGGACGGTTTCCATCCTGATTCTCTGCATCATCCCATGTTACATTTGCTGTAGCACTGACTTTTGCAATTTCATGTGAGTAAGTAACAACAAATCCATCGTCCGCACTACCTGTTACTTTTGCAGTGTATTCTTCCGGGTTTTCTGCTGTTACACGATAAACGATATTATTTCCTTCTGCATCTTCTGCATCCAGAAGTTTCCATTCATATGTCCAGTTGTTTTCTGCATTCAGTTCAATCGGATCACCATACTTCTCACCATTTGCAGTCAACTGCAGTGTTGCTTTTTCCGGACGGATTCCATCCTGGTTGTCATGGTCATCCCATTCTGTTGAAAGGGTTATATTTCTACTTGGAGTAACGGTAACTTTTACATCATTAGCATTGACACCGTTCCATGCAGCACTAACTGTTGCATTACCTCTTTTAACACCTGTAACAACGCCACCGTCTACTGTTGCAATGGACTCATTATAGCTCTTCCATGTAATCTGCGGATTCTCTACATATGCAGATCCATCCCATGCTTTTGCTGTAATCTTTTCTGTTGTACCCTGCTTAACAGTTAATTCAGCTGGCTGAAGGATCAGTCTTGCATCAGATGTTACCTCTACCTCACAGGTAGCTGTAGGATCAAACGGATAACACTTGATTGTGATCGTAGTCTTTCCAGGAGAAACAGCTGTAAGATGCAACATTCTTCCATCTTCCGGATCTGCTTTTGCTGTAACGATATTTGTATCGCCTTCAACCATCTCAAGTTTTGAAAGCTTCGGATTACTCTTATCTGCCCAGAACTTTCGTTCCAGTTCTGTTCCATCTTCCTTAATAAAGGTACCCAGGATTGTTGCTGTACCGGATTCTCCCATCTTCATAGATAAGGAGTTTTTGTTCAGATACAGTCCTGCTTCACCATTAACCTTAATGGCGATACTCTGCCATACACCATAAAGCTGTCCAGTTTCCATCGGTACATAATATTTATGGCTCAAATAAATATATCCACTGTATGGAGTCTTTCCTGTAACGCTTACTTTTTCTCCTGCCTGCTTTACAATATCAATATTATAAATACCGTTACCATAAAACTGAGCATTCAGACTTCCATGACCGTTTTCAAAATAACCGATTTTCCAGGTATCTGTAATATCTTCACCGGCCTTGTTGGTTTTGGTTTCACCCTTAGTTCCGGTAATTTCTACAGCTTCACCTTTTACAACAACTTTCTGGTTTTCGGTTACATTTACTTTAATATCTTTTACTTTTGTTCCTTTGTAGCTTACTGTAACAGTTGTGCTCGCTGTTGTCTGACCTTCCGGAAGATCCTTCGCAGTGATAACACCAACAGAATCTACTGTTGCAACAGCTTCGTCAGCTGACTTCCAGGTTACATCACTGGATGTATTATATCCTTCTCCGGTAGAACCGGCTTTATACTGCCCCATATTCCAGAGTGTCCAGGCAATTTCCTGTGTACTTCCCTGAGGCATGGTTACTTCATTCTGTGCATCAGTCAGATAAATTCCATTTTGTACCACTTCTACGTCTGCTTTTACAGCATATGTAGTTCCATTTTCTGCTTTCCATGATGCGGTGATAACAGTCTTACCATATCCAACCGCTGTAATCTTTCCACCATCTACAGTTGCAACTTCATCATTGTCAGTTGCCCAGTTAAATACTGCATCTGAAACTTTCTGATTATTGTAATAAGCAGTTGCAGTAAGAGACTGGCTGCTGCCCTTAGTCATTGTAAGAGAATCTTCATTTAAAGAAATTCTACCACCGGTAGAAGTCACTGTAACACCCTGAGTAGCTGTATCCTGATATCCGTTAATTGTAGCTTTTAATGTAACAGTTGCATATCCCTCTTTTTTAGGACGAATCACACCATCTGTACTGATAGATGCAATTGCTTTGTTATCAATTGACCATACAATATCTTCTTCTGGAATGGATGTTGTTACATCCGGGTTTTCTTTACTATAATCAAACAGTTTATATTTGATCTTGTAGTCTTTGGCTTCGTCAGCTGACAGCGTTATGGTAGCTGGTTCATCAAACACAATACCATTGACTGTAATCCGAATAGGTTTGGATTCTGCTGTTTTCTCTTTTCCTGTAGTCTTATCCGTATAACTGTAGATAATTTTCATAGAAGTAGCACCAGCCTTCAGAGCTGTAACTTTTACTTTTCCCTTATCAGCTGTTGTAGCAGTGATCACAGATGAGTCATCTGCATATTCACTTGCAGAATCATCCATAAATTTATAGGTATAAGCCGGAGATGATACTGCGCCATTTCCACCGTTAAAGGCCTGAGTAGTAATAAATGTATAGTCGCCCTTCTTCGGAATACTAACTGGACCCGGAGTCTGGACATAAATACCAGGTGCCGGCAAACTAACATCTCTTCTGAAAGTTTCCTGCAGTTTTGCTCTTTCATCAGGTGAAATCGCAGTAGTATTCAGTTCTTTACCTATCATTTCATGAAAATCAACATAATAATTATGATTGATTGTTCCCTGACCTTTACTTGGATAAGATTTGTAACTCAATGTACATTCTTTCATACCTGCTTTGATCTTGCCACTCTCATCTCTTGTTGCAGCAAAATCGGTATAGGCATTGTCTTTTCCCCATGAGTCGCTTTCTGTTAATACTGAGTTATCAATGATATCCTGGGAGGTAGGAGAACCACTTAGCACAAACTTGTCACCAAAATTCACTTTATCTACTGCTGGTGTAATATGAATTTTGTAATTAACTACTAATTCGCATGCATTATATTTTTTGCTTGAAGTATTACAGTTATATCCTGTCCATGTTCCAGTAAGTGTAACATCGCCTTCTTCAAAAGCACTAATAGTTACAACTGGATTTGTTTCTCCAAAGATAGAGGCATGATCACTACCTTCTGTAAGTGCCCATTTTATAGTTGAGTGTGGCCAATAATTTGGATTTCTGGAATAATCCTTACACCATTGTGTAGTTTTTACATTGTCTGTAGCTTTCTTATAGTTAGTTGCTACCAATGATTGAACTACAAACTGTCTTGTTTCATTCGGAGCCATAGTTATTGTTGCATTGTTCACCGGATAATTTGCCACTGCAAATCGATAATTTCCAGAATACTCTCCACCGGTTGCTCTGTATCTATGATACTCATAGACATCATTTCCGGCAACAGTAAAAGTTCCTACATCACCTTCTCTTGGTTTATAAGCACCAGTATCTTGGGTATCATCTCCAACAGCATCTGCACCGTCTTCTGAGACACCAAGATCACTTCCGTCAGAGAATTCATCGATTCCGGATTCGTCTGCCTGTTCCTCTTCTACAGTTACATCTGAATCCACATCTTCATTACTGTCATCGGATATATCCACATCATCTGATGTGTCTTCATCCTCGACAACTTCCAGGTCATTATCTGCGTCAACGTCTGCATCAGAGATTTCTTCCGAAACGACCGCCGCATCCGGTTCGCTGATAAAATCATCTGCATATACAACCATACAACCCTGCACTGTAAGTGCTACGACCAGCATCCATGCAAGTGTACGCTTCAGACCTGAGTGAAATTTTTTACTCATTATTCTCTCCTTCTTTCTTATTATTATTTTACAGTTTCATCTGGTATACCGTAACTGTTCAGTAACCTCACAGTTACGATATTCCTTTGTTTCACAGAAACAGATCTATTTAGCAATTGAATTTCTTTTGCTTCAATTCCTGAGACAATTCGATACGGTTTGTCTTGAAATGGAAGAAAGGTCTTTCATCAATTGCTAATATTTCAACTGGAAACATATGTGGTTCCAGACAAGACTGTACAGCCTCAGTGATGTCCTGGATGGTGTATCCATCTTCAAGGACAACATAAAGATACGGAACGAAGTATCCATCGTGATCGTTGTCTTCGATCAGCACAAAAAATTCGTCTTTGATTCCTGCAATTTTTGCATCTGCAAGACGGTTTTCCATTGGAAGAACTGCAAGTTCTCCGCCGCCATAACGCTGTGCGGCGCCACGGTTCAGGACATAGAAAACACCATCTTCATCAACATATCCAATATCACCTGTATGCAGCCAGATCTTGCCGTCTGCATGTGTCTGAAGTGCTTTTGCTGTCGCACTGCGTCTGTCATAACCCAGCATGGTTCCCGGGCCTGAGGTACAGATTTCGCCAAGTTCGTTATATCCGAGTTCTTCCTGTGTTCCCGGTTTAAAAACTCCCATGACGGTCAGTGGCATCGGAATACCAACGTTGCCATTATGTACGGACTTCGGTGCCATCTGGAATGTCAGATTCGAACCGGCCTCACTGCTTCCGTAACCAACGGTAAATCGTGCTTTGCAGTTATGTTTTTCAAGGAAATTCTGCACACGGTCAAGCTGATTGTTGTTTACAGCTTCGCATCCGGCACCTGCCGCGAGCAGATGTGACATGTCATAATCATCCGGAATTCGTCCGTTTCGCATGATTATTTCGATAAACATAGGAATCATTGGCCAGCTGTTTGGACGATAACGCATCATCTCCAGATCCACATCTTCCGGATCTACAAAAGGATCCATGATCAGAAGCTTGTTGGATGACAATGGAAGTAATACCATCGAAACTACAACTGCAACCAATGCCGGCGGCAGACAGGTTACCAGCCATGTCGGACGGATCTCGTCAGATCCTCCATAAAAATTCATCTGACAAACGGTGCCAAGAATGCTGTCCGCGCAATGAATAACCTGTTTGGACGGGCCGGTTGAACCACTTGTGTAGGCACGGAACAACGGTCTGCTGAGATCTTTGTCCGCCTCTACCCTGCCAACATAATACTCACCTAAGGAAAGGAACTCGTCCCATGTCATTGTTCCCTTTCCAGATGCCACAACTCTCGGATAGTTTTCATCCAGAGAAGCTTTGATATAGTCTGGAAGTGCTTTTTCATCTCCATAATACAGTGGATTCAGAAGAATGATCTTTTTCACTCCCGCATTTTCGAAATATGCTTTCATTTCTTTCTTAGAAAGAAAATCATGTGCAAAAATTGCTTTTGCATCTGCCTTGCTGACCGCTTCTACATTTTCCTGCAGTGTGTTGTCTCTGCAAAGAATGGATGCTCCAATCTTCTCCGCTGCCAGCAGAAGGTAAACGAAGTTCGGTACAAGTCTGAAGAATACCGGTATCTGATCCCCTTCGCCAAATCCCATGGCTCTCAGTGACCTTGCACATTTCTCAGATTCTTCAAAAACAGTTCTCCAGGTAATATCCTCTCCATAATAATGAATCGCAACCTCATCCATTCCCGGACAGTTACTTTCCAGATATTCCCATACGGTACACTGCGGCTTCTGTATCAGATTAAGCATCATTTCCGGATAATACTGCATCCACTTGCGCTCTTCACTCGGTCTGCCTGTTGCTTTATTTTCCTGATTCAAGCTCATATCCTCCTTATATTTTTCTTTCTCAAAATGTATGATTGCATATAAAGTTATCTGTTCACACATATACAGATTCACTTATACACCTTAAAATTTTACTAGCTAATGCATATTGTTTCCTCGTACTAAAGTACGAGATTTGGAATGGATATTTCCCACTCAACAACAAATAGCCTGTAAATGTCTCTCAAGGGACATTCGCAGGTTCAGCGGCAAAAGCATTATGAAAATTTGTACGTCTGACAAACTATGTAAATTGTAAGGTATTGCACTAATGTAAGAATTAATGTCAGACATGAAACCCCTGTCCCTTCTCATTGCTTACAAAACATCCGCATTATGTGTAAAAAACACAGTTTGCTATTTTCATACACATACATAATATACCATTTTATGCGACAAAAGTCTACATTCTTTTAATATAAACCAAGTTTTTTCGACATACCTCGAGAGCAGTATTTTCCGTTTTTCCATCCCCCAATTTCAGTCAAAAAAGGCTGACAGAAAGGCCGGGGACCCTCTTGCGGATTCCCGACCTTTCTTTAACTTTTTATTTTACTGTCAGACCTTTTTTATCGTATCCACTGTAAACGTTTTTCTTATCTACAGTACAGTAAGCTCTCACTGTATAAGTGTATTTCTTACCCTTGGATAATTTAGTGTCTCTAAAGGAAGTAACATTTCCTTTGGTAATTCTTTTGACAGCCTTCCAGCTTCCATTGTTTGTCTTACGATAAACAACATATCCGTTCGCTCCGTCTACCTTATTCCAGGTAAGAGTTGCTTTCTTTGCAGAATTTCTCTTCACCCTGCGAAGCTTCGGCGCCTTCAGAACAGTTTTTCCAGTAATTCCCTTCTTATTATAAGAGCTCCATACTGTACCACCCGCCGTCTTCTTATATGCCTTCACCGTGTAAGTATAACTCTTACCGGTCTTCAGGTTCTTATGAACATAAGATGTACTCTTCGTATCGCCAACTGTTTTCCACTTACCGTTTTCTTTTACATATACACGGTAACCATCTGCATTCTTCACTTTGCTCCAGCTTACTTTCAGTGCATTGTGACCTACAGCAGCAACCTTGTCAAGCTTCGGTGTATCCAGCTTGATCTGCTGCACCGGCTTCTGGGTTGGGGTTGGAGTTGCGGTCGGTGCAGGTGCTTTTTCATAGCCAAGACCTACCAGGGCGGTTGTCAAATCGTCCTCGGTAAGGGAAGCGAATGCGGCTTCCTGCGAACTTACATTGCCAAACACTTTGAGTTTCGTTATCGACAGAACCTTGCTTCCTCTATTCGTAATAGTGAATGTGTTATCTTCACTCTTTCCTGTATCGAGTACATAATACATTTCAACTGTGGACAACTTAATTGCATCATCTTGCCAACTTACTTCAGCTGTTGTAGAGCCATTCAGTCCACTCATGCCAATCTGTGCTGCTGACACTCCCGAACCAAGCTTAAATACCAGCTGCTGATCTGGCTGCAAATAAACCTCATTCTTAGGTCCATTATCCAACATATCCTGAGCTGTAGTATTATTCGGATCAACTTTAGGATCCAAAATCACTGCCGACGCTACACCACCAGTTGCATGTACCTGACTATATGCATTTTTTGCAATCTGATCTGCATATTTTTCACTCTTCGAACCTTGAACTCCCAAAGCATTCAGTACCTGATCGCGGACTTCATAATATTTCGGTGATACTTCATTATCTTTGGCATACACTTCATCTGCTTTTGCCTCATCCTTTGAAGACTCCAATGTATTATATACACGGAATCCATCAAGATATACTGTTCCTCCTTTAACCTGTTTCAGTTCCAGTTTGTATTTATTCCACTCCTGGAAGTCCATGGATACTACAGGTACATTATATCCTTTTACTTCCTGGCCTGTCGCAGTTCCTTCATTCTTCATCTGTGTATCTACAACAACGAGTTTGAACTTTTTGAGTGTCTCTCCCTTATATGCAGCAACAGACATAACTGCTTCTTGTGTATCGGTGTTTGCATAGATGTCTACACCTGAACCTTGGAAGCTGAATGAACTAACCTCACTTGTAAGTGGGGTCTGTGTGCCACCACTGGCTCCTGCATCATTTTTATATGCTCTATCATATCCGTAATTTGCTTTGCTTCCTTCTTTTGAAGCAGTCTGCACATAGTTGCTATCTTTACTTCCTGTACCATTCTCTATAAAGGTTTCTTCATAATATACAGAAGTGGCCGGATAAATAGAAATTGTATGGGTTATTTTGGCTCCGTTATTATCCTCAATTGTCAGAAAGATCTCGTCGATTCCCTTTATTACTTCTTCCGGCACATAAGTTAATGTATGATAGTCTGAATCAGTTGTAGCCTTTCCACACGTTGGCTGTTTCGCTACATATGCTGATTTCCAGCTTGTATCCGAGAGTCCCAGATCTGATGCCTTAATAGTAAGTTTGAGTCCATAATCCACCACAAAGTTATGGACATTGTTAAATGTATAATACAGATAAACGTCTTTTCCACCCGCACTTCGTGTAACCTTCTTACAGGTATAATCACTGTATCTGTAAGTTGATCCAATTTCTGGCATTGTACCAAGATCAGCCGATACTGTCTGATTCTTTCCCAAAGAATTGACTACTGTACCATTATCAAGAGGACCCTTCCATTTTTCTTTATTAAGACCTATTTTCTCATCAAACTGTGTAGTTCCCTCTACAGTAATCGAATATCCGTAAAACTGTTCATTTGAAGTTTCATTCATATAATGGACACGAAGTGAATCCTGTGTTTCTTTTGCTTTCAGATAATATGTCACAAGCATTCCATGTTGGTTAAATATTTCAAGACCTTCAATTGTCGCATCACCACCAACATGATAATTATATTTTCCTGAAATGCTCTTAAAATGCTTACTTTCGTCTGCAAAGTCACCAAGATGATCTTCGTTATCTACCCAAAGCACTTTCTCGTTAGCATCATAATTATACGTATAACTGTAGGCTGTACTGGCTGCATCTCCTATCGACTCTCTATTATTGTTGCTTGTTGGCGTCAGTGTGATCATATAGACTTCATAATCATCTGTATTTTCAGCACGGATCATTCCTATTTCTCGATAATTATTATACCAGTATCTGCTGTCGCCGTTATTATACTGATGAACTGATGTGGAATCACCCGGATCACAATGGAAAGCAATAGTCTTATCCGTTGGAAAGCTAGCCGGATTACGATCTCCGGTTTGATACTTTACTGCATAATCCAGAAGTACATAATTACTATTGTCATACGAAGCTCTGTTTACTCCCCAGTCTTTTACTTCTGTAGTTACTTCATCTGTAACCTGTGTTTTCTGCAGATAATATGCTACTACCTGATCTGAACTGTTAAAATCAGTCCATGTTTCTCCATCAGAAGAAAATGACCATTTCTGATTCCAGTATCTGACATACGTGAAATCATCACCTGAGTTAAATCTATCAACACCTTGCTTATCAGTCTGTCTCTTATCTGAGGTCAGGCGTGTTCCTTTCAGAAATACTACTTCGTTTCCACCCTGTGTACCTGTTGCTGGCACAAATTCACTGATTTTTGCACCCTTTTCACTGTGAACACTGGAGTCTGTAGCTTTAATTGTTCCACTCTCTGCACCATTTGCAGTAACCGGACGATTTGTAATCCAATACTCTACAGTAATAGGTTCTACAGTATTAATATTTTCATTATCAACTTTAATATTATATTTAACTGTTCCAATTTGAACCGATGTTTTACCTTCTTTAAGCCCAGTGAAAGTAACCAAAGTCTGATCTTTTGCTTCCGTAGTTACTGTTCCCTGACTATCCATACGTGTAAACTGACCGCCTGAAGTATTTCCCCATGCAATTTCGGCCAACTTCCACCAATTTTTCTTATCCTTCGTTATCTGAACTCTGATATATCTTACTTTCGGCAATTTATTATTACTAAAGTTCTGTGGTGACGTTGTTCCAGTGTAACTGCCAATATTTTCCCAGTTTGAACCGTCAGCGGAAACAAGTACATCCGCATCTTCGCAATAATCATTACCCACATCACTCGGGGAAGTCAATTGAACAGTATTAAATGGAATCGCGGTTCCAAGATCTACCTGCACATACTGTCCAACTGATTGATTCCCATCTTCCCAGAAGTAAGTACTATTATTTCCGTCTATCAAATTGTCTAATGTATAGTTTTCGTAAATTTTTACATTTGTACTTGTACTTGCATTATATGAGATATTTTCCGCATTCTCTTTCTGAAGCTCAGTCTTGACATTGACAACAGAATTATCATACTTTAACTCTTCAGCAGTAAGATTTCCTTCCAGAGTTTCTGTATAGTCACTATTAACCGTCACTGTGATATTCTTTTCTACAGGATTATTCCGATCAGCTGCTACCGTGAGTTCTGTTTTATAGCTGCCTCCTTTTGTATCTGTCAAAGTAATAGTAGAACTTCCAGGTTTTAATGCAGTTCCAACAACCGCACTGTATTCTTTCGTTTCATCAGATGCTAAATTCTCTTCTTCATTTTTTTCTGCCGGTATTCCTTTTAATGAAACAACAGTTGGATCCTTAGACTCAAAAGCAACAATCTTATCATTATTTGAAAGAGTTAAAGTAACAGATGAGTCAACAGTAAATTTATTCTCATTAGTGTTATAACTTTCATTAATTTTGACTGATCCAGATTCAGATTCAGTTTTAGGCAATGTCTTTCCAAATGCTGCAATTGTATTTTTAGTATTTTCAACTACATTGCTGTCCGTATCAGCACCTGGATAATCACACCAGATACAGAACATCGCACCGGAAGGATTTTCTATCGTTCCACCCTGGAATTTTTTATAATTAAATCCGGCTGCTTTATCAGCGCTGCACTGCCAGTCTGATTTGCCAAGCACCCAGTAATAATCTCCATGAGTATTGACCAATCGAAATCCATCACCATCATCATCACTTTTTATTAAGTCTGCGGCAGATCTCGGTGTATAACCACTCCATCCATCTGACCAGTAACATACAACAATACTATTGTCAATTGTACCATCTGATTTATCATTATTAAAATATATACCGTCATTAAATGCCATTGGAGTCATACCGGCAGCTTTTATCATATCTGCCATCTTATTGACATATTTTACAAAATAACCATATTTTTTTTCACTCTGCAAATTTCCAAATCCCATACTTCCCTTGGTATATATATCATTTGCATATTCATCCGCACCCATATTAAAAAGCTTACAGCCTTTTGAAGCAAAATAATCGATATATTTCTGCATAAGTGCCTGTGTAAATGCTACAGCTGTTGCATTACTTACATCGATTGTTCGCGCAGAACCATTATATGAACAAGTTGATCCAGTCAGGCTGTTTGCTGCCGAAAGGATTGCATCCATATGTCCCGGAGTATTGACCAGTGGAATGATACCAATATTTTTCTGAGATGCATAGTCAATGATCGTATCCATATCACTCTCAGTCAGTTCATCTGTGTCAAAATTATAATATCCCTCATTTCCCGCATGAATGGCATTCTTTACAGCTTCACTAGAATATTCAGTACCATTTACCTGCAGCTTCATATCATCTAACAGGAATCTGAGTCCATCATTCCCAACACCAAGTTCAACATATTTAAATCCACTGGATGCTGCATTGTCAATGATCTGTTTAAGACTTTCAACACTGAAATATTTACGTCCGCAGTCTACAAATACAATTTTCAGGAAAGTATCTTTGAGTGTCGGTGCTGAAGTGCCCGTAAGTTGATAGCAATCGTCTACGTTTAAGACTGCTTCTGAAGTAAATTCCTCCGTCTGTTCGTCTGAGGAAAAAACATCCTCACTCTGTACTTCCAGATTATCTGCTGCTTCTTCATTTTCTTCATCATCCGTTTCAACACTTACATCTTCTGTTGAATCCGGCTCTTCCTCATCAATCTCCACATCCGTATCAGCTGTTAAGTCTGGTTGGGTTTCCTCAACAGCTTCAACTGATGCTGACACATCATCCTGAAAATCCACGTCAGCACCGTATGCGGTAAGAGGAACCATTGTGACCAACATACACGCTGTCAATACAACCGACAGCAGTTGTCTTACTCTGTTTTTCATAAACATCCTCCTTTATAATAAAGTTACATTTATATCCAGGCAGCTTTCATTCAGCGCCATAGATTTTTAATTGTTCCTGTGCCAGTTTCTTCATAGTTTTCACCATCTCGCACATATATACAGGTATACCATCAAACCGTCCGGTTTCAGCCATAGCCATTGCAGCACATGAATGACAGATACTGCTGTTCTGACAGTTATTGCAGATACCTGACAAATTGACTGCATCTGCTTTTTGTATCATAAGCTTCCAGGCATTTGCAAAGTCATACTCTCTGAGATCAGTTTCAGGGGCTCCCATCATTCCACACGGAAGCATATATCCATCCCATGTCACCCAGAACGCAGCTCTGCCTGCGCGACATCTTATCTGTCCATCCAGCGAATCATAGCATTCTTCATCCAGTCCCGGTGGCTTCACTGTTCCCTGCACAATTTGCTGCAGGAAATCCAGATATGCATCTTTTTCATATTGCAGCTGTTTGGATTTTATATGCCAGTATGCAACTTCTTCCGGCGAAAAGCGCTCATTGAAGCCCGGCTTGAAATTTTCCTTTCTGACCGGCGGATACATATATGGATTTATATCCAGAATCAGATTTCTCTTTTTCGCATAATCCACTATTTTTTCGAGATCGCATACATTATATGGAGTCAGTGAACAGTTAAGTTTTACCGGAATCCCTGCTTTGCACAGAAGCGTGACTGCTTTGTCAACTTTCTGAAAACCATTTCTGATTCTGCAGAGTTTTTCATATGTCTCATCTGATGCGCCATACAGGGTAATATTAATTCGACACGGTGGTGATTTTTTAAATTTTTCGACTGCTTGTTCATCAATCAGTGATCCATTTGTATTAATACTTATTACAAGACCTTTTTCTTTCAGATACTCATACAACGGCCAGAAGTCTTTCCATAAAAACGGTTCACCGCCAGTGATAAGAAGATACAACATACCTTCTCTGACAGCTTCATCTGCAATTATTTTCCATTCCTCAAGACTTTGTACAGTTCTTTCATGACATTTAACTTCTGCTTCGGAATGACGTATATAGCACATACGACAATCAAAATTACACCGGGGAGTCACTTCAAATGTTCCGCTTAATGGTATTCTTTTTATACTTGCTTTATGAAAAAGCATATTTGTAAGAGGAGTCCTTACCAGCGTTTCTTCATCAGTCATCTGCTTTCTCCTTTTCCAGAATATTTTTCAATGTTTCCACTGCTTTTTTATCTTTACTGCACCAGAAACGATAAACCGGCAACTCAAGAACCAGATTCCGTAACAATTCTGTAATCCTCTCTATATACCTTTGATTCCATGTATTTACAATCAAACCCGCATAAAGTCTCCCAAAAGCTTCTGCAGGTTCAAGCTTGCATATTCTGCAGTCTTCTGACTTTTCCAGCAAGATAATACATCTTATTTCTGCTGAACGGTTAACATAGTAACCAGATGATCCGGCATAAGGTGATCCATATGCTTTCCACACAAAATCTTTTTTTCTTATGATTGTTCTGTCACCATTCAATATCTCAGCATCACAATACTCTCGCCACAAATCAGCCTGCGTAGATTTTCCGATACCTGAGGATCCTGAAAATAAAATTCCGCCATACCGAGTCTGAATAAAAGAAGAATGAAGAATCATTGCGCCGTATCTCAACATTATCTCTTCAAATCCAATATATGCAAAAGCATTGTGTATACTGTTCATGAAGTAGTCTTTTTTTCTCAGATATTCTACTTCCAATCTATTATCGGAACGAAACCTACTGAAAGCATATGGCTGTGAATTATCCCTTGGATCACAGAATATTCGATAGTATTCATTCTTGCCTTCGTATATTCTGAATGTAGTATCAGAGAATAATGGTAATTCTTCTTTTACTGCTATATGCTCAGTAACTTTGAATTTAATTGAAACATCTGCTTTTCCTGCCTGTGCTGTAAATGGCTGAAATGCCTCCGAGATTTCCAAAGGTCTGTCAAAATTTATTTCAATCAAAACATCTGCCACACTCAGAAGATAACAATAGTCTGTTTTTTCCTTCATCAGGACTGAAAAATAGCGTACATTTCACCTGGTCCGCCTGAATAACAATATTGTTCAAACTCTTCAAATTCACATAGTGCTGCATGAAATAAGCCCATTGCTCCTACGTTTCCTCGGTCTTTTATTACGGTACAATCATTCGGACCTGTACTATTAAGCTGCAGTCCACATGCCGCAATATGTTCCGCAAGTTCAAACCTCTCCATATACACCTGCGGTTTTTCGTAAACTTTTTTCATATTCTCATTTCTCCTTTCAAATCAGCTTATTTTATTTGATATTCTCGACCTGGCGTACACCACATACCCTGTCATTTTTCAGTTCGTCCAGGAACTGCTGTATATACAGGATCTCATCATGTCTGTTTTCTCCTGCTGACTGTTCTTTTTCCAGATCAGACAGATTCCTGAGAAGAATATCTTTTACATTTTGAACTGCCTGTCCATAGCCGATAAATCCCTTATAAAGGCGTCTGCAGGCTTCATTTTCGGACATATAAAATGCCTCTGCATAAATCTTGTGAAGCATGAAGGTCTTTCGATTTCCATCCTTCCACAACGCAATGTATCTTGTTCCTTTTCTTGTTTTTGATGATACAACTACATGCGTAGTTACTTTTCGGCCATCAATTCCTTTTCCTTCTACACGACGTACCACAGCATTTTCGTTGATTTCATACAGGCCTTCATATTCTTTAATATCTCTCCACATAGTTCTCACCTCTAAAATTCGGAGGTGTTGTATCTAACACTCCAAGTTTTCTTTCTTTTAATATGTAATACTCACTACGTCTGCATCCCCGAGAATACTCTCTGAAGTATCAACCGCAGTACTTTCGCCTGCTGCAAGTCCATCCACTTCTGTCTCACTGCTGATACCACCAAAATACATGTCATCCATCACACAATGATATTTCACTTTCATTGTCCCGATTGCATCTCCTGAAATATTTGAAATCTGTACTCCATTGTCATCAGAAGTAACTTTCACCTCGTCTTCTTTTACTCCTGCCTCTGATGAATATGATGTTTTCGCCTCAATAAATGCAACGCCTGTTTTTCCATCATAAGATGTATTTCCACTTTCAAAAGCAATGACAGATTTTCCTGCCGGAATATCCTGTACAACAAATGAATAGGCAGTTCCATCGCTCAGTTCTACTGAGACTTCTGCTGACTCCAGATACTGTTCGGAATTATTTTTCATCTGAATTGCTGCAACATCTTCACACTCTGCATTCTCCGCATCCGGATTAATTCCTGAATACTGGAACAGTGAATCCACCTGAATCTGTTCCTCTTCCAGAAGATATGGAAACGCAAGCCCTTCATCTGTTTCCTCAGCATCTTCTTCGTCTTCTTCGGCGGCATCTTCTGCTGCATCAGTAACTTTTGAAGCCTCTTCGTTCTCTTCAGACTTTTCTGTGGATGATTCCTGCTTTGAACTACTTTGATTTACTGCGATTACAACTCCCAGAATAACCACGATCGCCAGAATCAATACTATCCATAATTTTCGTTGTTTCCTGCCCGTTCCACTTTGTCTGTCACTCACTCTCATCCCTCCTGTCTGTTTTATCTCTATACAGCTATAAATTTTACTCCCATGGCTTTTTGCTTCCCACCAACTAAAGTATGATGTTTTTTTGCAGTTATTTTAAAATTCCCATTTCTTTTCCCTTGAGGGTTGCCTGCATTCGGTTCTTTACGCCTAGTTTTCTGTAAAGACTGTAAATATGACTTTTTACAGTAGAAAGCTTGAGATTCAGCTCCTCGCAGATTTCCGCATTTGATTTTCCTTTTCCAATTGCTCCAAGAATGACCGTTTCCATCATCGTAAGATGCTCTTCCGGTGTTTTTTGTATAGTTTCCGGTACAGCTATAGAGCGTTTTTTTGCTGTTCGGAGGATCAGTTCCAGGTAATCCTCCTTCGGCATTCGTCGAACATTTCCATAATTGTACTTTTTCTTACGATGCCATCCTTCGGGAGAATTCTGTTTCATCCACTCGACATATGCATTCAGAACATCTCGTCCGCTCTTTCCATACTCTGTATAAAAACGAACATATCTGGCATTTTCGCTGTAAAGAAACGACTCGATCACATAACGAAGTGCCTGTCCATGGCTGCTCTTTTCCCAGATACAGATTGCCTCTTCAAACAACACTTCTGCAAGGAAGCGATTCCTGTGATACAATTTCAGAAATGGGATCAATTTGACAAATATTTTCTCTGCTTTATCATACTGGCGCATCTTCAAATATGCTTTTCCGTATCGATAAAGAAGTAGAAAATTTTTCTCAGTAACTTCAGCTGCAATTTCTTCTTCTCCGTCACGAAGTTTCTGAATCAGCCCCATATCTTCCTCTTCTGTCTTCTTTTCCTGGCTGATTTCCATATAATATTCATCATGTGCGAGCTGATACCATTCCCCTGCCTGTGGGTCCAGATTTTCTTTCCAGATTCGCATTTTCTGATTTTCTTCTTTGCGCGAACAGGAAAAAAGTTCTGAAAGATCGCGCAGACCACACAGATAAGAATTCGAACCTCCAAGTATGTTGTAAAGCTGAACTTTTTGTTCTTTATCATCTTGCTTTTCAAGAAGATCCAGCCATTGTTCCAATGGAAAATCCGGCCTTGCGTACAGCAGATTCAAATAAATATCTCTCGTTTTTTTATCATTCCTTAACTCGAGATGTTTCTCAATTTTTCGAATTTCTTTGTTCATCCCGAATAAATCCAGCTCAAAATAACATTGCATTCCTCTGACAAAGCAAAGTTCCGGGATATTATCTGTCCACTCTTTTACCGGTTCAAAACCCATATCTATAAACGGAATTTCCGCATAATTTCGTATTGCAAAATCTCGAAGAAGGTTATAATCCTCTGTTCTTCTCATGGCAAAAAAGGCTTCTTCTATAAAACTTTCTGCTTCATACCACTGACCAACTGTCGTCCAGAAAATCTTCTCAGGTGGTTTCCTGCAAACTTCCTGCTTAAAAAGAAGGGCTGTGCTGTATTTCTCTTTTTCAGTTTCTGTCAAAAATCCTTTTCTGACGAGATTTTCAATCGTTTCTGCACCGCCGCTGACCTTCCATATATCCTGGCACATTTTTTCGTTAAACCATGGACACCAGCCTCCGATTTCAAGAAAATCTTTCTCCAGTTTTGACAACGTTCCGAGGATTTCCCCATCAATATATTCCGCAATTTCATAACGTTCCCGTAATTCATCGATTGTAATCCTGGAACCATATTTTTGTGCCTTTTCGAATATTCGGATCATTAAACTGACACAGCCGGGCCAGCCGCCCGTCACCTGATAAATTTCCCTTGCTTTAATTGATAGCCTCTTTGTTTTGCAGATCTCGTCTATTTCCTCAATCGTAAACAGAAGACTTTTCTGTGTGATCAGATACATCTTTTCCTTCCATATGAGATCCAGAAATTTCCGGTGCGGTTTTTCCCTGCTCACAAAGATGCACCGGTTATCCCCACATAGTTTATGGACAAAGTCGACAAGTGCCCTTGCTTTTATGTCTGATATCGGCAGATTCATATCCTCACAGATCACCCATATCTTTTCCTGTTCCATACGATTTCGTATCTGCGTTAATTTTCTGATAAAGGTCCGGTCATCCCGCTCTTTATCCATAAAAAACACTACAAAATTGATTCCCTTCTGTTTCTGTATCAGCATATTTACGCCGACTGTTTTGCCGGATGCCGCTGCTCCTTCAATAAAAATAGAAGGGAATGTCTTTATCCCCTTCTCTATCACCTGTGTCTTATCTATATAGTCCTCTCTGGTAGAAAAAAATACCTTATCTGTTCTCTGCAGTGTCATCTTCTGTAAGGATTCCTCCATTGCTCAGTTTATCCAGAAAATCCTGAATATCCTCTTTTGCCACATCTTCATCCACATCATATTCTTCCATAATGCCATTCAGAAGATCCTCAAAAGTCACATCATTCTGCAGCATTTTCCAGAGTTCCATTCCAATCTCATTCACTGTGATCAGGCCATTAAACTCCAGTGCTGTTTTTCCCGTAGGAATGATGATGTACTCACCGGCAATCTCTCGTAACACAAAACTCCTGTCGATTTTCATAATACTTTTCTTCTCCCTGTACTCACTTACCAGAACAAAAATCACATATTTTATGGCACACAAAAGAAACACAGATCATACTTTTCAAATTTATGAATGTTCTGTATTTGCCTTTATATTCCACAGCTTTTCGTCTGCATTATGCCATTTTACATGTTGAATGACCGTCCTGTTTTCTGTAAAAGCCTGGCACTACATAATAATAATTAAGTAGTGATTACCCTTTATTTTGTTGTCGTATTCGCTTTAAAAACTGAATTTTGGGGATTTATCCACAGAAGAGAGTTGCAAAAAACTTGAATATTATGTAACCATATGTTAGAATACAAAAAGAATGGAGAAAATTTGTTTTTTTATAACATTAACGACACTACTTAATTATTATTATGTAGTGTTTTTGTTTTATTCCGTCACTTCTTCCGGCAATCGGATGTCACTCAGAAGAAGCTCCAGCCGTTCCATACTGGCCAGATATTTCTGTTCAGAATCTGCTGTATATATACGCGTTGTCTCAATACTACTGTGCCCGAGAATATCCGCCAGACCTGATATATCGCTGGTAAGCTGATAATACATTCTTGCAAACAAATGTCTGAATGCATGCGGATAGACCTTCTCTACTGCAATCCCAGCCGCCTTGCTGAGTTTTTTCATCTGCGTCCATATATTACTGCGATTCTGTGCATTTCCATTCTTTGTTATAAAAATAATCCCATCATTAATTTTGTGTATAAAACAATAATACAGAAGCTTTTTCCTGATCGCTCCCGGTATTAAGATACGTCGAATCTTTCCTTTATTATGAATGATAATATTGCCCCGCCTCACTGCACCTACTGTAAAATATTTCAGTTCGCTGATACGAATTCCTGTCGTTGCAATTGTCTCCATGATCATTCCAAGACTCTTTTGCCCCTTTTTATACGCGGTTCTGATCAGCTTGTGATATTCATTCTCCGACAGCAGCTGCTCTTCCTGCAGAATCATCTGTTTCTGCACTTTCACCCGCTTCACCTTCATGGAACTGACACCCAGAAATTCCAGAAACTGCGAAAGTGCTGCCAGCATAGAATTTACACTGGATACAGCATAGTGTTCCTGCAGCCACATTTTATATTCCAGAATCCTCTGTTTTGAAATCTCATAATTGTAATCTAAAAATCTGCAAAATGTATTGATATCGGTAAGATATTTATCAATTGTTGCCGGTGCATTTTCTCTTTCCAAAAGATATAATCGAAATTCTTTTATTGATTTGTGAGGTTCAATTACAATTGATTGTTTTTGCATATTAGCCTCCCGCTATAATAATGTTTCCGCCCATAATATTTTTCCTTTCCTCAGGTATTCTACGTTATTTTTTTCTTTTTCTTTTTCCTACGCTTGTCCTCCTCTGTTCTATTGAGTTATCTAAAGCATAGTTTTCACTTTCGTATATGAACACTGTCCCGCCAGACACTGTTCACTTAATAATCTTATATTTTTTCATAAGCCTGATCCTTCGGTTTCCTGTTTCCAGTGTTCCCGCTACATCCTTGCATTTATATCCGCATACCTCCTTCCCATATTTCAGTATACGAAGAATCCACGCAATCGGCAACAGAAATGGAGCTGTTTTCAAAAAAGAGAACTCTCTTTTCATACTTTTGACTGGTGGAAAAATCGTCCTTAAAACAGTAAATCCTCTTTTTTTATGCCACTGACGATCCACTTCGTTTAATGTCAGATTACTGCTGTGCATCCGCTCCCTGCTCTCATATCCGTACACACCCGAATCCAGAATGTCTCTCAGCAGCATAGATTCATCCACTTTTATTTTACGCCATTCCTCCGGAAAACATGCTTTTTTTTCATCAAACACAAGATACTTTCGTCCGATCTGAAACAAAGCTGCTGCAAAGAATTCACCATGGATTTCTCTGCTCCATCCAAGCAGCAGCTGCCAGTTGACCCTTTCGCCCCAGGCATTGCCGTACATGACAATATCACAGACCTGACGAATCCCAAATCCACAGTGTAAAAAATGCTTATATGCATGGCAGAGCAAATAAAACAGATGCTCTGTATAATTTAACGTAGAAATCTCTATTCCTTCTTTTTCAATCAAAATCTGATTTTTCACGGGATTCTCAAAAAATCTGTTGAAATCCCCATAAGCCTCTGAATCCGATGAAAACAGTTCTTTATGAAGTTCTATATACAATGGTGAGCCCTGCTTCCCGTAAGAAACCTCATACTCCTCATCAAGGTCAATTCCCTTTTTCACCGGTTTCATTCCAAACTCCAGAAGCGCTTTGTGGCATTTACGGAACTGACTCGCCTCCACAAGAATATCTTCATCTCCCGATAAACGATGATCCGGTTTCGGATAAAGTTCCCGGCAGACAATCCCCTTGACCGTCAGTACCCGAATCCCTTTTTGCTGCAAAAAACGCAGCAGATCCAGATATTCCTGCGTCTTAATCGTCTGCAGCATCACCAGATTCAATGTCTTTCGCCTATATATCTGAAACAACTCCCGAAGTTCTTTTTGCCCGCTCTGCTGCACTACATCACACTGAAAAACAGCCTCATAGACCATCGGCAGCACATGATGCGATTCTGCAAGATAAAATATCCGCTGCCACTCATCAAGTGCCAGCGGTTTCTGCCATAAAACATGTTCATTTTTCAACGAAGCCTTTACCGCTTCAAGAAATAATACCTCTGTCTGTTTCATAACTTCAGCCCTTTCCCTGTATGTCAACAACCATGACTTCCGGAATATTGTTAAAACGCGGAATACTTTCATTCGTTCCAAGTCCCCTCGATAAAACCAGTGTCTTCTCTCCATTTTCCGAAGAATACAATCCCTGCAATTTCCCTGGGAGCCATCCCAGATCCGGTCCATAAAGTCCCCCAACAAATGGCAGAATCACCTCTCCACCATGCACATGTCCCGCAAACACATAATCCACATCCCAATCATCCAGACTACCATTGATCATCCAACAGACCGGCATGTGACACATCAGAATCTTTGGCAGATCTGTATCCTGAAACTCCTCCAGAAACGCCGTTTCCTCCGGATCCGCCTCACCAGTCTCCAGATATTTTCCCGGAAGACAGTACCCGTAGATTCCTCCAAGACGAATTTTCTGATTCTTCACTGTGATATCCTGGTACTCCTTTTCTAGCACCACCGCCCCCGCCTCACGATATAACTCACCTATATCAACACCATAATTTTCCTTATACTCAATCTCATGATTACCATTCGAAAAATAAACCGGCGCGATGTCACAGAGCTTCGCGATCAGGTCCGTTGCAATGTCAGTGCACTGTTCGTCTGAATTCAGCAAGTCTCCGGTCAGGAGGATCAGATCCGGGGATTGGTCACGGACGGCGTCGATCAGACGAGAATTTTCCTCTCCAAATACACTGTTGTGCAGATCCGTGAGCTGGACGATACGGAGGGAGGAAATGGTTGTGGATGAAAGAGTATAGTGGGTGGTCGTGAGGGCGTGGGCGGATGTGGATAGACTAATACACACACCTGCAACAAATATTAAAAGCACTAAGTAACTACGACAATATCTCTTCATTTCATTTTATTCCTGACAATAGTTAACACATTAGCCATTATTCTCTTTAACATATTAAATTCTGGCCATCTGAAAAAAGCCACTAAAAATATTATGTTTATATTTAAACTACAAATCAAAATTTTCAAGATACAAGATACAAGCCGTGTACTATTTATGACTCTCATTGAATAATAACAGGATATTGCAGCAATAAATAATACAAGTATAAAATGGCAATATTTTTTTAGATAAAGCAAAGGAGACTTTCCAAATCCGTGTTTAAATACCGCATATGGATCATACCACAAATTTGTCAGACCTCTGGCTATTAAAGTAGCCGCAAGGATTCCAAACAAACCGAATTTTTTTCCTAATATAACTGATAATACTATATTTAATATCCCGGTATTAATTTGTAAGAATCTGCCATAATGGAATAATCCCAGAGTATGCTTATATGTCCAGACTGCATTCATCATACCCACTGAATAAAAATTAGCCGCAAGAATGACCGGAATTTCCAATGGGAGCACATATTTATCACCAAAACATAAAGACACAATATCTGATGAGCAAAAAACAATTCCAAGTGTTCCCCATCCAAAAATCCAGAAATTCATGAAGTTCATAAAGTTGAACATTTCATATTTCTTCTCTTCAGATTCTATGGCATTATGATTACCGATACTTGCAGTAAGTCCATTAAAAACCTGCCCAAGAAGAGAGTTTAATGTGTTGACAAGCAATGTATAATTTGACGCAATTCCTGTTGTTGTTAATCCCTGAAAAAAAGTTATAAGAATATTGTCTGTACTATTTACTAACAAACCTGATATCTTATAAAATGTCAAATCTCTTATATTTTCAAATAATATTCTCTTTTCATCATCTGGTAATAACTTGACATTCTTTCTTGTAATACACGGAAATTTGTTCTTTGCCGCTTTTGAAACAGATACATTATAAATAAGGGTTCCGATTGTCTGAATCAAAATATATGCCATATAATTATGTGTATACATTAATGCAATTATCTGAATTACACTTTGAAGAATCGTAATCAAATAGTTAATTCCAACAACAATATAATTTTGTTGTGCTGCAATTAATAAGGAACTTCTATAACTGTAAAAATATGTTATCACTGTGTTAAACAGATTTATTCCATACAATAAATATATGCTTTCTGCAATATCTGGCTGATCTTTGATAATAACTTTCAGAAAGGACATCAGACATAATCCAATAATGCCTATCGTAATCCCAATAACCTTATAAGCAGTTCCATAAAGTTTTACAAGCGATGCTATTTTCTCTTCATCTTTTTCTGCGAGAGGTTTGTATAATGCATAAGTAATTGCTCCACCAATCCCCAATTCTGCCAAAGATAACATTGATAAAATATTGGTGAACAGACCATTTACACCAAGATAGTCCGCTGCCAAATACTTTACAAATACCATTCTGCATATAAAACCAAGTACTGTATTAGCAATATATCCTCCCACACCGGCAATTATGTTTAAAATTGAATATTCTGTTCGCGAATAAGTTTTCATCTTGACTGTTTCCTTTTTATTTTCATAATATATGCCAGTGATTCATCAGTAGTACATATGCTGAATATTTACGACGTTGTAAAACTTTTTGCATTTTTCGTAAATTTTCCCTTGCACACTCCTCTTTGTTAAAATATTTATCCAACAACTCAGCTTCTTCAATAAAAACTGCTCTTTGTATATTTTCAGGCATGCTTTGTATTCTCATCCAATTCAGCCTTACATGATTTAGAAAAACACTCAAATCACATGTGTATCCTCTTTTAATCATTTCCTCGAGACAATATCTGGTCATATAATATGTATCCAGACTTTGTTTCTTATTTTGGATAGTTCCTGTAATACCATTTGGATTTCTTCTGTAATAATAGGTTACATCTGATAATTTAATATTTGTTCTGCATGTTGGCATTAACAGCATAGTAATAATTGTATCCTCATATTGAAATCCATCTGGAAAACATAAATTTCGCAATTTTTCTGCATTTATTACTTTTCCCCATGGATACCCATTTATTTTTTTCTGTTTTTCTTCAGTTTCAAATATATGCATATCCACATTTATATTTTCATTAAATTCTCTGTATTCTCCCTCAACAATGTCAGCTTTATTTTTAATGGCAGTACTCATTAACAATTCAATTGAATACTCTGGAAGCAAATCATCTGAGTCAACAAATAGCACATATTGTCCACATATATTTTCAAGAGCTTTATTTCTTGCTGATGCTACTCCAGCATTCTTCTGGCGTATAATTTCTACATTAGAAAACTTTTTATATTTCTGTAAAATACTTTCAGTCTGATCCGTAGATCCATCATCCACACAAATTATCTTATAAGTATAGTTAGTTTTTTGATGCAACAAGGACTGTAAACACATTTCAATGCATTCTGCTGAATTGTATATCGGCACAATAATCATCAAATCATATTCAATCGCATAATTTACTTTTTGACTGAAAACAGCTGTTTTTTTTATATAAAATTCTTCCAGTTCTTTTCTTGACGTTGCAGATTGCATTATTCTTTCCGGATATACCAGTTTTAACATATACACTATCCAAAAATATATTTTTCGTACTATGAGATTAAATTTATTCATACTTTTTCTCTAAGACTTTCTCAGAACTCTTTTTCCAATAATTAATATTACTTACTGGTAATTTAATTTCTGTCTGAAATTCTGAATATATTTTTATTTTCAACTTATTTTCAATTTCGCTGCGTTCAATAACTGGTAAACCCGTATCTGTTCCTATATTTCGTGCACGATTATCAACCGCGATCACTATTGTACGATGCAGATGACTTAAAGCATGAATTCCTGCATGAAGTCTTGTCCCTACATAATCCAACTCGGTCTTCTGCATAATATAATCAAAACTCTTCATACCATATTCTAAAATACTGACATTTCCATTAACTTCTAACTGCGAAATATACTGTTCATCTTCTATTCCCTGTGGCCATATCCATACATTTTCATAAGAATCTGAAAGCACATTCAGCATATACTGATCCACCTTCATTTCTCTGTTATAATCTGTCAGTGTACAAACTACATTTTTACCTTTTTTATGAGGAATTTTTTTACAAAGATCAGGCGTCAGTTCCCACATAGTTGGACAGCCTGTATAAACAACATTTTTAATTCCCATTTTTTTCAACATTCTTTCTGAAAATCGATCACGAACAGAATGAATGGCATCTGGCGCAAGAATAGTTTTCAGCATTCTCTTTGTATATAAATCATATATCTCACATTCGCTGTCAAATCCTACTCCCATTAATATAGTGTTTTTATATATCGATATATCTTCATTCAACTTCCATAATCCATAATTCCGTATCTTTCCAGAGAGAATATTCGTACCACACAAAATTTTATAAGACGCATTTATCAATTCATTCCTTTCACTTTCTGTAGGATAACGATGCGTCGGAATCCTTTTTACATTTTCACAATTTATAATTCCATTTAACTGTTTTTCACAATTCTGCATGATAATCTGATCACCACAATTGTCACCGTCAATTGAAGTATCCAACAACACAGGTTTTTCCATTCCATTTTCACTTCTTTTTGCATCCAGTATCCCGCTATAATATGGAATACAGTCTTTTAAGTATATCAATTTGTTTTTGAATCTCATAAAAATATATTCTGGAATTTTTCTCATTAATTCAGAAATTGTATATTTTTCCCATACACTTTCCAGCAGTAGAATAGCTTCCCCTGGTTTTGTTCCCCAGATTTTTTTTATCCTCTGAATATGCAGTAATTCCTTTCGAACATCTTCATCCATCCACGAAGCTGTAAAATGATGTATTGATACAGTCCTATTTGTCTTATGCATTTTCCCTGTTCTGAAATTTTTAGGGCATAATACGTCAGACGCATAGATTATCATATTTTCCAGTAACTGATCTTTATTTTCCTGTATCAATCCAAATTTTCTCAATGCCTCTGTTGTATAATTTGGTGAAGGCAGTAAATTGTAACTTCCATCATTATTTCTAAAACTAACGCTATCATATAGATCACGCATTGCTTCAATTATCTCATTTCCAGGCTCTGCACCAAATCCATGTCCACAATTAACAAAGAACTCCCCGTCACCTGTATCTTCAAATCCCATAAACGCTTTATGAGACAGTAATTCATCTATATTTTTTACAAGTTCAACATCTGTATCTAAGTAAATACCTCCATATTGATATACAATATCTAATCTGGCATAGTCAGGAACAAAACCCCATTTTTTTGCTTCATATGCCTGCCACATATATTTGTTCTTAGAAAAATCATAATTGGATTCATTCCACTCTATAATCCGGTAATCCGGACAGAATTTTCTCCAGCTTTCTATGCAATATAATACAGATTTCGGTTTCGGACAGTTACCCACCCAACAATAATGAATTATTTTAGGAATCATAGCTTATCCTTTCTTAGAATCCTTTTCCATTTAAAAATGATATATAATCAAAATCATCTAAATATCTACGTATTCGCATCTGCTTTTTAAAATAAAGCAGTGCTTCCAGACCTTCACAATTCTCAAATCCCGGTATATAATATGCCGATTTAATTTCATCATATGGAACATGTGTAAATATTACCTTGTTTTTGTATGGAAGCTTATCAAACCGTTGCAATGTTTCATAAGTACAATTATCTCCGTCAACTCCTAGAACAAAAAGATTGTCCCAGTTGATCCTTTTTTTCCGTTCTTCCCATTTATACTCTGCTTCCATAAAAGTTTTATAATGATTAAACCGTATTTCAATGTCACCTATCCTACCTGTTGGAAATTCAAATCTTCTGTCTTCATATGGTAAAACCGGCTGTTTCATATACCACGGAAGATTCTCCAACATTTTTACGTAATCATTCATATCAAAGCTCAGATTTATTGTTGGTGATAAAAACTTTAAGTTCATATCATAGTACCAATATTCACCATTACAATTAGAAGAAATAATAGTTGGTGTTGTATTTTTCAACCTGCTTCGCTTTATTTTTTTATATAAATACCATTCCGTTCTTTGAAGCAAATTCATAAACGCTGTCCCTTCAATATATTTTTGAATGAATAGCAGGAAAATACCTTAATAAAATCAGTCTGATTTTTTGTTTCATTCCAATATTCATTTCCCGCTTTATGATCTTATTGTAAGCCCATATAAATTCTTTTCTTGATTTCTGAAAATTAATTTTTGTATCTTCTGATTTTTCTATATTTTTCTCTGCATTTGCATATGCAGCATATAAGCTCAGACAGGCTTCAATCCAATATGGCTGCACATTTTTACTTTCCAAAAATCTGGCTCTATAATAAATTGCTTCAATGAAATCAAAATATTGATCTGTATATTGCTTTCTGCCAACAATACTATCTGGCCTTGCGCGATACCAGTAACTATCTGTTCCTGTTAACACGACTCTTTTTGCCTGGTACAGAAGTTCATGATAGATGTATGTATCCTCATAATATTTTCCTTTTGGGAATTTTAAATTATTAAATAGCTCTGAATCAAATAATTTATTACAGACCGATGGCTGATTCAGTGTCTGAAAGCGTTCTTCCCCTGGGAGGATCTGCACACTATCTACCGGATGATAAAAACCAGAATGGTCACCATTTTCAAAGAAACGTATCATATTGCAGACTGCAATCTCGCAATGATTTCTTTTTATACTATCAATCATTATTTGTAGCATTTCAGAAGCGATATAATCATCACTGTCTATAAAAGAATAATACTTTCCTCTTGCAGTTTTCAGTCCTGTATTTCTGGCATCTGAAAGACCACCGTTTGCTTTATGTATAACCTTTATTCTTTTATCAGTCATTTTGTATTCATCACATATTTTTCCGGATTTATCTGTTGAACCATCATCCACCAAAATTATTTCCAAATTTTTATATGACTGGTCCAGCACACTTTTAATGCACTTATCTAAAAAATTCTCCACATTGTATACAGGAATAATAACTGAAATCATGTCCTCATACATTTCTTTTCCTCGCCTTTTCTTACAAACCAATCTTAAATAAATTCCTTATATAACAAGTCCAATAAAACGATTTATCAGCCATACTCAGCCATATTTTTTCCTTTCCGCTCATTGAATTCAAATAATTTCTGATTGGATATTTTTTTAATATTTCAGTCAGTTCTTTCCATATATCCTTATTTGAATTTATTAATAACAGTTGTCCCTGATACAGACAGGTAAACCATATATTGCAGATACTTTCATTCTTTAAGGCCGGCATATACTTACAAATATACTCATGCCTCTGCAGTTTTGCCTCAAGTGCCTGAAATCTCCGCACTGCATTTAATGAATGCATCACTGAATTTTCCTGTTGTCGATATGCATACAATACTTTATTTGTATAAATCACTTTTCTGGCATTCCCTAGAACCTGATATGTCCAAAATTCATCATCTATGTTCTTACGAACAGGAAATCGCACATCTCCAACCACACTCTTTCGATACATCTTATTCCATATTATCTGTCTGAACATTCTATCCTTTATATTTTCTAAAACAGCTTCTTCTGCACCGAAAGACTCCCATCTATAACCTTCACTTTCTTCATCAAATTCCGCATTATCATTATGGGTAATGCAATATCCGCATTCAACAATGTCCACATCATCTTGAAATTGCTTATATAGAAATTCAATCATAAACGGTGCTATATAATCATCGCTGTCTACAAAAATCACAAATTTCCCTTTACTCTTGTCCAGTGCCAGATTTCTTGCCTGTCCTCCGCCTGCATTTACCTGATGAAATACTTTTATACGTTCATCTTTTTCTTTCCATAAGTCACATATTGCAGGACATCTGTCCGGCGAACCATCATCTACTAATATTATTTCAAGATTATTATACGTTTGACCTACAATAGAATTTATACAATGATTTAAATACTTTTCTGTTTTATAAACTGGCACAATTACGCTTACTAATTCATTCATATATATCACTCATATTTGTTTTGCATTAAATATTTTGCATAATATCGATATAGCACTTTATATATTGATGGAATATACAGAATAAGTAATGCCAAAAGCTGTTGTTTTCGGTTTAACAGATTAATTTTTCCCCTGTTCTTTTTTATTATTTTACGTATCGATTCCAGATCTTTCTTGTCCTTTTTCTGTTCTGCCAGTACCAGACTATTGCAGACATTTACACATGTATTCAAATATGCTCTTTCTGCACAGCTTTGTAAAATATCAGGAACATCTTCACATATTATTTTCTTAACCTTTATTGGATCATATATACGATTATGATTTAATTCTGTTCGTGTAACAGAGTCTTTTCGCACTAAATAATGATATTTGCAGACATCCATGAAAACAGAGCTTCTTGCTACAGAAAACAAATAATAATTCATTAACAGATCTTCGTTTATTGTTATTTTTTCCGCTATGACATTCTGTTTTAAAATTCTTTCAAATAATGTTTTCTTAAAAATTTTATTGCATAAACCTGGTTCGATAATTTTTCCTTCCAGTAAATCCATTACACCTTTTAAATTATCCTGAGTCCTTATATTTCCCGTCCCGTAAAAATAATGAATACGTCCATCTCCAAATATCATTTGATATCCGCAATGTGATATGTCAGTATGATACTTTTCTGCATTTGATAACAATATTTGATACATATCTGATTCAATTTCATCGTCACCATCTACAAAACCAATCCACTGTCCTGTAGCATGTCGAATTCCATTAATTCTTGCACTGGTCACGCCTTTATTTTCCTGTTTTATCGGAATTACTCTATTGTCACTGGCGGCAATTCTCTGAACCACTTTCCAGCTATTATCAGTTGAACCATCATCAACAATTAATACCTCAATATTTGTATAGGTTTGTTGCAAAACACTTCTCACTGCTCTTTCAACATATGCTTCCAGATCATAGACCGGAATTATTACTGAAATCTTATTATCTTCCATTTCTATCCTCTACAACGATAGCAACATTCTTTCCACTTCCGCTACCGTCTTTTCTATACTGAACATGATTCCTCTTTTTTCAGCCTGCTTCTTATAATGCTCCAATAAATCCTTTCTCGCTACTAACAGTTTTATCTTTTCATATAAAGCTTTTTCATCGTTTTGTACTATGATTCCATATTCATTATTTTCTCCAAGCATTTCCTTCATTCCCGCCACATTAACTGTACAAACCGGAATTCCCAGAATCAACGCTTCTGTTGTAGCTGTACTGAATCCTTCTGCATAACTTGCACATACAAATAAGTCACATTTTGCCATATATTTATATGGATTTAACTGATAACCCAGAAGTTCCACATACTGTTCCATATGATTATCTGCTATATATTTTTCCAGTTGGGTTCTCATCGGTCCATCTCCAAGAATATAAAGATGTACTTTGTATTTTTCTTCCAAAAGATGTTTTATGATTCGCAATAGTCTGTCAAACCCTTTATTATGTAAGAGTTTGCCGACTGCTACTAATTTAGTTTCTGTCTCTTTAAAAATTACTGTCTCTGTTTTTTCTTTAGCTCTTTGCCGTATTTTTTCACTGTTGACAGTGTTATATAGAACTTCGTTTTTCACCCTTAAATAAAGTGCATTCTGAAAGCTTTTCTGCACATCCTGTGAAACACTTATAATTTCATTAAATTTCCCATAACATCTTTTAGCCTCCCGAATACTTCTAAAAGATGCCACTGCTGCTTTCTCATTTTTTTGTTCAATATGAATCCAAGAAACTAATCTCACCTCTGGATTCATACATCCACTGACCACTCTCGCACATGGTCCCTCCAAATATGCGATTTCAATATCATACTTTTCTTTTATGATCATCTTATGCAACTGTTCTGGATTAAATAATTTCATAAAATGTGAGTTTCCCGGAAACATTTTCTTTTTCCAGTATTTATAAGTAATCTCCGGTCGAAGAAACTGCTTATTTTCTCCACAATCAAACAAAGTCATTACCGTTATATCAAATTTCGAATAGTCCATATGGTTTACAAGATTTACAAGTACTTTTTCAGCACCACCCTGCCCAAGATCATGAATTAAAAAAAGTATTTTCTTCATTTGTAATACCTCAACACATCATTTTCTATATGAATATCCCAACACTCGTTATCTTTTGCCATTATTTTATTTTCACTATATTTTCTTTTTTATCAGATATGTTAATACTCTTCCCAATGGTGTACACAATACTGTCAATAATTTTCTCGGAGATTCTTTTATATAATTTCTGTTCCCGGAAATCTGACTGCTGGAACAATAATGAATACAATCTCTAATCAATCTTTTTTTACTGATAGGATATATCATTGCAGTTTTTCTTAAAAACGCAAAACCTCTCGGATTTTGCAAATATTGTTTCCACATCGTTTCACTTGATCCCTCTGGCTGATACTCAACTTCACAGACAACATCCTTTAAAACATATAATTTATATTTCTGGTCTATAAGCGTATATTTATAGACCAAACCAACATATTTTTCACCTGAAAAAACAGGATATTCCGGCACACTGTTAATGACATCTGTCCGATAAATTAATTTCTTATCTCCTTGTCCGCCTGCTGCATAATATCCTCCAAGTGTTGTCTCTCTCATATCATCAGAAAAACTCTTCCCAATAATATTTCCATTAAAATCCGAGTCCAATGCAATGATTCCAGCATAGTTTTTATCTCTGATTTGTTCCCAAATAACTTTTATTTTTTCAACAGCATCTGATGCCATTTTGTCATCTGAATCTATACAGATATTCAGTTCTGTATGGATATTTGCATAGGCGGTATTGTGGGCAGTATGCATACCGCCATTTTCTTTATAAATATATTGAATTTCAAATCCATTGTCTTGCTTCTGCCACTTTCTTACCAATTCTTTTGTCTGATCTGTCGATCCGTCATCTACGATCAGCCAGATAAATTCTTTACACTTCTGTTTACACAAACTTTCGTAAGTACGGCCCAATGTATGTGCACGATTATATGTAGGTGTAAAAACGGTCAGAAAAACCATACTATTTTATTCCCTGCCTCTCATATATTTTCAGATAGAATTTTTCCAGGTTTTTCGATGCAATTTCTATATCATAACCTGCTCTTTTTATCTCATCACTGCAATCTCTACGTTCTTCTATTACTCTGCTAAGAATATGATCTGCCCAATTTAACGGTGAATCTGATAATTTCATAACTGAAACCAGTTCTTGTACAACCCTGCATTCATTTGATACATGATCTGATATTACACACGGCAATCCTGCTGCCTGGGTTTCAATCATTGTTACCGGGAGCCCCTCATATAATGATGGAAACACAAATATATCCATTGCCTGCATTAGTTCATTTACATCAGAACGTGTTCCCATAAAAATAACACTTTTCCATATTTTCAGTTTAACAGTCAGTTTCTGAATTTTTTCCTGTTCTCCTCCACTTCCAACTAATATCAGCCGAGCAGAAGGTTCTTTCTTTAGGATTTCAGAAAAAACCTTTAATAAAAACTCATGGTTTTTTGCCCTCGTGAAATTCCCAACATGTCCTATGACAACATTATTCTCAACACCTAATTCTTTGCGTACCTTTTCTCGTATCTTTTCAGAATACATATAATCCTGAACAAATATACCATTGGGAATTACTTTGAAATTTTTTCCTTGAAACATCCATATACCAGCCAGTTTTCCACAAGCAAATAACTCTGTTGCATAAACAGGAATTTTTTTCATATAATATTTTTTTATCGGATACTTCATATTTCTCACAGCACTACTTGTATGGCTATGTGCAATTCTCACCGGCACACCACACTCCATTGCACACTGGAGTGCAACAGAACTCAAACAATCCTGATGTACATGGACAATCTTATATTCCGGATTCTCTTGAAAGAAATGTTTTAATTTTCTGCGATAAGAATGGCTCCAAGGAATTAATCGTGAAATATGAAAAATTTTTCCTCCAAGCTCATGAATTTCAGCATCGTAATCTGCTTCAAATTCACGATGCACCAAAAAATCAAACTGCACCTTGCTGCGGTCTATATGTCGATAATAATTCATCAACATGGTTTCAAGACCACCACGTCCCATATAAGTCACAATGTGTAAAACTCTTACAGGCATTTTTTCTCCTCTACAATATCTGCCATGTCATATGCATCTGATAATAAAAGAATGCCAAGTATCCAACTATCAGCCCATTTTTTACAAGACGTGCAGAACTTCTGTAAAACATATGATTTATTAACCAGGGAACACAGATATATCCCACTAATGTTGTGTAAATCGGAAGGCGTCCAATATAAATTCCAGACGTGAATCTTGCAAGCAGATACAGAAAAGCTGTAACAGCTGAACAATTTACAGATATATTGATTACTCGATCATCAGCTTCATCAACATATTTTCTTCCAAAAACAGACATCAATGCCGGGATGGAATAGAATAATACACGAAATATATTAGTTCCATCATCATTTATCCATATTTCATTGGTGATCAGATCACTGTACTGTGTTTCCACCAACATAGAATCCAGAAAAGAGGTGAATTTACTGATGGAAACAATAACAGCCACTGTTGCCAGTAACATTAATATTGTTTTTCTATTCCATGCCTTTCCCTGAATAACAAAAATAATCGGTATCATAATCAATGCGGAACCATGAATTGTAGATGCAAGCAGGATAAGCAGAATAGCTGGCAGATTTTTTTTCTTAATCACAAGACCAATTGCTATCTGCACAATTGCAACTGCAATAAACTGACGAATTCCATTAAACATCCAGGAAAGGTAATCGGTAGAAATAACAAACATGAACATACTCAGCCAGTAGTCTGAAGAATATTTTCGAAACAGCCAGACAACACATATCATCTGAAATATCGCCACGATTATAAAAAAAGCCATGTCATTGTTTCCAATCAAGGATTTCATTGCCGACATAAGCACTGAAAACCCCTTGTCTTTTGTATGTTCACTGAGATATTCTGAAATCTGAGACAGTGAAGCAGGTACATCTTTATACATCATTCGATACGCTGCAGTATCCCCAAATCCATCATTTCTGCACCCGGCCCAGACAATATACGGTACTGCCATCAGCACAGCCGGCACGATTCCCCATCTTGTCTCCATCTTTCCGTTCACCATTTCACGATGTTTGGGAAAATATGTTGCAAGTACAATTCCGCCTGTAAACAACCAGATCAGCAGCCACCAGTAATTTGTCAGTGTCATAGTCTTCCTCTTTCCTGTTTCGATCTATTGCCTGTGATAACCTTTACGGTTTCTTCCACTACCTGATTTTTGTCAAATTCTTTTTCCATTTTTTCGCGCCCGGCTTTTCCGATTGCTTCCCGCTTGTCTCTGGAAAGTTCGGTAAAGCGTTTCATAGCTTTATAAAGGCTGTCAGCACTTTTTACTCTGCAAAGCATCCCGCTTTTTCCATTATCGACAGCTTCGCGACAGCCCGGAATATCAGTAGTAATGATTGCTCTGCCTGATGCCGCCGCTTCGAGAAGTACATTGCTCATACCTTCGTGATAACTTGGGAGTACCACACAATCCGCCTGTGCATAAAAGGGTCGGGGATCTTCCTGAAATCCATAAAATCTTACAATTCCCTCTTTTTGAAGATGTTCTACTTTTTTCCTGTATTCCTCTTCAAAGAATCCAACCAGATCAAGCACAAACTCGCATCCATCTTTTCGCAGCCTTTCTATTGCTCCGAACAATTCATCCATACCTTTTTCTTTCATGATCCTTCCCAGATACAGAAAATGAATTTTTTCATTATTCGGATAAAAATGATATCTGTATTCTTCCAGATTGATTCCGGCACCATGAAGGACGACTTCTTTTTCCTCAGACAAAATTCGACGTTTTTTGAACTCCTGTGCATTTGCCTGATTCTCAAAAATTACTTTTTCTACTTTTCGTAAAGCAGTCCGATACATCACCGTAACCATATCCGAAAGCACCGGTTTCTGGAAAGCAGTTCCAAGTCCCTGTACATTTGCCAAAAAAGGAATCTTCATCTTTCCGCACAAATACCCTGCATAAATATTGGGTTTGATTGAATAGGTAATTACCAGATCCGGATTTTCTCTTTTCAATATTTTTTTATATGTACGAAGCAGTCTCAAATCCGTAACTGGATTCACACTTCTTCGATCAACTTCTGTTTCGATACAGTGTGCTCCCAACTCTTGCAGATCCTCTTCATGTCCGACAAATGGTGTACTGATCACAACTTCATAGTCTTCCATCAGTCTCTGAATCAGTTCTTTTCGGAAACGATACAACATGTATGAATGATTTGTTATAATAAGTATTTTTTTCTTATCCATCTTCCTGCCACTGCTCATTGCCCCTGTTCCGCCTTCTACAACTCCTTCACTTTTCAGCACGGAGCTGACTGTACCAAGGATACATCGAATATCCATGACCGGATTCATATGCTTCACATAATAGCCATCCAGTCTGGCTTTTTCTTTTATTTCCAGTTCGTCTCTTCCATGAATCTGCGCCCAGCCGGTCAGTCCCGGACAAACATCATTGGCTCCATATCGGTCTCTTTCTTCCAGCAGATCATATTGGTTCCAAAGCGCCGGTCTCGGTCCGACTACTGCCATATCTCCGTGAAAAATATTCAGAAGCTGCGGCAGTTCATCGAGACTGGTTTTTCGGAGCCATTTCCCGACTCTCGTCAGATATTGTTCCGGATCTGTCAGTAAATGTGTCGGTGTATCATGCGGTGTATCTGTCCGCATGCTTCGAAATTTATAAAGCATAAAATGACTCTTGTGGATTCCTACACGCTTTTGCTTAAAAAATACCGGTGCTGTAATTCCATCTTCCAGCTTGATTGCAATCGCAATACCGGCAAATACCGGTGAAAGTATCACCAGCCCTGCACCTGACAGAATCTTATCGGTCGCTTTTTTCAGTTTTAAATAGCTTTCTGAAGGTTTTCGCATTGCTGATTTTCCTCTGCCTTTATGTGATAAGTAGATACAATACTCTGCATCAGCAGGCGCATGTCGTCCGTCTCATTTGCTGCAGCCTCTTTCATAACCCGGAGTGCATAATAAAGTCTGTCCTCATCCACATCGATCGGATGTCCGATGTGAATCAGCTTATTTGGGGTCTCTGTCATTCCTTCTTCATCCATGAGAAGTTCTTCATAAAGCTTTTCGCCTGGGCGAAGGCCGGTAAATTCGATCGCAATATCCTTTTCCGGGATATACCCTGAAAGTCGGATCATGTTTTTTGCAAGATCCAGGATCTTCACCGGTTCTCCCATATCCAGCACAAAGATCTCTCCGCCTCTGGCATAGACGCCTGCCTGAAGGACGAGTGAAACTGCTTCGGATATCGTCATAAAATATCGGATGATTTCCGGATCGGTGACTGTTACCGGACCACCTGCTGCAATCTGTTTCTTAAAAAGTGGAATGACACTTCCATTGCTTCCAAGCACATTTCCAAACCGGACAGCCACAAAATCTGTCTTCGAGTGTCTGTTGAAGCTCTGAATGATCATCTCGCAGACTCTCTTGGATGCTCCCATGATGTTGGTCGGATTGACTGCTTTATCGGTAGATATCTGTACAAATTTTTTTACTTTCCAACGATCTGCCGCCAAGACCAGATTATAAGTCCCAAGAACATTATTTTTGATTGCTTCATTCGGACTTGCCTCCATCAGTGGCACATGTTTGTGTGCAGCAGCGTGATAAATGATATCCGGTCGATACTTTCCAAGAACCGTATCTACTCGCTCTTCATCACGAATCGATCCAATCAGTACCGTCAGTTTCAGATCCGGATATTTCATTTTAAGTTCCTGCTGAATGTCATAGGCATTGTTTTCATAAATATCAAAAATGATCAGGCGAGCCGGCTTATGTGCTGCAATCTGGCGACACAGTTCACTTCCAATAGAGCCACCGCCACCTGTTACAAGAATTGTTTTGCCGGATACATAATCCATGATCTCATCCATGTTGACATTGATCTCCTCTCTTCCAAGAAGATCTTCAATGTTGACCGGACGCAGCTTACTGACATTGACTTCACCATTTACCAGCTGATAGATTCCCGGAAGGATTTTTAATTCACAACCGGTATCCTTACAGATGTCCAGAACAGGTCTCAGTTTACGGCTTCCGGCGGACGGTATTGCAATGATGATCTGTTCGATCCCGTAACGCTCCACATTTCTTTTTATGGCGTATCGGTTTCCCACCACGCGAATACCAAGGATATATCGTCCAATCTTGCGGTTATTGTCATCGATCACACAGCATATCTTCTGATCCAGATAACGACTGTTCTGAATTTCCTGGATCAGACTTCTTCCGGCCTCGCCTGCACCGACCAGCATAATTCTCTTTTTTTTCTTTATGGAGTAATGCTGTCGTTTACGATAGCGCAGTCGGACCAGTCTGTAAAAAAAGCGGCTGCTTCCAACCAGGATTGCCAGATAAAGTGTACGAAGCACATAATAACTCCGCGGAAGATGGCTTCCGACACCCACAACAATTGCCATTTCACAAAGTGATGAAAAAGCAACCGCACCTGCAATCTTAAAAGTTTCTTCCTGACCCGCATATTCCCACAGGCTGCTGTATATCCGAAAAACAGCAAAGCAGAGCAGTGTTACCAGGATCATTAACACGCCGTAATCCCGGATTACACCGATAAATTCTTCCGGTATCTGTCCAAAATCAAATTCAAATCGGGTAGCAAGTGCCATCGCCGAAGAAATAATAATTAAAAAGATATCCAGAACGATCAGGCAGATTCTTCTTAATAACAACTGATAATTTATTTTCTTTCCATTCATTCCTTTTTCCCATAATGGCCATAATGACCGTAATGACCGCCATAGCCGTAACCATAGCCATATCCGTAACCGTAGCCATAGCCGTATCCATAACCGGTAATTCCCATTTCTGTACAGTTCAGAACATATCCGATCAGATCAACACCTGTATCGGCAATATTTTCCACACCACTCAGAATTCTGTCGACACGGGTGCAGTCCTGACGGACTACCATGACCGCACCATCTGTCATACGTGCAACTGCGGATGCATCTGCAAGCATTCCACATGGCGGTGTATCTATAATTACGTAATCATAATTTTTTCTGAGTACTTTAATCAGTCGCTCAAGATATCCGTTTCCGATCAGCGTTGTTGGTGCTTTTACAGCTTCTGTACCCGGAAGGATATCCAGTTCATATTCACCATAACGGACGATTGCATCTCTCAGCTCTGCTTCTTTCTTCAGCACATCTGCGATGCCGGCATTTTTTGTCTTAATTCCTATCGCTCCGGCAATAGACGGATGTCGCAGATCACCGTCAAGCAATATTACTCTTTTTCCTTTTTTTGCAAGAGAAATTGCAAGGTTGACAGCAACGGTCGTCTTGCCTTCACCTGCTGCCGCACTTGTCACAATAAAACTTTTCAGGCCATCTTCTTCTGTCTTTTTGGCGACTCGTGTTCGGATTGTACGAAAGCTCTCTCTGAGTACGGTTGTATTTCCCGCCCCCTCAAGCAATACGGTCTTTTTACTTTTTCTTCTTTTGCGATTTGCCTTCGGAACACTTCCAAGATAAGAAATACTCAGATAGTTTTTCAGATCTTCCTCTCTTCGTACGGTTCGCCTTGTAGAAGCATACACGAATAACAAGAAGACGCTGAGCACGGCTCCCACAACAATTCCTTTCGCTGCCGCACCGGCAAAGTTCTGCGGATTCTGTGGTTCCTCAGGAACCCCGCTCTCATCCATCAGTGTCAGCTGAGTATCTCCAATGATGTATTCTGCAACCTGCGGATAATACTTGATAACCGCCTGCAGTACGTCATATGCTGTCTGTGCATTTGATGCTGTTACATTGATTGTAAAAATCGAGGTGTCTTTAATTGCCTCTGCACTGATGGTTGCCGGTATAGTATCTACACCCAGACTGTCTGCCACGATGTCTGAGAGAGCGCCGCTTGTCAGTATGTATGGAAAAGTGGTGCTGAGCTGTCCCGCTGTCGTTGCATCTGAATAAGACTGGCTGTATCCATAGGCTGTTTTGGTTTCAACAACAAAGGATGAATATGCCTGATATACCGGGGTATAATTGGTTTTTTCACGAAGATACAAAGCTCCTCCGCATACTGCCATAAGCAGGAAGCACAACAGGAAAAACTTCTTAAATCCTCGCCACATGTCATCCAGGATCGTAGTAAAATACAGGATTCCGGAGTCTATTTCTGTATTACGCTCGTTTCCCATAGTGACCTCCATATCTGTAGTGACTGTTTCCACCTGTACTCTGAGAAGCTGTACCATTCAGAATGCAGCCGATCACTTTTCCTCTGGTATTATTCAGAATATCAATTGCATCGTTAATGTCTTTTGCCAGGACCGTATCCTGTCTTACTACCAGTACAGAAGCATCCGTCATCTGCGCCAGTTCTTCTGTATCAGCAACCAGCGCCAGCGGTGATGTATCCACGACGACATAGTCCATTCTTTCTCTGCAGAAAGCAATGATCTGTTTCAGTGTCGTACTTTTCAACAGGGTCTCTATAGAATTAGAAGATGTTTTGTTCAGGATCATGTAAAGATTGGAATCATTCCAGTTGCGTATGATCCTGTCAGCACTTTTATGATTGATCAGCACATCTCCCAGATCTGTTTCTTCATTGTCACGCACATCAAAAATCTTGAACTGCGCCGGCTTACGGAAGTCACAGTCCATCAGCATAACCCGGTTTCCTTCCTGTGCAAGTGAAAGTGCAAGGTTTGCTGCCACTGTGGATTTTCCTTCGTTTTCCATTACACTGGTAACAAGGAGGACTTTTGCCTGTTCCTTGTCCATATAGCTTCGAACCCTTGAAGCAGCCATCTTGCTGGATTCCACATAGGCAAAGCTTCTCAGTGGATTCGATATCAGCATGGACAGATATCCTTTCTTACGGTTCATGGAAAGTGATTTTGATTTTTTCTCATATGCGATTGTTCCCAGCAGACGGGTATCGAGTTTTGAGGAAACCTCTCCCGGATTCTTGATCGTATCACGTATATAAGAAATTCCTGCCACCAGCACGATCAGACAGCCTGCCGCTATCAGAAATACCTTCAGTACCATTCTTTTTTCGTTCAATGGATTGGACGGTGACATCGCAACTGAAGGCTGCTGAATGGTTTCGATGATGACATTTTTGATGGCATAATCCGAAACTGTGTTGTAATTTTCCATAACTGACCGGAGTACACGATAGGATTCTGCCGCGGTTTTTGCCTTAACAGAAAGTGTGATCAGGTTTGTCTCCGGTACAAGATCTACCGATGTTTCCACATCCAGACTGTTTACGCCGATATCCTGGGCAACCTTTTTTTTCAGTACATTGCTGCCCAGAATCTCGGTAAACTGCTGTGCAAGATCTTTTGTAGAAGTTAAATTCTGATAAATATTGCTGTTCATTCCCTTTGCTGTAACAACAAAGGTTGTCGATGTTTTATATTCGGGTTGATAGGTCGCGCAGATCCAGATGTCTGCAAATAGTGCTGCTGCGATGGACAGCAGAAGAATCGTGATCCATTCTCTTCCGATATCCTTCAGCATGCTGATCAGGTCGATCTGCTGGACGTTTTCGCTGTCAATTCTCTCTTCCATAAATTCCTCTTTCCTGCTATCTCACAACAACGATCAGGCGAATCTGTCCTGTTGCACTTTCTTTGCCACTATCGTCTGTCATCTGATATAAAATTTCGTATGTTCCCGGTGTGTTGAAATCTGCCGGGTTTGTAATCTGCACTTCATCTGCTGTGATGGCTGTCCGTTCCTGCTTTTCTGCCGGATTCGGATCTCGGAGGATACCATCTTCTCCTCGTTTGAATTCAATACCGCCCATAGTGATCTGCTGGACATAAGACCACGGATCAATGGCGGTTCCGGCCGGTGTGTACACAAGGTATTCGGACAATTCAAACTGAGGTTTCTGTGCTTCCTTTGATGGATCATAAATTTCTACTGTTACCGGAAGCTTCTGCACATCACCTGCACTGTTTGCAACCTGATAGACCATTGGATATTCGCCGGCCACATCTGCCTGTACATAGTATTCGCTGGACATTTTTATTTTTCCGGTCACATCTCCATCCAACACGTCTGAACAGGTAAGCGTTCCCATGATATCCTGTGTATTCATTGCAAATCGCAGTGGTTCCGTCAGTGCGAATGTCGGTGCTGTGTAGTCCTTATAAGTAATTTTTCTTGAAGCTTTTGTTGCATGATTATCTGAATCAAAAGCTGCCACTGTCATATTTCTTGTATGGTTTTCCATGAAATTACTGATTGATTCGACGATCAGGCTTCCTGTCACATCACCGTCCTTCGAATCCATTGCCGTAATTCCTTTCAGAAGTTCCTCATCTCCTGCCTGGCAGGATACCTCAACGGAATCAGAATCCATCGTAATCACCGGTGCCTGATTGTCTTTGGAATTAATCTGTTCATATTTAAAGTATCCAAACGACGCCACGACGATCAGAAATACCACTATGCCAAGTATTCTTAACTTTTTCATGAATCTCTCCTCTTAGCCTTCACCTGTAAACAGGCAAAAAATATTTTCTCCTTTTTTCCGGTCTGCGCCCATGCAGTGAAATCTGCTGATTTCTTATGATACGTTCCGGATTTTTCTCTGTCAGATACCAGGCAAACTCATAACCACCCAGTCGGATCAGTTCTTCTTTTGCCTCTCTCATATAAGGTGTACGCATATAAGAGCGGTGTGCATCGCTGGCCATACATGAGATCAGGTCATTTTTCAGGAGAATATGTGCTGTTTTCATTACACTTCTCCCAAATCTTCCCAAAATACTGCCCTTATTCATCTGCGTCACACAACCATTCTGTACCCATTCATACACAAGCTCCGGATAATCCTGCACGCAAAAATAACGTTCCGGATGTGCGATCAGTGGAATATTTCCGGTCTCAAAAATCTCCTCCAGACATTCCCTGATCCACCATGGATCTGCATCAAATGGAAACTCCACCAGATAATAGGCTGTCCCGTTAATCCCACCCAGCTGTTTGTTTTTTATCTTCTGTGCAATGTCATCTGAAGCCCAGATTTCCATTCCTTCCAGAATCTGCAGTTGGATTTTTTCTCTTTTCAGTGCCTCACGCAGTTGTTCAAAGCTCTGTTCCAGCTGCACGGACTGAAAATTTTCAAATCTTCCCATTTGATTACTGTGCGGTGTTGCTGCCATGATCTCCACACCACTTTCCACTGCCAGTTCTGCCATTTCCAATGATTCTTCCAGACTCTCTGAACCATCGTCCAGATTCGGCAAAATATGTGCATGTATATCGATCATATTCTTCCCCTTCCGCAGCACCTCTTTTTACAAACTATAATTTTACGCTATTCTTTTTTCCTCTCCCACGTACTAAAGTATGAGTTTTCCCGACTTTTTTCACGTATCCTGCTGCGAAAAACAAGAAATCCGTGAATAATTCATATTTTTCTGAATTATCCACGGATCTTTTTACGGATGTATTTAATCTGTTGTCGTATCTGTTCTGTCTGCTCATGCTCAATACAAAAACAGAAGGCTTATATAAATAAGTGCGCCGGCTGCTGCAAGTACACCGATCACGATGCAGATTGTCATTATGATAAATCGCATATTGCCGGAATCTTTGTGTCTGCTTCTTTTGGGTGTCGGCTTTTCTCTTCCCTGATTCAGATTCTGTGTTACTGCAGCCTCTTTCCACGGGCTGGCATGTTTTGTTCTCTGTGTGCTTTTTTGTTTATTTTTTCCTGTATTGTGTTTCTTCTTTGGCTTAACTGTGTCCATCTGTGATGTGAGATATTCAAACTCCGGAACATCATACTCTTCTTCATGCTCTTCTTTCTCCGGCTGGTCTGTCAGTTCGGATCGTGTCTCTTCTTCTGACGCCTCTGCGGTGTGCTGCATACCCAGCGCACGAATAAGATCTTCATTCAGTGCATCTGTATAATCTGTCCGGTTTTCTCTTTCACTCATATTTTCTGTCCTGCCTTCCTGTTTTGTTGCTGTCTGTTCTCTAAAAAGTCTCTCTATTTCAGCTGCTTCAGTTTCGTTGACTTAATCTCATAAATATGGTCACTGACAGAAAGAACACTCGGTCTGTGTGTCGTAACAATACATGTTCTTCCATTATCTTTATTCATAATATTTCTCAGCACCCGTTCCTCTGTTTCTATATCAAGTGCAGAAGTTGCCTCGTCAAGTATCAGCACCGGTGCATCTTTCAGAAGTGCTCTGGCAATGGCAAGGCGCTGTGCCTGTCCTTCGGAAAGTCCGCTTCCTTTTTCTCCCAGTACGGTTTCCAACTCATTCGGAAGTTTTTTAACAAATTCATAAGCGCAGGCTGTCTGCAGCACCTCCCGTATTTCTTCATCGGTTGCATCTTTTTTTATCATTCGCATGTTCTCCGCAACGGTACCTGCAAAAATAGTATTTCCCTGCGGCACATAGCTCAGAAAGGATCTTGTCCCGGCCGAAAGCCTGGCACTTTTTTTCGCATTGCAGAGTTCTGCGAATCCCTCTGTCGGATACAAGAGGCCAAGAAGCACTCTGATCAATGTTGTCTTACCTTCCCCGGAAGGCCCGATGATCGCGGTGATCTCACCTGCCTCTGCTGTAAAATCACCTCTGTAAATGATATCTTTCCCGGTTTTGTAGCTTATATTGATATTTTTCAGTCGGATTGCAATTTCTTTTCTCTCATCTTTCCGAATTTCTTCTACCTGGTCCATGTCCAGATATCTTTCTTTTTCCAGTTCAGAAACAGCCATCAGTCGTCCTGCACAGGTTGCTGCATTGATTGCCGCCGGTACGATCTGGATCAGAGAAGAAAAAGAAGATGACAGGGAATTTGCCATCTGAAAAAACATCAGCAGGGTTCCGGTGGTAATATATCCACTCCAGAGCCGGTAAACGCTCCAGCCAAAGCAGATATACGAAACACCGGTTCCCACTGCTGACATGAAGGAAGAAGTATACACTGTAAATTTATTATAATCAAGCAGTTTTTCTTTGTATCTTTTTTGCAGGCTCTGTAGTTTTTCCTCAAACACACCTGTCAGGTCCAGTGCTTTTACAGTCTGCACATTCTGAAATGTGTCATCCTGAAAAGACATCAGACTGCTTGTCATTTCTCTCATTTCATTATTATAGGTTCGCATCCTGTGCATGAATTTTCGTGAAAACAAAACGGTAACCGGTGCGCTCAGCAGAGCAATTCCCGCCATAACCGGGTCATAATAACATATAATCGCAAATGCACCGAGAAACTGTACCAGCTTTGTAATGCTGTTCGGAATCCATCCGATCACACTGGATGCTACCTGCACTGCATCATTGGAAAGTCTGTTCAGAAGATCTCCGCTGCGAAACTCTCCAAGTTCTTTCCATTCTGTATGTATGATCTTACCAAATATATCTGCCTGAATCTCATTCTGGATCACGACGTTGATTCTGGCTGAAATTCGACTGATAACCGCATTCGAGAGAATGCCGGCCACCGTCATACACACGATCAGTAGTGCAAAAATCAGAATCTTGTCTTTTTTTACTCCTGTAACTGCATCAATCAGATATTTGGAGGCAACACCACTTCCAAGTCCCATAAGTGTTCCAAAGACTCCGGCAAATATATAAAAGCAGATGGATAACCAGTATTTTTTTGCATATTGGTACATCCATGCGGTCTCTCTGCATATCTCCTGCAGATAGCCCTCTCTGATTTTTATGATTATTTTCCTCATCAACTGCTTCAAACTAACACTCCATTTATCTGATTTGAATTTTCCTTATTATAGCACTGCACTCACTGATTCACAAGCAATTCACCTCTTAAAAAGTGAATATATTTTTATTATTGGCATGCGCAGCGGTATCACATATCTCCATATATGTTTGAATATTTTCCACGTCAGGTCATGCTCATCGAGACGTTTTCCTTTGCGCAAAACCTCTGTAATCAAGCCAAAAATCTGGTTTTCCCGGATTGGTCCTTCTATTGTCTGCTGACCGTCTCCAATAAAATAAAACTGGCTTTCGCCAGTTTTTTTATCTTTTCGCATAAAGTGAATTCTGTGCAATATATACTGTCCGTTTTCTCTCTGAAAAAATGCAATATCTCCTTTTTTCAGCGGCCGGTCAGGCTTCTTTATCAGTACCTGATCCCGTCTGTCGATCAGAAACGGCATCATGCTGTTCCCGGTGACAACGAGCGGCACTTCTTTTCCTTCCTCAAGAACTGAACGGACAACCTTCATATATTCCTGGTTGTCTACAATACGGACAGGTATTTCATGCTCCATAGAATTCTCCTTTATCTCATCTTTATTCTGTTGTGATTTTACTGTTGTTGTTTCTGTTTTCGTCTGTCTTACAAAACACCCTGACGTTTCATCTCTCTGGAGACAGAAACATATTCTTTGCTGTTTTCAAGGTTTCCAAGCTTTTCTTCCCAGGTAAGATTTCTTTTGATTTTTGCCGGACTTCCCATCACCAGAGAGCCATCCGGAATGATCGTATTTTTCGTTACCAGACTTCCGGCGCCTATGATGCAGTCATTGCCAATCTGCGCTCCGTCAAGAATTACCGCACCCATTCCGATCAGTGTCCGGTCTCCGATCGTGCAGCTGTGGATCACTGCATTGTGGCCTACTGTTACATTATTACCAATACGAACCGGCATGTTGCGACTTACATGAACTGTACAGTTTTCCTGAATATTTGTCTCTTCTCCAATCACAATAGGAGCTTCGTCTCCACGGAGTACTGAATAATACAGTACACAGCTGTCCCGTCCGATCGTCACATCCCCAATGATTACAGACTGTTTCGCAATATTCGCATCCTCTGCTATTTTTGCACTTTTATAATTCATCATTTCTTCCTTTTCTTATATGCTGTGTTATGCGTTTGAGGCATATATTATTTTGTGCCTTCCTCCAGCCATTGGGAAATAACCACTTCCTCTGTTTTAAGTACATTTGCAATCTGTGCTATTGCCATTCCCAGCTTTGCAAGCTCTGCCGCGGTTTCCTTCGCTTTTCGCAGTTCTCCCTCAGTTAATCCATCTTGCTTTCCGCAATCATATCCGGCCTCATATTCTGCTTCTCGAAGTTTCTTCTCTTCCTCTTCTTTATTATATTCAAATATACTCACCGCGACTACCTCCGCTCGATTCTTCCACAGAAATTCTTCCAGAATCCCCTCCTGAATACATTCTTCTACAGCACATTCTACAGCTGTATCCAGTTTCATCTTTTCTGTGTAATTTCGTACTTTTGCCACATATTGCGCATACTCTCTTAATATTTTACACTGCTCCATCAACTCTCGGTTATGATCTTCATTGATATTCAGCGTAACTACTCGCAGCTCCAGATTTGGTTCGCCTTCCAAATGTTCAAACGCTTCAGACAGCAGATTTTCCCATCTGTCTTCTTTCTTCCTTGTTCCATTATAAAACACAATAAAATTTGGTGCCGGTATCTTCTGTAAAGTTGAAGAATACAACGATTTGTGATCCACCAATTTCTGATATTCACTGGATATGTACAATAAATCTCTCAGCGGCATATTTGGATTATAGGTTGACTGATGTTCATACAAAAAAAAATTTGTGGCTACGATAAATGCCAGATCATTTTTCATTCCCATATAAATGGCATTCTCAAGCGTTACAATTTCCAGTGCTTCTGGGTTTTCATATGCCGTTCCATTAATCGCATTGTAAAGTGACAGCAGATTTTCACGATTAGAAAACAGCATCCGAAAAACGGTATCTTTGTACTTCTTATTAGCGCGTGGATTCTTTCTAATCATCTGTTTTTTCTTCGTTGTAACAATTTCATGGTTCTTTCTTTTTGCCATAGGCATTACCTCCTGTTTTTTTTTGCAGGAGTATCAAGAACGTGTCGTACTATCATTCAGTACACTCCAAACTCCTGCTTTCTTTTAATTGGATTTAAAAGCATGGATTTCTGAAGTGAATGTAGAAGATCAGACGGCAAAAAAGCCTTGAATTTATAGAGAAATATGCTTTGGTTTTATAATAGCATTGTTTCTCTTATAATTCAAGGCTTATCTGCTTAATCAATTACCAATACACAAAAAATCCCCCAAAACCCTCGCACCTCGATGAGGTGCCCTGGATTTCAGGGGATTGAAATGTTCTGACTTAAATCAGATCAGAAATTATTTACCAGCTACCTGAGCTGCAACTTCTGCTGCAAAGTCATCCTGACGTTTTTCGATACCTTCGCCAGTTTCGAAACGAACGAAACCTTTGATTGTGATCTTAGCGCCGTTTGCTTTAGCAACTTCTTCTACGTATTTAGCAACAGTCTGTTTTCCATCTTCTGCTTTAACGTAAACCTGATCAAGAAGGCAGATCTCTTTGAGTTCTTTCTTGATACGTCCAGTGATCATACCCTGGATAACCTTCTCCGGTTTCTGGGATTCTTTCGGATCGTTCTGGATCTGAGCAAGAAGGATTTCTTTTTCATGCTCGATATATTCAGCACTTACTTCGCTGTCGCTTGTGTACTGCGGTTTCAGAGCTGCAATCTGCATTGCTACGTTTCTAGCCATTTCTTTCACTGCATCGTTAACAACATCTGTTTCAACGTCTACAAGAACGCCGATTTTTCCACCCATATGTGTGTAAGAAGCAACAAATCCGTTTTCTTCTTTCACCTGAGCAAATCTTCTGATGTGCATGTTCTCACCGATAACTGCGATCTGAGCTGCAAGAGCTTCGTTTACAGTCTTGGTTGTATCAAGTGCCCATGGCTCTGCAAGGAAAGCGTCGATGTCAGCTGCGGAAGTTGTAAGTGCCTGTGCTGCAACATCTGCAACATAGCTCTGGAATTTTTCATTCTTAGCAACGAAGTCTGTCTCAGAGTTAACTTCTACAACAACTGCGTTCTTCTCATCATCAGCAACAAGAGTCTTGCAAAGACCTTCTGCTGCAACACGGCTTGCTTTTTTCTGAGCTGTAGCAAGACCTTTTTCACGCAGGAATTCTACTGCTTTGTCCATATCGCCATCTGTAGCTGTAAGAGCTTTCTTACAATCCATCATTCCGGCACCGGTCATTTCTCTTAATTCTTTTACCTGAGCTGCTGTAATAGCCATTGTATTTTCCTCCTGGAATTATTAAATTAATTATTCCTCTGTAGCTTCTTCAACTTCTGCTTCTTCAGCTTCTGTTGTTCCCTGATTTGCTTCGATAACAGCGTCTGCCATTTTTGAAACGATCAGTTTTACGGCACGAATAGCATCATCGTTACCCGGGATTACATAATCCAGTTCTTCCGGATCACAGTTAGTATCGCAGATACCGATAAGCGGAATACCTAATGTATGAGCTTCCTGAACACAGATTCTTTCTTTCTTAGGGTCAACGATGAAGATTGCGTCTGGGAGACGTTTCATTTCTTTGATACCGCCAAGGTTTTTCTGCAGTTTAGCAAGTTCTTTTCTTAATTCAATAACTTCTTTCTTTGGAAGTACTTCGAAAGTTCCGTCAGCTTCCATAGCTTCGATCTGTTTCAGTCTTGCAATACGGCTCTGGATTGTCTTGAAGTTTGTAAGCATACCACCAAGCCATCTTTCGTTTACATAGAACTGTCCGCAACGCTCTGCTTCTGCTTTGATAGCATCCTGAGCCTGTTTCTTAGTACCAACGAAAAGGATGTTTCCGCCGTTAGCTACGATATCAGCTACTGCATTGTAAGCATCGTCAACCATACCTACAGACTGCTGAAGGTCGATGATATAGATACCATTTCTTTCTGTGTAGATGTACGGAGCCATTTTAGGGTTCCATCTTCTTGTCTGATGTCCGAAATGAACACCTGCTTCCAAAAGCTGTTTCATTGAAATAACGCTCATGATTTGTTCTCCTTTTTGGTTAAATTCTTCCGTACAGATCATTTTCTATCCGGACCCAACCTCACACCGTAAGGGCACCATCCATCGGAATCTCTGTACGTGATTTTTATTTGTGCGGTTTTGCGCACATTGCAACTTCTAGAGTATAGCATAAGAAAACCCTCTGTGTAAAGAGGGTTTTGAGAGTTTTTGTTAACTTTTTCGCAGGCTTTTTAATTCGTCATCTGTCAAGGCGCGATACTCCCCTTTTCTCAAATCGTCGGGCAAGGTGAGGGAGCCCATGGTGATTCTTTTGAGGTAGATGACGGGGTTTCCGACTGCGGCCATCATGCGTTTCACCTGGTGGAATTTTCCTTCATGGATTGTCAGATGCAGTTCTGTATAAACTTCCGGAAGGTTTTCTCTGCGGACGCGCCCTGGTTCTGGTTCACCTGCACCTTCCCAGCTTCCGCCAACGATTTCTACCTTAGCCGGCATCGTCAGTTTTTTTTCGCCGATATCCACACCATTTTCCAGTTTCTTGATCTTTTCCACTGTAAGCTTTCCTTCCACTCGGACAAAGTAGGTTTTATCCACATGTTTTCCCGGTGCAAGGAGTTCATGCGCCAGCATACCATCATCTGTGATAAGGAGCAGGCCTTCTGTATCTTTATCAAGTCTTCCTACCGGAAACAGACCCTTGCGATCAGATGGAACATATTCCATAACTGTTCGGTCATTACGATCTTCTGTTGCACTGACGCAGCCGGCTGGTTTATTCAGAAGATAATAGACAAATTCCGGTGCTGCACCTACTGTTTCACCTGAAAGTACAACGGTATCCTTCTCCGGATCAACCTTCAGTTCTGGTTTCTTCGCCGGAACTCCATTGACCTGAACCTGCCCCTTCTGTATAAACTTTTTCACTTCGCTTCTCGTACCCTTTCCTGCATCAGCAAGAAATTTATCCAGCCTTACTGCCTTTGCCATATCTACTCCTTATTCTGTCTCAGATGAATCTGCATCGCTGCTGCTTTCCAGATAGATTGAAGTTGGTTCATCTGCTCCACCTATAATTTCCTGTGATGCCAGATTTTCATCATCATCTATATATCGAGTTTCTTCATTCATTACCGGTGCATCCACCTGTATACTACTCTGTTTTATCCCAAGAGCTGTAATCTTTTCTTTTACGAAATCAGGCAGCTTTTCTGTCTTCAGTCCATATGTATTCACAGCCTCGCCTTTATCTGTAAACACAGATGTATAAATATTCTGATATATCTCTGAATCTTTGTCGACGTATCCATTGTATCTTACAGTCAATGCCTCTTTCAGAGCTTTTATTTCTTCTGGATTCTCATAGGTTACATCTTCCTGCTGTCCATTCTCATCATTAAAATAGTTCAGCACAATCTTTTCAATATCCAGTTCCTCTACCGTCAGAGGATAACCTGTTTCCTTAAGAATTGCAAGAGTATTTTTAAATGAAGGATATATACCGACTATCCATTCTGCATACTGTACATCTGCATTCGTATTTCCTGGTATCATATTATTCACATCCTGTTTACGAGGAAGCTGATAAGCAAAATCAATTTTAACCTCGGGTACTTGCATAAAGTCTTCTGCTGTTGCAGCATCGACATCCTGCTTCATCGCTTCAAGGAGCTGTTTCATTTTATCCGAATCATTCTGGAAGATGCTGTATCCATTTCCGCCTGCATCATTCAGTCCAATATTTTTCAGATATTTCTGATCAAGATTAAGAAAACCAAATTTCTGTTCTTTCAGATTTTCTTCTTCATATAATCCTTTTACAAGAGCACTTAAATTCTCCGTCCCTATCCAGTATTTTCGGTAGATCTCTTTTCCAGATTTAAGTGTATATTTTATACTTGAATAAGAATAATATGTATAATCTCCATCGATTTCCTCACTTTTGGGATTGCCGGCAACGATATCCTGAAGAGCTTTATAAGTCTGGTCACCTATACCATTTTTACCGGTAAATGCCATTGCAGGTTCTGCCCAGTTATTTGCATCTGTTATTTCATAGTCTCCATCTTTGGTCTTTTGAACATTCTCATAGTAGTCCTGATCAAAAGACATCATGTTGAGATTCACGGATGCAATATCTTCCTGTTTTGGAATATAGCTGTCAAAATGCAGCAGGTCTTTCTGAAAAATAAGCGCACAAGCCGCTACAAGTAGTCCTGCAATTAGCAACTGTGATTTTTTCGTGAAAAATCCCTGGAAGCTCATCTGATATATTGTTTCTAACAGTCCGTGTATTATGACTGTTCCAAGTATCATTCCGAAAATCCACCAGAGGATTCTGGCTTTTCCGGTAGTGAGCGGATAGAATATCCAACCGACTGCAAGACCTCCCGGAATCACGACCATGAATCTCACTACGATTGAAATCCACGGATAAACCATTGATTTTCCAGCCGATTCTGATGGTCTTTTCTTATATGCAATCCATGCTAGGACTCCAAATACAACACCAAGAACAATAACTGCTGCAAGTAATTTTCCTGCCTTTCCTTCCGCATAAGCACTGACCATATCAAGAATCAACGTTCCCGGAGATGCAGAGTGCAGAAGCGTATGAAATCCACCATACTGATATTCTGAGAAGAAGGTATGCCAAAATGACTGTCCATAGGCTACAAGGATCAGACTGAGTACAATACCATACAGGTACATTCCACCCAGACACAGAATACCCATCAGCATATTTCCCGTCACACTGATTATAAGCACAATGCTGAAATAGATCACCAGGTAGATGATAAGATGTAGAAAAAGCATCCTGACTGCCATCCCCATAATATTCAGGCTGAAAAATCCTCGCGCTGCTCCAATGCAGATCATCAGAAATTCTGTAACGATATATGGTATCAGATAATATACCAATCCTGAAAATATTCTTTCCAGAAACATTTCTGATCTTTTCATCGGAAGTCCATGATAATAATCTGTTTTTTTGCCAGAATACAGGTAAATAAATCCATTCACGCTGTTTATGAAAGCTGCTATTGATGCAATGATCAGGCCTGACAGTACAAAACCATCCTTCCACAAATTGTTATACAAAATCTGACTTTGCAAAGCTGAATATTTCAGATCACTCCAGGAACTCAGCTTCACCATACCAGTCACCGGAAATGCCAGAAGAAATCCGAGTGCTATAAATGCCGGTATCCATATCTGACCTTTAGAAATCGTCTTTATATATTTAGAAGAAAATATTCTGGATTTCATAACCAGCCACCTCCGTTTCACTGATAAATATTTCTTCCAGAGTCAGCGGAAGCACTTCACTGAACAATGGATTCTTCTCCTGTATCTTTGCCATGATTTCTGACCGCGTACCTCTTGCTGTAAACAATACAAGCGATCCCTGATGATCGATCTTTAATATGTCAAGTTCTTTTTTCAATTCCTCTTCCTGTTTCCTGTCTGTCAAAACACACTGTACTTTATGAATATAGAATTTCATATCTTCCAGGTCTTTACTCAAAAGCATGCCTCCTTTATGCAAAAGTCCCACATGGTCACAGATGTCTTCCAGTTCTCTCAAATTGTGTGAAGCCAGAACCGGAGTAAAATCTCTGCTCATGATTTCTGCTGCAAGCAGACTCTTAACACCCTGACGTACTACCGGATCTAATCCATCAAATGTTTCATCACAGAGAAGATATTTTGTCCCTGCACTGATTCCAAGAAGTACCATCAACTGTTTTTTCATACCCTTAGAAAAGCTGCCGACTTTTCTTCTTTCATCAAGCTGGAACTGATTCATCAGTTTTGCAAATCTCTGCTTCTCAAATTTCGGATAATGCAGCTGGTAGAACGCAGCCATATCCAACGCTGTATAGTTTGTCGGAAAATAGCAATCATCAGATATGTAGAAAACCTGTTCTTTTGCCTTTTCATTATCAAATACTGCCATATCATCAATCTTTATTTCACCCTCATCAGGTTTCAGAATTCCTGCAATCATACGAAGAAGTGTACTCTTCCCTGCCCCGTTGCTTCCAACCAGACCGAAGACCTCTCTTTCCCCGATTTCCAGCGAAACCTTACTGACTGCCATAAGCGTCCCAAATGCTTTGCTGCATCCCCTTATCTCTATCATCTCTGTTCCTCCTCATACCCTTTCTGAACCAATGTCGTCAGTTCTTCTTCTGTCATACCTGTGTTGATTCCACGTCTGACAAGTTCCAGAAATTCTTTTCGAAAATCTTCTTTGCTTTTTTCCTGAATCTGCTGCGTCTCTGCAACAAAATTCCCTTTGCCTTTTACCGGATAGATCAGTCCCTCCTGCTCCAGTGTCATATAAGCTCTCTGAATCGTATTCGGGTTGATAGATAATTCCATTGCCAGCTGCCGGACAGAAGGAAGTCTGGAACCGGCCGGCAATGCTCCCTGATAGATCAGCGTCCTGAACTTTTCAGTTATCTGTTCATATATCGGACGTCTGTCCTGATAATCTAGTATTATCATTGTCCCTCCTTTCTGCTGTAAATCATTTTTTCGCATGTGTATTTAGTGTATTAATTGTTTTAATACACTTATGATATCATATATTCCCCTTAAGAGCAATCTTTCTAATTATAAAATCTTTCTAAACCCCGAAATCTAATTACCATTATTTCTTTATATAAAAAAGCTCCCAGATTTTATTTCATCTGAAAGCTTTTCATTTGTATCATAATTTTTACTTTTCTCTGCTATATAACTCGTTTTGATCTTCCCTGTACTCTTTTTGTAAAATAAAAACAGCCCAAAATCATTACCATCAGTAAGATCAGGAATAATATCATGATTGCAGCCGGATTCCTGGCAATGATCCATGTATACAAATCCGGCGATATCAGTGACCAGATATTAGCCCCCATATGCAATAGCACACTGCTCCACAGACATCCACTGATATCCAGAATATATGCAAACACTATTCCAAGAAGACTCGCATAAACAGCCTGTACCAGATTTCCATGATAGATTCCAAAAATCAGGCCAGAAATTACAGCAGCTGCTCCCATTCGCATATAATCCCGAAGTCTCAGATAGATCAGCCAGCGAAAAACGATTTCCTCTGCAAGCGGTGCTATGATTCCCATAGATAAGATCAGGAACCACATTTGTTTTCCTTCCATCAGCTGGTCCATAGATTCCTGATATTCCTGATAATTCAAAACCGACTGCAGTATTCCCACAAGCATATTGGCAAACTGAGAAAATGCCGCTCCCATTCCAAGCAACAGTAACATTTCCGGAATTTTCAACTGCCATGGTTTTTGCGAAGTTACAAGTCCGCCAATTTTTCTCGCTGCACGGTCTCTGCTGTAAAACCACAGACAGGGAATCATAGCAAGTAATCCAGTCAGCCCTGTAAAAAGAATTGCATTTTGATAATAAGCATCCATTCCCCCGCCAGATTTCATGATCAGCCACAGACCTGCGTAGCCAACGATCTGTGAAATCAAAAAATGAATCCCACAGGGATATGCTACTCTCCAGATCTGTCTGACATGGCTTTGTCTGCGTCGAGGGCTCAGACGAAAAAATCCAGGATCTCTTCAGCTGATGCCACGATCTGCAATGGCTGGGAGGCCGCAAGTTCTTCTTTTGTCCCATAGCCATAAGAAACAGCCACACAATCAAGTCCTGCCTTTCTGGCTCCAAGAACATCATGCTCTTTATCCCCCACCATGATCACCTGCTCGCGGTGATGATCCAATCCAAGGCGTTTCAAGGTTTCTTCAATCACCTCTGTCTTATTTGTTCTGGCTCCATTCATTTCACTGCCCACAATTTCGTCAAAATATTCCTTCAAATTAAAATAATCTAAAATCTGTTTCACATAATATTCTGGTTTGGAAGATGCAACTGCCAGAAGGTATTTCTTTCTCCTTAATTCCTGAAGCATCTTTTCCACACCCGGGTATGGACGATTCTCAAATATTCCAGTCGTAGAATAACGCTCTCTGTAGTATTCCACTGCTTTGCGCGCAGTTGCTTCATCCATATCTGCATACTTCATAAACTGCTCCATCAGCGGTGGTCCGATAAACACTTTCAGTTTTTCAAGATCCGACTCTGGTCTGCCAAGCTTTTCAAGCGCATACTGCACGCATTTTGTGATTCCCTCACCTGACTCTGTCAACGTTCCATCCAGATCAAATAAGATTGCTTTATACATAATTCCTCCGATTTTTTACAGATAATTTTTCTTTTGTATCAAAATAATTCGTCTAAAAAACATTATAGGTCAGTATAACATTCTTTTTCTCTCCCGTCCACGTAAAATCCGCCGGTATCATAGCTGCAATCTCCAGCAGATTTATGTCATTGACAAGGTCATGTACTCTGACTATTTCTCCCTCTGTATCCCAGTCTTTTTCCTGTCCGTTTACACGTACACTTACAATTTCTACCACTGTATTCTTCTTGATTCGAATTTCTGCATATTCTCCCTTTCCCAATTCCTGTCTCAAACATAAGAGTTTCATTTTTCGCAGACATTCTGCAGGCGGCAGACGGTACTCTTCCTTGTACTCTGTTACTGTTTCCACCTCTTCTTTCGGGACTTCTGTAAATACCGGTATTGAAGTTGCTGTTGGCGCAGGAATCGGAGTTGGAGTTGGAGTCACGGTCGGTATCCATGTCGGACTCGTTTCTGCGGGAATCGATACTACCGTGTTCTCAGACTTGATGATTCTGTCTTCATCCATGATCGAACTACTTTTATTTTCGTTCTCTCCTCTATACCTTTCCGTATATTCTGTTACAGAAGAACGGTTTTTTTCAGTTGTTGTGGAACTTTCCCGTGCATTCCAATTCTGTACAGGCACTTGTTCATACTCCTCATTATATGAGGATACCGTTCCTGAAGTATTTTGTTCTGATTCCTGTCCATCATTTCGTGCTTCATCTACATAAGTATTACTGTCATTCTGTTCTGGTGTATTGCATACCGGCTCATCCTCCCATTCTTCTCCGGTTCCTTCATATTCACCGGTCCCTGTTGAAACCTCAAACCCACCAAACTCAGCTGCATATGCAGCTGAACAACTTCCATACACTGCCATTATCAGTAAACTAAAAAGCACCTTCCAAAAAAGATTGTTTCGTCCTTCCAAGAATAATTCCTGCCTCCTTCTTCCATTCCTGCCATTCTTCAGCAAATGCATCTGCTATCTGCATTCTTTTTTCTTCTGCCCTGTTTTTCCACTGTCTGTATACTGCTCTGCTTTCCTGATACCTGCCCTGTCTGCACAAAAATAATCCATATTCCAGATAGCCCTTACTATACTCCGGCTCATATGTTAACAGTTGCCGATAGTAGATTTCTGCATGATCTGCTTTGTCTGCCAGCTGCCCGTTCCACGCAAGCAGTTCCAGAATTCGAATCTGATCCTGTGTCTTCTGATAAACTTTTTGCAAATTCTGCAGCTCTTTTTCTATGTGAACATGTATTTTCTCTTTCCATATTGCAGAACCAGTCTGATATTCCATGGTAAAATACTGCGCGGTCACCGGTGTCAGCATCTGCGACAGCTCTGGCAGTTTTTCTCTGTCTAATCCTGAACCCAGAACAGCCACAAACACCACCAAAGCTACCGCCAGCGGGAAAAGTACAGCTTTCAGCTGCAAATTCAGCGGATGAATTTTACATAATTCATTTCTTGCCTCCGCGGTACCCTGCCAGCGCTTCTCCGGCTCTGTACGGCAACATCTGAAAATAAATTTCCCCAAAGCAGGACATTTCAAAAAATACCGGAATTTCTTTTTGCCACAAAGCACTTCCATTGTTTTTCCAAGTGCATAAAAATCGCTGGCTGCACTTATTTTTCCATGCAACTGTTCAGGGGCAGCATATCCTCTTGTTCCCTTTGTTTCTTTATAAGAAGCACTATATGAAAAAACCGCACTTCCAAAATCTACCAGATAAAGGCGTTTCTGATCTGTCATCATTATATTTGCCGGCTTCAGATCCCCATAAAAAACTGCCGGTTTCCTGGAATGAAAATATTCCAGTACCTGCAAGGTCACATCGCCTATGCACAGTATCTCCTCTATGGAAAAAACATATCCTTCCTGCATATACTCTTCCAGAGATCTGCCATGTATATATTCCATGATGATGTAACAAAAGTTACCCCTCTCTGTGTAATCAATCATCTTTGGCAGATAGGGATGTTCAAGAAGTCTGAGCAGTCCGGCCTCTCTTCTGCTGCTGGCAGGCAGCTCTTTTACCGCACGAAAAATGCCAAGTTCCAGATCACGTGCCAGATACATGGAACCTTCACCGCCTCTGCCAATCTGCTCGACAATACAATAGCGGCCTTTCAGTATGATTCCTGTTAGATCGATATCGATCGCTCCTTTCGCTGATTTTTATAAATATCTGTATGGAAAAATGTTGGGAATTCCAACTTATAGAATTTTGAGATGAAATAAGTATATCATAAAAAGGAATGGAAAATAATAAATTTTTTCTAAAAAAATCTCACCTTCCAGATGGGAGGTGAGACTTTAATTCAATTACATACGATCCGGTGCTGAGAACCCAAGAAGGTCGATGCTTGTTTCAAGTATATCTTTTGTAAGACCGAGAAGTTTCAGGAAGGATTCTTTCTGTGCCTGGTTTTCTTCGCTGAGAATCTTAGTCTCATGGTAAAAACTGTTGAATGCATTGGATACTTCATAAATGTATGCACAGATCTTATGCGGTGCTTTTTCTTCGAAAGCATTCTCAATGGTACTTCCGAATTTTGTCAGCTCCAGCATAAGGTTCTTCTGGCTTGCATTGACAGCCGGAAGGATTTCTCCTGCTTCAAGGTTTCCACCTTCTTCTTTATAACGATTGAGAATGGATTTGATACGAACGATCGTATACAGGATATACGGACCTGTATTTCCTTCGAAGGAAGTGAAACGATCAATATCAAACACATAATCTTTGGTTGCCTGATTGGACAGGTCACCATATTTGATTGCAGAAAGTCCTACAATCTCCGCTGTTTCTTTTGCATCCTGATCTTTGACACTTCTGTTCTCGACAATCTTATGGAACATCTCTTCGTCAATATCTGCGATGAGATTTTCCAGACGCATAACACCGCCCTCTCTTGTTTTGAACGGTTTTCCGTCTTTTCCATTCATGGTACCAAATCCAAGGAAAGAAAGTTTCGTCTCCGGTTTTACAAGTCCGGTCTTTCTTGCACAGCGGAATACCTGAATGAAATGAAGTTCCTGACGCTTGTCTACTACATAAAGAATTTCATCCGGATCAAAGAGTTTGACACGCTCTACGATCGTTGCAAGATCTGTTGTGGTATACAGAGAAGCTCCGTCTGATTTCAACAACATACATGGCGGAATTTCTTTGGTATCAGATTCTTCTTTGACATCTACTACCAGTGCTCCCTGATCTTCATATGCAAATCCCTGGTCTTTCATTTTCTGAACCATATCCGGAATATACGGCTGTGCATCAGATTCCTTTTTCCACAGATCAAAGGAAACATTCAGGTTTGCATAGTTTCTCTTGAGGTCTGTAACAGAAACCTGCATGATGTGATTCCAGAGAGCCATATATCCAGGTTTACCCTGCTGAAGCTGATGTGTTGCTTCAAGAGCTTCATTACGGTATTCTTCGTCTTCTTTGGATTTACCACTTGCACATGGATAGATTTCCTCCAGTTCGCTGATGGTAAACGGTGCTTCCTTCGGATATTCTCCTTCGTAAGTATCGTCAAAATAAACCAGTTCCGGCTTGCGGTGTTTCAGTTCTGTAATGATCAGCCCCATCTGCAGTCCCCAGTCTCCAAGATGTACATCACCGATCACTTTGTGTCCGACAAAACGTCCGATACGTTTGATACTCTCCCCAATGATCGCAGAACGAAGATGACCTACATGAAGTGGTTTTGCAACATTCGGTCCGCCGTAGTCGATAATGATCGTCTTCGGTTTCTCAGCTGTTTTTACAGAATATTTCTCATCTGCTGCCATTTTCTTCAGGTAATCAGCAAGAAATTCTTCTTTAACCTGCAGATTGATAAATCCCGGCTTCACAACTTCTGCCATTGCAAAGATCTGACTGTCTTTCAGATGTTCAACTACATCATCTGCGATCATAAATGGTGCTTTCTTATATGCTTTGGCTCCTGCCATGGCTCCATTGCACTGAAATTCACATAAATCCGGTCTGTTGGAAACGGTAACTTTACCGTATTCTGGATTGTATCCGGCTTTTTCAAAAGCAGAAGCAAGTTCTTCTGCCATTAATTCCATAAGTTTTTTCATTTTTCTGACTCCTTATTTTATACAGTTACTTTCTTTGCGCATGCAACAGCAAGTGCTCCATGTCCGATATGGCATGCAACGCTTAAAGAAAGTGAATCCATATGGATATCTATTCCAGGAAATGCTGCCTGAACTTCTTTTTTGAATTCCTCGGCCTCTTCTTTGTTTCCTGCATAGGCCATCTGCAGACACATCTCACCGGATTCTACATATTTCTTAAAACGTGTATCCCAGTCTTCCTGCATTGCTTTCATCATAACTCTCTTTGCCTGCTTCTTACCTCGCACTTTTGCATATGCATCAAGCTTCTCTCCCTGGATCTGAAGAACAGGTTTCAGATTCAGAACCGTTCCGATCGCAGCTGCAGCCGGAGTGATTCTTCCACCTTTTTTCAGATATTTCAAAGTTTCCAGAGTAATATAGATACTTGACTCCATCTTCTCTTCTTCCAGTTTTTCTTTAATCTCTGCCGCACTCTTTCCGGCATCTCTTAATGTCATTGCATCAAGTACTGACTGACGCTGCGTAACTGAGATTCTCTGGTTATTAACGACCTGTACTCTGCCATCGTAGTCTCTGGCAAGCATGGTAGCTGTATCACAGGACGCACTCAATCCACTGGACATCGGAATATGTACAATTTCATCATACTCTTCCAGCAGATTATCCCACAAACCACATACTTCAGCCGGACTCGGCTGTGAAGTAGATATGGATTCATCATTTTTCAGACGTTCATAAAAATCTTCCTGTGAAAGAGTGATTCCTTCCAGATACATCACATCGTTAATATAAAAAGGCATAGGCAGAACAGCGATTCCCAGTTTTCTTCCTTCATCCTGCGTAATACCACTGTTACTGTCTGTTACAATTGCAATTTTTCTCATACTGCATCTCCTCATGTATTTTACTTCATATCTGAATCATTGCATATTGATTATAGTCTAACACATTTTTTTCTCCATCTCAATTAAAATATCAAAAATGCCCCTCATAACAGAAAAAGAGATTGGAGTCTGTCTCTGATCAACAAACTCCAACCTCTGTCATTCACTTCTAAGTGCATCAATCGGATTTAAATCGGCAGCCTTGACTGACGGAAGTAATCCAAAGATCACGCCAATCAATGTGGAAAAAAGAACGGAACCAATGATCGCCGGTATACTGATAGCTGTCGGAGCCCCCGACAGTTCCGATACCACTTTGGAAAGTGCAATTCCAACAATAACTCCGATCACTCCTCCAATGCTTGTCAGCATGGAGGCTTCTGTCAAAAACTGAAACAGAATCACTTTCTTTCGTGCACCGATTGCTTTTTTCAGACCAATTTCACTGGTTCGTTCAGTGACGGATACCAACATGATATTCATAACGCCGATACCTCCGACCAACAATGAAATACTTGCAATCCAGATCAGCTGTGTATTGGTGCTCTCACTGAGTTTCTGCAAGTTCTTGACCTGCTGCATTACATCATCCGCTTTATATTTGTACTTGGATGTATTGGTGTTGATTCCCTGATTCATAATATCCGCTGCTGCATTTCCGGCGGAACTCATATTATCCGTTGAATCTGCTCGGATCACGGCATTCTCAGGTTCATCAAACTTAAATGCCATGGGCCAGCATTTATTCGGAATCATGACTGTTCCCATGATCATCTGATAATATTGATTGTACTCATCAATGGTTTTGATATTTGGCTGATAATCATCATTCTGTTCTACCACACCAATAACGGTAAACGGTTCGGATCCAATCTCTATTGTTTTTCCAACAGGATCTTTTCCTGCAAAGAGATTATCTGCCGCATTGCTGTCTACCAGTACAACCTTTCGCATCTCATCATAATCCTTCTGTATAAAACCACGGCCGGATCTTACCATATATCCACAGGTATCCAGATAATTCATATCAATTCCATAAATACTTCCACCCTGAAAACTGGTATTTTCATAATATACACTGCTGGTATATGTACGGCTGTAAAAGAATGTCGCATTCTCCACATGATCCAGATTCATAACATCTTCTTTCTGCTGATCTGAGAGAAGCGGCGGTTCCGTACCATCGGTCATTCCATACTCCGGATCATAATCACTGTCACCATAATTCAGACTCACAGAAACTGTATTATTTCCCGCACCGATCAGGTCTTCTTTGATCTGTTCACTTGTTCCCTTGATCGTAGACACGATCGCAATGATCGATGCAATACCAATAATGATACCCAGCATAGTCAGAAAAGATCGCATTTTATGAGACCAGATTCCCTGAATGGATATCCTCATATTTTCAAGCATAAAATACCACCTTTCTAATATCCATAGATCTCACTGGAAGAAACTTCCTTGGTCTTTGCACCTTCTTTTACCGTGTCACCATACGGAAAAGCAATCTTATCATCTCTGGTGATTCCACCGGTTATCAGTACACTGTAGCCGCCATTTACATTACCACCTACGGTAAGCACCTGTTTCTTCAGCACTCCGTTGTCATCCTTGTATACATAACTGGCTCCATTTTCTGACCGTACAAATGCTCTGTCCAGAACAATTCCTTTGCTCTGTGTATTATTTGTCAGAGAAATCGTCAGCCAGTCTTCGTCCGATACTTTGACGGTTTTGTCCGGAATCGTTGCAATATATGTATAATAAGATACATTTGGATTTCCATTGCCGGAATAATTATCACCTGAAACCGGATACTCAGATACATCGATCACCTCTGCTTCAAAATCACCATTCTGACTTGAACAGTTCAGTATCGTACCTTCCTTAACCTGATCCAGCATCAGTTCACTGACTGTACCTTTTACGTAGTAACCTTCTTTGCTTTTGATCGTCATAAAAGAATTTCCATCAGATGCGCCAGTCACCGGATCGCCTACTTTTGCAACCGTTCCGTCCAGCTTGCTGTATATTACCTCTTTTTTTACTTTTTTCTCGAGTTTCTCAATATTCAGTTTATTTTCTCTGATGTCCAGTTTCAGGCTGTCAATCTTAGTCTGCTGAATCTTGATCGCCTCATCACGTGAGATAGATGCCGAACCACCATCATCTCCACCGCCGCCTCCGTCTCCGCCTCCATCAGCCGGTGGCTTCTCATAATGAGATGCCCCGTCCAGCGAAAACTCGACTTCAGAGTTATCGGTTACCATTTTTTCCAGCAGGCCTCCATCTACAAGATAATAGCCTGTGCAGGATTCTTTACGGTCCAGCAGATTTGTTATCGTATCATTTTGATGAAACTCCAGCTGATACCAGTATCCTTCTCTGCCAGGTTCCTTCGTACCATCAGCCTGAAAAGCAGCCATTTTATTCAAAAAGGATCCCTTCGCAACTACATAGCCTTTTGCAGAACTGCAGAGGAATACATATGGATCATCCTCTGTACCTGTTCCGGTATAGGGTTCTGTATTTTCATCCAGAACCTGATAAAACATCGGACTTCCATCCGTCAGATCATCTGTTCCAGTGTCCGGTTCTGTGTCAACGATCTCGATTTCGTCTGTGAAATCTCCATCGGCATTATCATCCGGTATATTCGTCGGCTCCGGACTGATCGTTACTGTGGTATCATTTCCTGTCGTATCCGGCTCTTCAAACTCAACCTTCACATCTGTACTACTGTTGTCTGATGAATCTGCATTTCCATCTGAACTGTTCTCAGCGCCGCTCTCTGTTCCCTGTGTTTGTGCAGCTGCACTTTCGGAATCCTCAACAGCAGTCTCTTCTGTATTTGCAGATTCTATATCTGTCTTCTCCACAGCAGCCGCCAGAACCGGCTGGATAATTGCAGCCAGATAATTGCCCTTCACACTTCCACCCGTCGAAGCAGTTTCATTACTGTCATCCATCGCACTGCTTGTATCTGTATCATCCGATGTGCTGCCGGAAGTATCCAGTGTCTCCCCATCACTTTCTTCTATCTTACCGCCGTTTTTCAGGCTGCTCAGCCTGTTAATCGCTTTATTCAGATCCTGTTCCTGCTGTTTTTGTTTCAGCTTGGCTATATTCAGTTCCATCTGAACAAGTGTCATATCAAAAGACATCAACTGATCCCCTTTTTTAACGGAATCCCCCTTTGATACATAGACCTCCTTAATGATCATATCTTTGTCTATGTTAACACTCTGCGTCGCACTGGTAACAATATTTCCATCAAGATTTGTATCATCCATGTAATACTGACCGGCCAGACTGTCAACGCTTACAACAGACACCGTTTTCTGATGAGACTTTTTATAATAGACTGCTCCGCCGGCAGATCCTCCTGCGACCAGAGCTGCGATCAGGATACCTATGATGATTTTTTTCTTCATGAACTACTTCACCTCTTTTTCCTTCAGCTCTCCATCGCGAATCATCACAACCCGCTTTGCATGTGCAGCAATGTCCGGATCATGAGTGATCATAAGGACTGTAACCCCCTCATCATTCAGCTTCTGGAAAAGCTCCATGACCTGAGCACCTGATTTACTGTCAAGTGCTCCTGTTGGTTCATCTGCCAGAAGGAGTTTGGGGTTATTTACGATTGCCCTGGCAATCGCAACTCGCTGCATCTGTCCACCGGAAAGCTGGTTCGGCTGAAAGTCTACACGATCAGCAAGTCCTACTCTTTCCAGTGCCTTCATTGCCCGCTCCCGTCTTTCTTTCTTCGGGACTTTGGCATAATTCAATGGAAGTTCTACGTTAGCAAGCGCAGACTGTCTTGGAAGAAGGTGGAAACTCTGAAATACAAATCCGATCTTATTAAGTCGGATATCTGACATATCATTTTCTGAACAGTTGAGAATGTCCTGTCCATCCAGAAAAAATTTCCCTTCTGTCGGCTTATCCAGGCATCCTATAATATTCATGAGTGTTGTTTTTCCTGATCCGGATGGTCCCATGATTGCCACATATTCTCCCTCTTCCATGGAAAAATTAACGTCCTTCAGAACCGGCACACTCATCTTTCCCTGCTGATAGTTCTTAAAGATTCCCTTTAATTCCAAAATCATTGTGCTTCCTCCGTATCCTCCTCTATCGGCATAAGATTATCATCCAGTATCTCACCTGAATCGGAACTTCCGTCTGTCATATCCATTGATTCATCCGATGAACTGTCATCCACAATGCTGTCATCAACTGCTTCCGGATCATCAACAACGGTTCCGTCATCGCTCATTTCATATTCACTGACACCCTCTGTATCAGCCGTATCCGGAAGAGGATCTTCACTGAAGCTGCTATCATCCAGCGGCTGCATATCTATGTTGCCTGTATCCATTGCATCTTCTATATTGGTCGTCGTAGACATTCCCTCCTCAAGTATATCAGACGGATATGCTATACAGTCATCCTTGGAAAGACCATCTGCAATCTCATATTCTCCAAGTTCTTCATCATGCTGTCCCAGAATCACACTACGTTTCTCCAGTTTGCCCTTCTTATCTGCTGCCCACACATACGGACTGTCTGTATCTGCATCAACAATATAAACCTCACTTAACCAGATTCCTGTCTTTTGACTTTCCTGTCCTTCATCCATCTCAATATAAACATGCTGGCCAAGCATCAGCCCGTCTGATGAATCGAGATTTACATAAAACGGATAAGTACTGGTACTCGTCTGAGAATCACTGCTGTCCGTCATTCCGTAAAAAGAATTGTTATTATTGCCGGAAGATGCACTGTCCTTATCAATCGTTCCCATGGTCCCCTTCCAGGTCTGACTGTCATCCACACGAGATCGAATGATTACCGGTTCGCCCTCAACAATGCTGTTTACATTTAATTCATTGACTGTACCTTTTATACGGTAAGCACCTGTACTCAGAATTGTAATAAATGCATTGCTGCCCTCGCTGCTGCTATCATCAGAATAAGAAGGATCTCCTGAATCTGTATCATCCACGCTGCTGTTATCCTCTGTTGTCAGCTTCGATGTATCGATTTTCTGGATAACACCATCAATTGAACTCCGGACTTCTGTATTGCCGGTCGCGCTTTGGAGTTTATCAATCTCAGCCTGCTTGCTTTTCTGACTGTATTCATTTTTCTTGAGATTCATTTTGTTTGTCTCAATCTCAATCGTATAAGAAAGCTGATTATCCTGACTTGCTTTTTTCTTTTCTTTTTCAAGCGTGGCAATCTGCTCATTCAGACTGCTTGCCTCATTTTTCAGGCGGTCAAGGTCAAGCTGTGCTTCTTCCAGGCTCTCCTGAATGCTGCTCAGATCATATTCAAACAAAAGCTGCCCTTTCTTGACCTGATCACCGGTCTTAACCTGGACTTCTTTTACTGTCCGTCCACTCTCCAGTTCTACAGAAACAGTCTCCTGAGGCTCAACTACTCCTGCAAAGCGGTTGGAAACTCCTGATGTCTGTCCGGTAAGGTCGCTTATTTTGGTTACATATACAGAATCTCCACTTGTCTCCTGCTGACCAAATACGCCCATTTTCCAACATACTCCTGCAGCAGCGCCGCCACCAATTATCAATATCCCGAGAAGGATTAAAATACGTTTTTTCATAAATCTGTGTTTCCTCCTATCAGTCCAGACATTACTGACTTAATGGTACACTATTCATGTGTTTACTTTGTAAAAATCACTTTTTAACTTATATATCATATCAGATTACACCTGAAAATGAAAGAGCTGTACAAAATCATCCCGGTTTTCACAATATTTTCATAAATGTCTTCCAAAACAGCATAAAATTACCATTTTTTGACTTTTCCATGCTTATCTGATAAAATATAAAGGATTATTTTTGAAAGGAAAGATACCTATGAAGATCGCAAAAGGTCTGATGCCATTTCTGCTGATTATCCTGGCTGTCATATGTTTGACCGGCTGTTCCCACGTGGATAAGACAGATGTACAGGCAGTTATCACAAATGAACTGGATCTACTGAAAAATCTGGACTCTGATACGACCCAGAAATATGTATCCTACAAAGAACTTTTTCCCGACGCTACCAAAGAGATCAAACTCTCAAATGAAGTAAAAGAAGTCTTTTCTCTCTTCTTCCAGAATTTTGATTACGAAATTCTGAGTGTAAACGTCGACAACGATAAAAAAGAAGCCACAGCTTCCCTGCGCTTATCCACAATAGATGCAGCCTCTCTTGCCAAAGATTACGGCGAAGCTTCTCTGAAAAATGCAATTCTCAAAGCGGCTGACAGCGAAGAACAGGCTACAGAAAAAACCACAGATTCCATGGAAGAACGTTATCTCCTGCTGGATCAACTCCTCAGCAATAACAGTTATGCTACCGTAGAACGAGAATGTACTGTGGAACTTTGTAATAAGGGAAGTAATGATGACAAAGACGAATGGGAGATCATACGTTCACACTCCCTGGAGAACAATCTTGTCGGCGGTCTGATGACTTATCTGTCTGATAACAACCTCCTCTCACCTGAGGAAACCCTGACCGTCTATCTGAATACCCTTAAAACAATGAATACAGAACAAATGGGCAATTATCTTGGAATCGAAAGCCTGTTCAATACTTCCGATACAGACAAGAATTCTATTGCTGCCGCACTGGTGGAGCTTTTTCACTCTACTTTTGATTTCAATATTTCCAGCTGTGACGAAGAAAGCTACAATGCTGTCATTCAGACTAAGATCACTACCTTTGACAGCAATGCGATCCTTACTGCCTATCAGAATGAACTGGATGCTTATCTGAGTTCTGCCGATGCTGTAATTGATGGTTCTGTCAAACGTTATGAAAAATCCATGCAGCTGCTTCTGTCAAAAATCAAATCAAATACAGCGACTGTACAGACTGCTGCTGTTTTCCATCTTACCAATGATGGTGTTTCCTGGAAACTCCAGGACAGCAATGCTGCAATCGGAAATGCCATTTTCGGAACGCTCAGCAGTACTCCGGTATCCGAAGAAGCAAACGATACCGCTGATTCCTCTGAACAAAATTAATTTTTATACTTCAAAACGGCCGTCCCACATCCGGGACAGCCGTTTTCTTTTATATCTGCAGCCTATTTGCTGCTCTTATTCTTCTGTTGTTTCTTCTTTAGCTGTTTCAAGCCCAAGTTCCTCAAGCTGCTGTTCGCTTACCACACTCGGTGATTCTGTCATCAGACAGGAGGCATCTTTTACTTTCGGGAATGCAATGACATCACGAATACTGTCAACTTTTGCCATCAGCATAACCAGACGGTCAAGTCCATATGCCAGTCCAGCGTGAGGCGGAACTCCATATTTGAATGCATTCAGAAGGAAACCAAACTGTTTGTAAGCTGCATCTTTCGTAAATCCAAGCATCTCAAACATTTTTTCCTGAATATCATTCTGATGGATTCGAACACTACCTCCACCGATCTCATTACCATTCAATACGATATCATAAGCTTTTGCACGGATTTTTCCAAGATCTCCACTCTCGATCAGTGGGATATCCTCTTCCATCAACATCGTAAATGGATGATGCATTGCTGTATAGCGGTTTTCTTCTTCACTCCACTCAAGAAGCGGGAACTCTGTTACCCATACGAAACGATATTCGTTTTTGTCAAGAAGATCCATCTGTTTTGCAAGTTCTACACGAAGAGCACCAAGAACATCATATACGACTTTGTTCTTGTCTGCTGCAAAGAGAAGCAGATCTCCCGGTTTACCTTCCATCGCCCGAACCAGAGCATCCATCTCTTCCTCTGTCATGAATTTAGCAAAGGAAGATTTGCGTGTACCATCTTCTGCAATAGCGATGTAAGCAAGACCTTTTGCACCATAAGTCTTGGCGAAATCAACAAGCTTGTCAATCTTCTTACGAGGCATGCTTCCCTGGCCTTCTGCATTGATACCACGGACACTTCCACCAGCCTCCAGTGCATTCTTGAATACTACGAATCCGCAATCTTTCACTACTTCACTTACATCATGCAGTTCCATACCAAAACGCATATCCGGTTTGTCAGAACCGAAACGGTCCATAGCTTCCTGCCATGTAATTCTCTGAATTGGAAGCTTGACATCCACATCCAGAACTTCTTTAAACAGATAAGCAAGGAATCGCTCATTTACATCGATAACATCGTCTACGTCTACAAAGGAAAGCTCCATATCGATCTGTGTAAATTCCGGCTGACGATCTGCACGAAGGTCCTCATCACGGAAACAACGTGCGATCTGAATGTAACGGTCATATCCGGAGCACATCAGAAGCTGTTTGTACAGCTGCGGAGACTGTGGAAGGCCGTAGAAAGAACCTGGGTGAATTCTGGACGGAACAAGATAATCTCTCGCACCTTCCGGTGTACTCTTACCAAGCATTGGTGTCTCAACTTCCAGGAATCCTTCATCTGTGAAGAATTTACGGGTAAGCATCATTACTTTGCTCTTCATCATCAAATTTCTCTGAAGGTCCGGTCTTCTCAGGTCAAGGTAACGGTATTTCAGACGAATTTCATCTTTTGTCTTGCTGTTCTCTTCGATCGGGAAAGGCGGAACCTCAGACTCTGCGAGAATTCTTAAAGATTCTGCACGGAGTTCCAGTGCACCTGTAGCAAGATTTTCATTTACAGCACCACCGCGATTCTCAACTGTACCGGTAACTGCGATTACAAACTCACTTCTCAGTTTGCCTGCTTTTTCAAAACCTTCCTGGTCAATGCTGCCATTTTCAAAGATCACCTGCATGATACCGGAACGGTCACGAAGATCAACAAAGACAAGACCTCCTTTGTTACGTGCCTTCTGCACCCATCCCATCAGGGTTACTTTGCTGCCGACCATATCCTTTGTTACTTCTGCACATCGGCATGTCCTGTGCAGACCTTTCATACTTTCAGCCATGATTTTTCTCCTTTTTGAAGCACTTATTTATTAAAGAATTCTACAAATTCTGTATATCCTTCCGCTGTCATCTGTTCCTTCTGGAATTTCTTATTTTTCTTCATGATAGAAATGTTGACCTGAACACCATTCTTACGTTCTTCTTCTGCCTGTTTCAGAATCGGAAGAAGTTTATCAGCCGGCATGTTCTTCTCGATCAGATATGCTTTCTTAGCTGCATTTGTCGGGATTTCATACCCTCTCTCCAGAAGCAGCATAACGATTCTCTCAAATCCGATGGAAAATCCGCATGCAGATGTATTCTGTCCGGTGAATTTACCGATCATCTCATCATAACGTCCGCCGCCACCAACAGAACCGCCAAACTCATCCATTGCGATTTCAAAGATCGGACCTGTGTAGTAAGACATTCCACGAACCAGAGTCGGATCAAAGGAAATCTTAAAGTCTGCATTTTTCACAGAATCAACTGCTGTGATGATGGTCTCAAGATCTTCTGCTACTTTCGGATCCAGAACATCACTCAGTTTTTCTTTGCAGTAACGTACGCCTTCAATATCAGTTGTAATTTCTTTGAACATACCAAGATAGGTATCAATACTGTCTTTGCTGAAACCTTCTTTTTCCAGTTCTTCAGCTACACCTTCCAGACCAATCTTGTCCATCTTGTCCAGAATGATGAAAACTATATCAAAGCTATCTTCTGGAAATCCACTGTACTGTGCCATAGCTTTCAGGATTTTTCGGTCATTTATACGGATCGTGAAATTATGGAAATCCAGTTTGCCAAGCAATGTCGTTGTTGCCATGACAAGTTCAATTTCTGCAAGATAAGTAGGCTCACCAAGAATATCAATATCACACTGCATAAACTGGCGGAAACGGCCTCTCTGCGGACGGTCCGCTCTCCAGACATTACCCATCTGAAGTGCCTTAAACGGAGTCGGAAGCTGTCCTGCATTGTTGGAATAATATCTGGAAAGCGGTACAGTCAGATCATAACGAAGGCCTGAATCAACCAGATCAGCCTCACACTCTGCTGTATCCAGTTTCAGTTTTTCTCCTCGTTTCAGAATCTTGAAGATCAGTTTCTCATTCTCTCCACCCTGTTTGCTGCTGAGATTTTCGATATGCTCCACACATGGTGTCTCAATTGCAGAAAATCCAAATTTTCCATATGTTTCACGAATCATGTTCATCACATAATTACGAATTTCCATCTCTTTTGGTAAAATGTCTTTCATACCGGTAACCGGTTTCTTCTTTAACGCCATACTGTCCTCCTGTTATTTGTTATTGTGTACAACTCTCTGAAATGCAAGAAAAACTTCCATATCAAAATTTTTGATCTCATCGATCATAAGCTCTATCACTGTACTGACATCAAACGCTCTTCTGTAAGGTCTGTCTGAGCTCAGTGCCGCATAAACATCGCAGACACGCAAAATTCTGGCCCCAAGCGGAATGCTGTCCCCTCTGAGATTCGACGGATAGCCGCTGCCATCATAATTTTCATGATGATACAAAACACTCTGAAGTACCAGCTCTGAATACCCCTGATCCTTCAGTTCTTCATATCCCAGCGAAGAATGCATACGGACATACTTCAGTTCTTCTATCAGAAGGGGATCATTTTCCTGTCCGTTGATATAGCCGGTAAGCTTCAGCTTCCCAATATCATGGAGCATTCCGGCAATCGCCATCTGATAACAGAACTCCTCGTCCTGCCCCAGTTCGGCAGCTACAGCATACGCAAGATTACTGACAGCAATTCCATGATTCAGTTCCTCAGAAAGATCAAAATCCAGCAATCTGTCACCAGACTTGAATATTTCCGCCTGTCCCGGCTCTTTCTCTGCTGTCTGCAATACGTCCACCTCCTGCTGTCATAACCAGGTATTGATTCCTTTGCGTTTTCGTTCTATCATTTCATCAATACGGTCAATGTAATTTGTAACATCTTTGACATTTTCCACACGTTCAATACGTTTGCCCTGATCAAAGACAAGCTTGGAAGAACCGCCGGCCCCCAAAGCGATGATCGGCTGTTTTTCCTCCATAATTAGTATATTGTAAATCCCGGCTTTGTCAACCTTTGCATAGCCAACATTCTCAAAATTTCCCTTCATATTCTTCTGTCTATACAGATAATAAGGACCCATTTCCATTTCGTAGGCTGTTTTCATGGTCATATCCATGATTTCCTGGTTGTTCTCAAAAGTCATTTCCTGATATTTATCTTTAAAAATATTCAGTCGTGCCGCCCTCTTAACAGCAAGGGAATGTACGGTTATGCTATCTGGTGCAAGTGCTTTTACTTCATTCAATGTGTTTTCTACCATTATCTTATCTTCTCCAGGCAGACCAACGATCAGATCCATATTGATGTTGTCAAAACCACACTCTCTTGCAAGCATAAATGCCTGCTTTGTTTCCTCTACTGTATGACGTCTTCCAATAATATCCAGCGTTTCCTGATTCATCGTCTGTGGATTTACAGAAATCCTTGTAATCGGATAATTGCGGATCATCATCAGCTTTTCTCTGGTAATACTGTCCGGTCTTCCTGCTTCAATCGTAAATTCTGCAAGATTCTCGCAGCAAAAATTCTCCATCAGTGCATCCAGAAGGACTTTCAGCTGCTCCGGTTCCAGCGTTGTCGGTGTACCTCCTCCAATATAAACCGTATCCAGTTTTCTGCCTTTTGCTTTCATGATTGCAGCAACTTCTTTTATCTCTTTGCAAAGTGCTTCCAGATACTGGTTCACACGGTTCTTCCACTGTTTCAATGGATAGGAACTGAAAGAACAGTAAAGACATATACTCGGGCAGAACGGGATTCCCACATACAGACTGTAACCATTTTCATAATCAATATCTTTGAGAATCTCTCTTTCTCTGTTCGCTATTGTGATCGCAAGTGCTGTTTTCTGCGGACTCACCATATAGCGCTCTCTCATTTCCTTTGCCGCTTCCGTATTCTTCATACCAGATTCAATCAGTCCCATTGCAAGTTTCGCCGGCCGGATACCTGTCAGGTTTCCCCACGGAAGTGTTTTCCCCGTCAGCTTTACTAATAACTTGTACAGTGCAATCTTAACAATATCCTTACGCTCCTTACGAATCGCATGTGCACGTTCTTTTGCCTCACTGTCATCAGCATCCACACAAGAAATAAGGGCATCCGAAGACTGCCCTTCTATAAACTCTGCACTTGTCACGCCTTTATTCTCATGGTCCTCATACCGGATCACACAGGAATCCCCCTGCTTTTCAATCCGAAAATAAAGATCACAGCCCGCTTCCTCTTCTTCATAGAAAGAACAGATCTCACTTCCCGGATAAAACGCACGGATCAGTTCATATATATCGTGTTCAAACTCTCTGTCCTGAAACAGAATACCAATCTTATACAAATGGATTATACCTCTTTTCATAACCAATCGTTGTTGACGTATCATGTCCCGGATAAACTTCCGTATCATCCGGAAGTGCTTCCAGCAGTCTGTGCAGACTGTTTACGATTGCCGCGGTGCTTCCCTCCGGAAAATCAGTTCTTCCCACCGACCCACAGAAAACAGTATCTCCGCTGAACAAAACTCCTTCATCTTTCAAATAATAGCAACAGCTTCCTAACGTATGTCCGGGAGTCTCGATCATCTGAACCGAAAAACCTGCCAGTTCCACAACCTGAAGATCCGTAAGATACACATCCGCCTTCAATGTATAGCTGCTCGTGTGAAATGCTGTCAGATTGATTCTTGGATCCTGCAGCGTCTTTTCTTCTTTGGCACATGCATAAATTGGAATATTATATTTCTTTTTGATTTCTTCTGCTGCAAGAATATGGTCAAAATGACCATGTGTCAGAAGAATTGCAACCGGTCTGCCCTGCATTTCAAGAACCTTCTGTTCGATTCTGTCGGCATTATCGCCCGGATCAACGATCAGCATTTCTTCTGTTTCTTTATTTTTCAGGAAGTAACAGTTCGTAAACACACTTCCAACAATACATTTCTGTAAATCCAGTCTTTTCATACTATTATCCTCATCTAAATCAACCGGTTGTACGTTCTACGTCGATCACACTTTCTACCTGACGTATCTTGGCAACAAGTGATGAAAGCTCTTCTTTGCTTCCAATCTCAAAGCTGATTGAAATCGTCGCCTTTTCCTGCTTGCTTGTACGGCTGTTAATGCTTCTCATATCAATCTTTCTCTCTGTAAAGATTTTGGAAAGATCCACCAGAAGACCAGTACGGTTATTTGCATAGACCTGAATCTCAGCCATATATTTCTCAGAACCTTTATTGTCCGTTGGCTGCCATTCAGCTTCGATCAGACGGGATCGATCCATTTCCGACATATTCAGCACATTCACACAATCTGTACGATGAATGGTAATTCCCCGTCCCCTTGTAACAAATCCAACGATTTCGTCTCCAGGGATCGGACTGCAGCACTTTGAAAAACGAACTGCAACATCATGGATACCTTTTACAACGATACCACCTTTGTTTTTGGTAACATGCAGTTTCTCCTGTGCTTCCCCAGTAGCCTCCAATACCTGCTCGTCTGTAAGATTCTTCTGATTTTCTTTATCATAAGCTTCCATCAGCTTATTGAAGACCTGTCCTTCTTTCAGACCACCATGGCCGATTGCAGCCAGTACAGAATCCCAGTCACGGAATCCATATTTACGCATAACGGATTCCAGGAACTGCGGTTTTGTATAGATTCCAAGTTTATATCCTTTGGACTTGGCATACTGTGTCAGCATGTCTTTGCCTTTCAGGATGTTATCTTCTTTCAGTTCTTTCTTGAACCACTGATTGATCTTATTCTTTGCCTGTGTGCTCTTGACAAGATTCAGCCAGTCACGGCTCGGTCCCTGTGAATTCTGTGAAGTAATGATCTCAATACGGTCCCCATTTTTGATCTGATACTCAATTGGAACCAGTTTACCATTGACACGCGCCCCAACCATACGGTTACCAACAGCACTGTGTACACTGTAGGCAAAATCAATCGGTGTAGATCCATTTGGCAGGTTCTTGACATCTCCCTGCGGTGTGAAACAATAAACACTGTCTGCAAAAAGATCTAAGTCATTCTTAAGAAGACTCATAAATTCTCTGTTGTCAGACATATCTTTCTGCCATTCCAGAATCTGACGCAGCCAGTTCAGTTTCTCTTCTTCTCTCTTATCAACAGGTACTTTACCATCGGATGATTCTTTATATTTCCAGTGTGCAGCAATACCATATTCCGCAGTCTTGTGCATCTCAAATGTGCGGATCTGAATTTCAAATGGCTGTCCGTTCGGGCCGATCAGCGTCGTATGCAGAGACTGATACATATTTGGCTTCGGCATGGCAATATAGTCCTTGAACCTGCCCGGAATCGGTTTATACATCTCATGGATGACGCCAAGTGCCGCATAGCAGTCTTTGACAGTATCTACCAGGATACGTACTGCAAACAAATCATAAATCTGATCGATCGTCTTGTCCTGGTTGACCATCTTTTTATAGATACTGAAGAAATGTTTGATTCTTCCGTCAACCTGCGCTTTAATGGATGCCTCATCCATATGCTGCTTGACCTGTTTGACGATATTGTTTACAAACTCCTGTCGTTCACTTTTACGAAGAGCAACTTTATCCACCAGATCATAGTATACATCTGGTTTCAGATATTTCAGCGAAAGGTCATCCAGCTCTACTTTGATTTTGGAGATACCAAGTCTCATAGCGATCGGTGCATAAATATCCATCGTTTCACGGGCTTTTTCCTGCTGTTTCTCCGGTCTCATATACTGCAGGGTGCGCATATTATGCAGGCGGTCTGCAAGCTTGATCAGAATAACACGGATATCCTTTGCCATGGCAAGAAACATCTTTCGAAGGTTTTCTGCCTGAAGTTCTACTTTATCAGCTGAATAGCTTAACTGTCCCAGTTTGGTAACGCCATCCACCAGAAGTGCAACTTCTGCACTGAACTCCTTCTCTACTTCTTCTATTGTCATCCAGGTATCTTCAACTGCATCATGAAGAAGACCTGCAACGATCGTTTCTTTGTCCAGCTCAAGATCTGCAAGTATGATTGCCACACAAAGAGGATGTATGATATACGGCTCTCCTGATTTTCGCTTCTGATCTTTGTGGGCTTCCCTGGCCACTTCGTAGGCTTTCTGTATCATGGAAATATCCGTAGAAGGGTGATATTTCTTCACGCTGGCTATCAGCTCCTCATACAAAACCTCCGGGCTGGTAAAATCCTGCATGGTTTTGACCGCTGCATCTGCTTTTTTTACGGATTCAAGCTTTTCCTGTTCTGCCTTGTCCATTGTTTTTTCAAGCTGTACATTCTCTTTCTTATCTGCCATTATCTCCCACCTGCCTGCCGTTATTTATTACTGTTCACGCTGTTGCCGCCGCAGAATCATTTACCTTCGTATCTGATCACAGAAGCCACATCATAGCCAGCGAGTCTTTCGCGTCCTTTTAATCCTGCAAGCTCCATAAGGAAAACAACTTTGACTACTTCACCGCCAAGTTCTTCTACCAGCTTAATTGCAGCTTCCACCGTACCACCGGTAGCGATCAGGTCATCAATGATTGCTACTTTCTGTCCTGGTTTGATAGAGTCTTTGTGCATCTCTATAGTTGCACTTCCATATTCCAGATCATAGCTTCTGGAAACAGTCTCACATGGAAGTTTGCCTTTTTTGCGAACCGGTACAAATGGTTTATGAAGATTATATGCAATCGGCACACCAAAGATAAAGCCTCTGGATTCAGTTCCTACGATCACATCTACATCCGTATCCTTGAGACAGTCCTGCATGGAATCAATTGCAAGCTGAAGTCCATCTGCATCCTGCAGAACACTTGTAATGTCTCTGAAAATAATACCCGGTTCCGGAAAATCCGGGATACTTCTTACGTAATCTTCTATTTTTTTCATTTTTGCGTACCTCGCTTTTCTTTACATATAAATCTGGTTTATAATTATATCACTTTTTTGTGACAGAATCAATGACTAACCCATTTTGTCGGCTGTTCAGACCATTCTGTGTAAATTATGAAGTAATTTTCTGCAACATAAAAAAGCCACCTGCTCACAGGCAGGCAGCCTTTCTAATTCTTAATTGTTCTTTTATTAGCTCCAGATTGAAGAGTAAGCTTTCAGTATTACATCTGCTCTGGCAGTTGTTACTGTATTCAATGCTGACTGGATCGCCTTATATGTATTCGGGCGCTGGCTGCTCAGTGCAGCTCCATTCAGCATATAATCCTTCACAGATTCAGCAAAATATTCCGCAGCATTCTGTGTTGCATATGCTTTGTTATATCCTGTGAATTTCGCTTTTTCACTGTTATATACAGATGCGAATGCACTGCTCTGATCTACGTTGCCTGCAATAAATGCAAGGAAATGTCCAAGCTCATGATAAATTGTCTCATCTGCTTCCTGGATCGTGATGCTTCGTGATCTTGCATCAAAATGTCCTGCATAAGCGGCATTCGGATCAACCGTTACCGTAAATCCCATTCTTGCATACGCATTCAGTACTCTGCTGTCCATCTTCGGTGCAATAGAAGCAACATTGCTGATCGTATGCTTGGATGCCTTCTGACTGAAGGTCTTTGCTGAACCGGAGTTCTGAGTTCCGGAACTCTGGAATGAAACTTCCTGCGTCTGCGCATTCTGCTGTGAAGCTGCAACTGTTGTTGTAGTCTTGACTGTTGTTACTATTTTCTGTGTGACAACTTTCTGTTTGGATTTCTTTGTGTACTTCTCAGTCGTTGCTGTCTGTACAGTTGTCTGTGTCTTCACAGTCTTCTTACCACTCTTCCTGGTTTTGGTAGTTGTTTTTTTCTTTTTTGGAAGTTTTTTGGTGTATGATTTCTTTGATGCTTTTTTCAGTTTTACTTTCTTTCTCGTTGTCTTCGTCTTTCTTTTTGTCTTCGTTGTTACCTTTGGCTTGGATGCCAGCGGCGTATCATCACCGGTAATTGTCGTTTCGATCACCGGATCCGTATAACTGGAAAGCTCTGGTATGTCAGAAGACTGCATCACCATCGAAAAACTTCCTGCGGCAATCACTGCCCTGCTCACTTCCATGGAAGAAACCGGAAGTCTTACACAGGCAATGGAAACTTCCGGAAGATTTCCCCATTCTTCTGTTTCTTATATAAAGACCGGTGAAGAAACAGGATGCCTGGACGAAATTCTGAACAGCCTGGCTCTGCACTATGAACAGGAACAGGAAGTTTCCGAACAGATTCGAAGTGCAGTTACCTATCCCCTGATCATGCTTGGAATGATGGGAATCGTTATTGTCGTTCTTCTTGTAAAGGTACTTCCTGTATTTCAGCAGGTCTTTCAGCAGATGGGTATGGAAATGAACACACTTTCTCTTGGATTACTGAAAGCCGGGAGTATTCTCAGCAATTATTCCGGTATTTTCCTGATATTGGTAGTTTTCTTGGTTGGTCTGATTCTTTTTCTCAGTCTGAGCGAAAAAGGACACATTTATCTGAGAAACGCAGCCTACCACTTACCAGTCTTTCGCGATATCCCACTGGCTGCCGATTACGGGCGTCTTGCACAGGGACTTTCTCTCGGGCTGAAAAGCGGACTCACTCCAGATACAAGTCTTGAACTGTCTGCCGAAATGGTTTCACATCCTCTGATTTTGAAGCGACTGGAAAAAACAGGTCATTTACTGGAAGAAGGCACTCCGTTTTATCAGGCACTGACAGATTCCAAACTTTTTACCGGTATGGAGGGAAGACTGATTTCTGTTGGTTTTCAATCTGGTTCGGCAGATGAGGCACTTAATCAGCTTTCCGTAAAATATCGTGAAAAAGCAGTTGATCTGATTTCGGAAGCAATCTCCATCGTTGAGCCAACGATTGTCATCATCCTGTCCCTGCTTGTCGGTCTCGTTCTGCTTTCTGTAATGATGCCGCTTCTGGGTATTCTCTCTGATATTGCATTGTGAGGTGAGCTATAAATGGAACTCTTTGACAGCCACAGAAAAAAATTTTTACGCAGATTCAGTCTGTTACTACCTTTATGCTTTCTCATTCTGATCAGCAGCATTTTTTTCATCAGCGTCAGCTTTGCATCCGATGAAACCCTTCACAAAGAACAACAGGCACTGGAACAGGCACTTGAAAATGGTGCTATCCGGTCATATGCCATGAATGGTCAATATCCAGAAAGTCTGGACCAGATTCTGAATGATTACCACATAACTTATGACCGCTCTCGTTTTGTTGTCGAATATACCCCAAACGGTTCCAACCTGCTTCCTTATATAAGTGTAATTCTGCTGTCCGATACTGCCGGACATGGAAAGGGGGCTGCCAAATGAAAAAAAGGCTTATCACCAGACATCCAGTTGCTGAACTGGCTTCTCTTCTGCTTTTTGGCATTTTTGTTCTTTTTCTTCTGCTCATGCTGCTTTTTTCAGCACGCATTTATCAGCAGACTGTAAAAAATACAAATGCAGAAAATACTCTCGGTACTGCTGTTTCCTATCTTACAACCAAGTTCAGACAGCATGACACAGTAAATGGAATTTTCACCGGCAAACTGGATAATCTTTCTGCCCTTTGTTTTCGTGATACACTGAATGATCAGGATTACATCACTTATATTTATCTTGATCAGGGTAATCTGAAAGAACTCTTTACTTCAGACAGTTCTTCTGCCAATGCATCTGCCGGAACAACGATTGCTCAACTTTCTGACTTTCAGATCTCTGAAAGCAGACCTGGTTTTTATTCTTTTGAATTAAAAGATTCTGAAGGAAACAAAGAAACTTTTTATCTCCATCAGAATTCCGTTTCCAAGGAGGCATCATGAAAAAAATATCCGCACATTCAAAAACAAGTCTCTTTTTAATGGAAATGATCTTTGTTCTGCTTTTTCTGGCACTTTCCAGTGCTGCCTGTATCCGTATCTTTGCTGCTGCAAAAAAAAATCATATACAGGCTCAGGAATGGCGTCATATACAAACGCTCACAACTTCCGTCGGTGAAATTCTGGAAGACAGTGACGGAACCGCAAAAAGCTTTGTCTCACTGTTTCCTGATGGACAGATTCAGGACAATCTCATCGAATGGTACTATGACAGTTCCTGGCAACTCTGTTCCGATTCACAGGCTTCCTATAAAATGAAACTTACATTACACGAAACAGCAAACTCCAGACAGGGAACCCTTACTTTCTATCACGCCACAAATGATATACAGATTTACACGATTGATCTGGTTTTTCCTATTATTGAAAATTCAGACAAGGAGGCCAGCTCATGAAAGACCATAACAGCTTTTTTACTGCCACGGGAATTTCCTCTCTGTTTCTGATCTTTTCCGTGCTTTGTCTTGCAGTGCTTTCTTTGCTGACACTCGGAAATTCCCGTTCAGAATTAAGCACCGCCCGTAATTCCATGCAACAGACAGAAGATTATTATAATGCCTGCAGTCAGGCTTCCACAGTTATCAATGAGATTCAGACAGAACTCACAGATGCCTACCGACAGGCCACCGATCAGAAGAATTATCTTGCCCTTGTCGGACAATTCTGCAAGGATCATTCTGAGCTTACTTTTGACGAGGAAAAGCAGACATTGCTTTTCGCCGAATCACTCTCTGACACTCAGCAGCTCACTGTCTGCCTGAAGGTTTTATACCCGGAGAAATCCGGGGATTCTGTGATACAAATATTACAATGGAAAACAGACACCACGGCTTCCTGGACTCCGGACACCAGTCAGTCTGTTTATAAAGGAGGCACTCATGAATAAAGAACAAACTCTGGAATTTCTCTCTAAGGCAGCAGATCTGCACGCTTCAGATATTTTTATTATTGCAGGACGTCCACTTTCTATAAAAACCGATGGACGTCTTTCCACCTATGGTGACCGTCTGATGCCGGAACAGACCAGTGAAATTCTCGAAGCAATTTATCAGATGGCGAATAACCGTGATATCTCACGACTGCACAATACCGGTGACGATGACTTTTCCTTTTCTATTCCAGGTCTGTCACGTTTTCGTATCAATGCTTACAAACAGCGTGGTTCTCTGGCAGCAGTCATACGTGTTATCGCTTTCCAGCTGCCGGATCCCGCCGAGCTTTCTATTCCCGAGGATGTCATGAGTATTGCTGATCTGACAAAAGGCATGGTTCTTGTAACCGGATCTGCCGGAAGCGGAAAATCCACAACCATGGCCTGCCTTATAGATCGAATCAACCATTCTCGCGAAGGGGGCATATCATTACGCTGGAAGATCCTCTGGAATACCTGCATCGACACGATCGTTGTATCGTAAGCCAGCGTGAGATATGCACTGATACGGAAAATTATATTACTTCCCTGCGTGCTACCCTTCGCCAGAGCCCGGATGTCATTCTTCTTGGCGAAATGCGTGATCACAAAACCATTCAGACTGCCATGACAGCTGCTGAGACCGGTCATCTCATCCTTTCCAGTCTGCACACACTCGGAGCCGCAAATTCGCTCAACCGTATCATAGATGTTTTTGAACCATCCCAGCAGCATCAGATCATCATGCAGCTTTCTATGGTGATTCAGGCTGTCATTTCTCAACAGCTGGTTCCGGATGTCAACGGCAAAAATATTCCTGTTTTTGAGATCATGCGTCTTACTCCCGCTATCCGGAATATGATCCGTGATAATAAAATTCATCAGATCGACGGTGTCATTTCTTCCAGTCCCGGACAGATGCGCTCCATGGATCAAAGCCTTTTTGAATTGTACAAAAATGGACGCATCACAAAAGAAACTGCCATCAACTACGCAATGAATCCGGAAATGCTCCGCAGAAGACTTGGATGATTTTTCTTTTGGATGTTTCCTCACATAAAAAATCCGTCTCAGGCTTATCACCTGAAACGGATTTTTTTATTGCTTATTTTTTTCTGATCAAATATCAGCTCTTTTTGCTTCCGAAACGTTTTTTTACAAAAACTACGATTGCTGCCAGAAGAATAATCACGAATGGAAGAATCGGTGTATTATCTCCTGTCTTAACTGCAGTCTTAGCTGTAGAATTTGACGAACCAGATGTTTAATTTTATGCTGAAATATCATATTTGTCGAAATTATGTGCGATTTTGTGTGCAATTTACATTATCATACAGTGTATTTACGAAAACTTTACGAAACTCCATACTTTTCCCTTATTTCAGTGCCAAAATCAACAATAATTCTTTATGACCACCTGTAGGTTTTCTCTTCCCTGAAAAACATTAATTTCAGGATAATATGTAACAGATATGGTATCATGCGCCTGTACAAAATCCACGAATTCCTGTGCTTCTCCAAAATATACTGCATCCATCTTTATTCCATTTTCATCTATAAGAAGCATCTTTGCCACATTCCTGTTTCTGCCAAAAACACGAATCCCCACTGCCCGAAGATTTTTCTGTGCAAACAAAGGTTTCGAGTTCCCTTTACCAAATGGTTCCAGCACCTTTAACTGTTCTGTAAGTTTTTTGGAAAGATAGGAAATCGGCATTGGCACATCGATCATAATTTTGGGAATCAGATCCTGTTCTGTAAGGGTACAGTTATCATTCAGACGTCTGCGGAAAAGTTCTACATTTTTTTCCTCCATTGAAAGTCCGGCTGCCATCGGATGACCGCCAAACTGCGTGAGCAGATCACTGCATTTCACCAGTTCCTCATACATAGAATATGCCTCGATCGACCGACCGCTTCCCTTTACTCCGTCAGCTCCTTTCGTCAGTACGAACACCGGCTTATTATATGCTTCACGGATTCGTCCTGCAATAATACCAGCAAGGCTCTCATGACAGTCTGGAAGATACACTACCAACACTCGGTCCTTACCGAGATTATTTTCCTCAATGCTCTGAATCGCCTGTTCTTTTCCTTGCTCTGTCATGGCTTTTCTGCTCTGATTCAGATCATACAGATCATCCGCAAGCTTCATTGCATCTTCCATATTATCCGCAAGAAGCAGTTCCAGAGATCTTGCTGCTGTATCAAGCCGTCCGCTTGCATTGATACATGGGCCAATAACAAACCCTACATGATATGCCGTAATCTCTGCACCTTCAAGATTATTCACACAAATCAGTGCTTTCAGCCCTTCAAAAGAAGTAGAAGAAAGTTTTTTCAGTCCTTCCTTTACAATGATCCTGTTCTCTCCCTGCAGATCCATGACATCACCTACTGTTGCAATTGCTGCCAATTCAAGAAAATCCCATATCTCATCACTGTCAATCCCCAATCTTTCATATAACGCCCAGATCAGTTTCCACGCAACCACCGCCCCGCAGATATTTTTATTCGGATACAGACAGTCATTCTGTTTCGGATTCACCACTGCATCTGCTTTCGGAATGATCCAGATTCTTCCATCCTCTGTATCGCGGAAAGGAATATCATGATGATCCGTAACGATCACAGTGAGTCCTTCTTTTTTTGCGTATTCTATTTCAGCCGCAGCTGCAATCCCATTATCGCAGGTCAGTATCGTATCAATTCCATCTTCCAGTGCTTTATCGATCAGCTGCTCATGCATTCCATATCCGTCTTTTACTCTGTCCGGAATGTAAGTATCCACATTTGCCCCGAGGCGTTTCAGACCTTTCAACAAAATGCAGGTAGCTGTCACGCCATCTATATCATAATCTCCGATGATTCGGATTTTTTTTTTCTGCGTATTTTTTTTCTGAAGGATCTGCACTGCACGTTCCATATCCTTCATCTTCCATGGGGATGGGATTTCCGCAAGTGTTCCATATAAATAGGAACGAATCTCTTTCATATCCTGTATATCACGGTTTCGTATCAATCTCGCTATCACAGGATCAATTCCAAATTCACTGCCTATTTTTTGAAAATCTGCTTTCTTATTATATACCATCCACTTTTCCATAATGATCCTCTCTGTTTATCAACCTATCCATTATTAAAACACAAATCCCGGGGCAGCAGTCTGTCCCGGGATCTGAGATGTGTTACTGTTCACTCCGTTCACAGCAACTTAATTGTTACTTTTTATGTTTCGGATTATGCATCCTTATTTTCATCTTTGGAAGCATTTTCTTTTGCCGCTGCTTCCTGTGCCGCCAGACGTTCTGCTACTCTCTTGCGGTTTTTCTTTTTCGGCTGATCTGAATTTTTCTTTCCTGATTTTGTATCCTGGCTGTTATTATTCTGTTTTGCAGGAGCTGCAGTATTCTTTGCTGCTACAGCCTGTGCAACAGGTTTCTTATAATAGCGTTTCATTACCAGCCACAGAGCACCTGTGATGCATACAGAAGAGTAAGCTCCACAGATAACACCTACCATCAGAGGAGCTGCGAACTCACGTATAGAAGATACACCCATGATGTACAAAACAGCTACCATTACGAAAGTTGTGAAAGAAGTGTACATACTTCTTGTAAGTGTCTGTGTGATACTTTCATTAACGATCTCTTCAAGGTTTGATCTGCTTCCCTTCGTATTCTCACGAATACGGTCGAAGATAACGATCGTTGCGTTGATAGAATAACCTACGATGGTAAGCATGCAGGCAATGAAGGTATTACCTACGGAAATTCTGGAAATTCCATAGAATGCAAATACAACCAGTACGTCATGCAGCAGGGCAAGTACTGCACTGCTTGCGAAACGGATATCTTTGAAACGGAACCAGATGTAAGCAAGCATGCAGAGTGTAGCCACAATCACGGCAACAACTGCATCTCTTCTCATCTCGGAACTTACTGTAGAAGAAATACTTTCTGTTGTGATCAGAGAATCATCTACATTAAATTTCTCAACAAGTGCATTATCCAGTTTCTCACGTTCTTCCTGAGAAAGCGTACGCGTCTTGATAACTACCTGATTTGTTCCTACAACTTTAGTCGGCTGTACATTCTTATCACCTGTAACTTCTTCAACGACAGGAGTTACTTCAGAGTCAATCTGCTTGATATCCATGTCTTCGTTGAATGTTACAGTTGTTGCAGTACCACCTGAGAAGTCAAGTGCATAGTTCAGAGCTGTTCCATCTACGTTGTGATGGATTGCCATTGCAACCGGACCACTTAAGATCAGAATGATGGAAATAATGAAAAATACTTTTCGTTTTCCAACAAAATTGAATACTTTACGCTGTTTTGCACGACCGTAGAATTTCTCATCATGGAATCCTACTGCATAAAGAGCATTCATAACAAAACGTGATACAACCAGAGCTGTAAACATGGAAACTACGATACCAAGAGCCAGTGTATAAGCAAAGCCCTTAACAGTACCGGAACCAAGCCACATCAGCACGAGAGATGCGATCAGGGTTGTGATGTTTCCATCGAAGATTGCGCTGAACGCTTTTGAGAAACCGGATTTAATAGAAGCTCTTACAGAGTTTCCGGCTGCGATTTCTTCCTGAATACGTGCGTAAATGATAACGTTCGCATCAACCGCCATACCAATACCAAGAATGATACCTGCAATACCCGGAAGAGTCAGTGTGATGTCAAATGCATTCAATGTAATGAGTACGATCGCTGTATACAGGATCAGTGCCACACCGGCAACAACACCCGGCAGACGATACATAATAATCATGAAGATGATTACAATAACAAGACCGATCAGACCAGCCATAACACTGGTGGAGATTGCTTCTTCACCAAGCTGTGCAGCAACTACGCTGGAACGAAGTTCTTCCAGTTCGATGCTCAGAGAACCGATACGGATATAGGAAGCAAGATTCTGTGCTTCTTCCACACTGGACATACCAGTGATCTGTGCCTGTCCACCTGTGATTGCTTCGTTTACCTTCGGTGCGCTTAAGATCTGATTATCATAAACGATCGCAATCTGTTTTCCTACGTTTGCTTCTGTAGCATCTGCAAATTTTGTCTTACCTTCATCTGTAAGTGTCAGGCTGACTGCATACTCTCTGGAGCTGTTTTTGTCAGACTGGAATGCACCACCCTGGGCATCTTTTACATCTGTACCTTCCAGAACGACGGATCCGGATTCACGAATCTCGTCCAGACTTCTTGCCAGTACATAACCGCTTCCTGTACTGGAGAAGTTTGCATTACCGTCATCATCTGTCATTGTGATAAAACACAGAGAACCCGGTTTTCCAAGGTCATTCAGAATCGCATCTGCATCTGTAACACCAGGAATCTCTACAGCGATACGGTCGCTTCCTTCTTTGTACACCTGTGCTTCTGTACTGTACTGTTCCACACGCTTCTGGAGTTTATAAACAGTATCTGACATGTCTTCTGCACTTGGGTTGCTGTCTTTTGCCTGATAGGTGATACTTACACCACCAGACAGGTCCAGGCCGGTCTTAATGTTTTTTACAGAACCGGTACCTGTTGGTCCGAGGCCAATCCCGGCCGTGTAACACAGAAAGACTGTGATAATGGCGGTCAGAAGCAGCACAACAATTCCTTTGCTTTTCTTCATTGTTCTTTCCCTTCTTGCATTATTTTATTCCGCTAATGCGGCCTTTATCATGATTGCGCACTCCACTCTCTTACGCTGAAGTTCGCATCCGATACCATAATTGCCATTTATATCTTTCTGAAAATGATAAGCATTGGCAGCACAGCCACCACTGCAGTAAAATCTTGCGAAGCAGTCTTTACAAGCTTCTTTTGTGTAAACATTACATTTACCAAACTTATCACGGATCTCCGGATGTGTGATTCCCTCATCCACATTTCCCATAAGGAACTGCTCTTCACCAACAAACTGATGACACGGATAAAAATCACCCCAAGGAGTTACTGCAAGATACTCGGTTCCTGAACCACATCCTGAGAGACGTTTGTAGACACAAGGTCCACCGGTCAGGTCAATCATAAAGTGGAAAAAGTTGAAACCTTTTCCGGCTTTTTCTCTGGCGATCATTTCTTTTGCCAGTGCATCGTATTCTTCCATAATCTGAGGAATATCCTCTTCTCTGATTGCATATTCCTCTGTATCAGCTGCAACTACCGGTTCAACAGAAATCTGTTTGAAACCAAGATCTGCAAGGTGCAGAACATCTTTTGAAAAATCGAGATTATGATGTGTAAATGTACCACGCACATAATACTTGTCCTGATTTCTGGATTCCGCAAATTTCTGGAATTTCGGAATGATCAGATCATAACTTCCAGCTCCTTTGCGGAAAGGTCTCATATAATCATGAACTTCTTTACGTCCGTCCACACTGAGAACAACATTTCCCATTTCTTTATTACAGAACTCCATAACTTCATCATTGAGAAGAACACCGTTCGTTGTCAGTGTAAAACGGAATTTTTTATTATGGAGTTTCTCCTGCTCTCTTCCGTATGCTACCAGGTCTTTGACAACCTGCCAGTTCATAAGTGGCTCTCCTCCAAAGAAATCTACTTCCAGATTTCTTCTGCTTCCGGAATTTGCGATCAGGAAATCTAATGCCTTCTTTCCGACTTCATAACTCATAAGAGCACGTCTTCCATGATACTCGCCTTCTTCTGCAAAGCAGTACCTGCAGGCCAGATTACAGTCATGTGCAATGTGAAGGCAAAGAGCCTTTACAACTGTCTTTCTCTTCTTCACGATTGGAACAAGATATTCAAACTCATCCTTTGTAAATAATTTTCCGTCCTCTGTCAGTTCAATGACATCATCAAGAGCATCTCTTAAATCTTCCTCGCTATATGTATCTCCAAGCCGCTTTTTCAGATTCTCCCATGTAAGATCACTCTTTAAAATCTCAGCTGTTGGTTCTTCGTCCGGTTCATTCAGTACAGCGATCACATCATAGCACAGGTCATCAACCACATGTACGGCTCCACTGTATACATCCAGAACAATGTTATATCCGTTATTCTTATACTGATGAATCACAGTAATAATCTCCTTTTCTATTTTTCTATCTCTTTAAAATTTTAATGGTTATTTGGCAACAGAACAGAGACAGCGACCCTTTTAAGACCGCTGTCTCCTGGTTTTTTACCTATGTTCTTTTACTTATTTGCTCTGCTCACAGATCTGATTTCCTACTGTACAGGAAGTCTTGCATGCTGACTGGCAAGATGTCTGACATTCGCCGCAACCGCCTTTTTTCACTGTCTTGTTCAGAGTCTGTGTATTCAATGTTTTCACATGTTTCATCACTACATTCCTCCTTGTCTTTCTTGACTTTTATAAGTATAGCATCTTCCTTTCTTTTTCGCAATATTTTTATCTGAATCGTTAATTTTTAATTATTCCCGTTAATATTTTAATTACCTGCAAAAAGGTGGTTTTTTCAATTTTACTATGTTACACTTGCGTTAGATTACAAATGAATCAGAAATTGCCACTTCATTAATATGTCTTATAGGAGGTAATTGTAACATGGCAATTTCAATTGGCATTAACGGATTTGGACGTATTGGACGCGTAGCACTCCGTATCGCCATTAATCAACCAGACACTTTTAAAGTATGCGGAATTAATGTACGGAATGCAGACCTGGGTTATATGAAGTATATGATCCGGTATGATTCTACATTTGGACGTTTTCAGGGAGAACTGGATACATATGAGAATGGACTGATCATTGAAGGACAGAAGATTCCTGTATTTTCAGAATCAGATGCGGCATTGATTCCATGGGGAGCATGTGGTGCAGAGTATATTATTGATGCAACAGGTGCATACTGTACAACGGAAAAGGCAAAAGCCCATTTAGAAGGCGGTGCGAAGAAAGTTATTATCTCAGCACCGGCAAAAGATGGGGATACACCGACATTTATCATGGGAATCAACCATGACAAATATACATCGGATATGCCGGTTGTATCGAATGCATCATGTACTACGAATTGTCTCGCACCAATCTGTAAAGTTCTGGAAGATAATTATGGAATCGAATATGGGCTGATGTCAACGATTCATGCCGCAACTGCAAAACAAAAGGTTGTGGACAGCCGTTCCCAGAAAGACTGGAGAACCGGACGTTCGGCATTTGGTAACCTGATTCCATCTACAACGGGAGCCGCAAAAGCAATCTCACTTGTCATTCCGGCTTTAAAGGATAAGATGAGTGGTATCTTCAGATTTTATCGGAGATTCACATGCATCGATCTTTGATGCAAGGCAGGGAATTCAAGTGAATTCCCACTTTTTCAAGGTCATCTGTTTCTATGACAATGAGTGGGGATATACAAGTCAGATATTCCGGCTGATAGAGCATATGGACAGGATAGATCACAATCGCTAATAATTAAGATGACGACAGGGGCATGTAAGATCTGATTCTGATGTAACATGTTTGATTTTATATCATACACTTCTGTAAGGAACATATGGATTCGTTATTACGATTATGAACCGGACAAGATGCGGACAGAAAAAAGCAGGCAAAGCTTTTGCTGTCCGCAGAAAATAAGAAAAAATCTGAAAAATAAAAATTTTTTGGAAAATTCAAAAAAACACTTGCCAAACAACCGAGTTTATGATATATTAAATCTCGGTCGTGTGAAAAACACAATGACAAATAAATATACGGCTCCATGGTCAAGCGGTTAAGACATCGCCCTTTCACGGCGGTAACACGGGTTCGATTCCC
>OMNT01000069.1_pt1 | contig 104330 bp, 86 predicted proteins | sample 1672551 | NCBI WGS metagenome assembly OMNT01 (sample SAMEA3136698, study PRJEB25190) | human gut metagenome | reverse complement strand
CGCCTGCTCCTTTCTGAGGAAAGGCTTGCCCTCTGCGCTGGATGGTGTTAAGATAAAGCCGATACCCAAATACCCATGGGGCACGCGCGCGCGTGCTTGTGGGCAGAGAATGGAGGGGTTGCTGTGGCGCTTCGGGCGTTACTGAAAAAATACGAGGAGCAGTGGCATTATCTGATCGTTGGCTGCTGCACGACGCTGATCAATTATATTTTATATTTTCTGCTCAGCTGGCTGGGCATGTTTTATATTGCCAGCAATGTGCTGGCCTGGGCTGGGGCGGTGGCCTTTGCGTATTTCGCCAACGCGGCCTGGGTGTATAAATCGACGTCGCGGCGGAGCATTCGCGAGGCGACGGCGTTTGTGCTCTCGCGTGTGTTTTCGCTGGGGCTGGAGACGGCGCTTTTGGCTGTGATGGTCGAGATGCTGGGGATCGGCGAGTATATCTCGAAGATCGTTGTGGGCGTTGTTGTTGTTGTTGTCAATTATCTGACGGGGCTGTTGGTGTATAAGAAAATTTGAGTTTCAATGATTAATGAGTAATTAGTAATGATTAATGGATGTAGCCTTTCGCTATCGCTCAAGGCAATGAAAATTATCCAGTCGTGCGCAAGTACGAGAAAATTCAAAAAGGCTTTTGACAGGCGACGCGAAAGCGGCGTTCTGCCAAAAGCCTACAACAATTACTAATTAAACATTACTCATTAATCATTTACTAGAGAGGAGGCTTACGATGCTTTCTGTGATCGTACCTGCGTATAATGAAGAACAAACGGCTGTCTGGACGGCGGAAAAGCTGGGGAAGATCCTCTCTGAGGCGGAGATTCCCTACGAGCTGATCTTTGTGGACGATGGCTCGAAGGACCACACCTGGCAGGCGATCGGCCTGGCACATTCGCTGGACGAACATGTGCGGGGTTTGCGCTTTTCGCGCAATTTCGGCAAGGAGGCGGCGATCTTCGCTGGCCTGGCGGCGGCGGAGGGTGATTGCTGCGCGGTGATCGACTGTGATCTGCAGCATCCGCCGGAAAAGCTGGTGGAGATGTACGCGCTCTGGCAGGAGGGCTACGAGGTGGTCAACGGCGTCAAGGAGGACCGTGGCCACGAGAGCGTGGCCCACTCTCTGGCTGTGAAATGCTTCTACAAGCTGATGAGCCGCGCAGCGAAGATCGACATGAGCCGCTCGTCGGATTTCAAGCTGATGGACCGCCGCGTTGTGGATGTGCTGCTGGCGCTGCCAGAGCGCAAGACGTTTTTCCGGGCGCTGGTGGGCTGGGTCGGCTTCCGTACGATCGATGTGCCGTTTTCGGTGCGTGAGCGGGCGGCTGGCGAGAGCCATTTTTCGGCGACGGCGCTGTTCCGTTACGCGCTGGCAAATATTTCGGCGTTCTCGTCGGCACCGATGCAGATCGTGACGGTCTGCGGCGGGCTGTTTCTCCTGCTGGCGCTGGTGATGAGTGTGCAAACGCTGGTGAACTGGGCGAGCGGCGGCGCGGCGGATGGCTTTACGACGGTGATCATCCTGCTCTTATTTATTGGCAGCATCATCATGATCAGCCTGGGCATCATCGGCTACTACATTGCGCAGATCTACATCGAAAGCAAGGACCGCCCGCGTTATCTTGTGAGCCAGACGATCAAGGAGGCGAAAAACGATGATCCCGATGCCTGATACTGCCTTTGCGCGCTTTTGGGCGCGGCTTCCCGCCGCGACGAAGCAGAGCTTTTTTGCAGGCGTCGTCATGGGGCTTGTCTGCCACCTGTATCTGTTCACGAATCTCATTCCCAATCACGACGCGGTCTTTCATCTCTTCCAGTGCGACTATGGCACGGCCTCTGGGCGCTGGTTTTTGCCGCTGGTGCTGGCGTGGGACGGCGATTACAATATGCCGTGGCTGCAGGGTGTTCTGAGCCTGCTCTGTCTGGCGGGAACGGTCTGTATCACGACGCGTCTTTTGCGCATCGAAAAGCTGCTGGCGATCGTCATTACTGCGGCGCTTTGCACGGCGTTTCCGACGGTGGCGGCGACGTTTACCTATATGTTCACGGCGGACGCGTATTTCTTCGGGCTCTTTCTGGCGGCGTTGGCGGCGTATGCTGTCTGGCGCATGCCGATCTGGGGGTTGCCGCTGGGGACGATCCTCTTGATCCTTTCTATGGGCATCTACCAGAGCTACTTTCCTGTGGCGGCGGTGCTGATGGTGGGGGCGCTGCTTTTCGACTGTCTGGAGGGGCGTGCGTCCTTCGGGCGCACCCTGCTGCGCGGGGTGAAGATGGTGGCGACGCTGGCGCTGGGCATTGTCGTCTATATGGCGGTGGCGCGGCTGGCGACGATGGCGAGCGGTGGCCTGTCGGACTACATGGGCATTTCCAGCATGGGGAGCCTGTCCCTTTCAGAGCTGCCGGAGCTGGTGCGCCAAAGTCTGGAATCCTACGAAACGTATTTTCTGCAAAATGAGCTGGGCTGGAATTTCAGTTTCATCCCGCTCCTTGTGATCGCTGCCTGGGTGAGCGGCGTCGTGCTGTTGGCGACGCTGCTGCTGCGGCGGCAGGTCGGCGTGCTGCGGGGGATGCTGGCGCTGGTGCTGGTCCTGCTCTATCCGCTGGCGGGAAGCCTCATCCATATCATGGTGGCAGGCGCCGCTGTACACGATCTCATGATCTACGGCCTGCTCTACGCGCTGATCCTGCCGCTGGCGCTGGCCAGCTTTGCTGCGACGCATGCCGACGAAATGGGGCCCTTGCGCAGCGCGCTGCAGAGCCTGATGAGCTGGATCGTCATCGCATCCATGGCGCTCACGGCGTACAATTACATCGTCACCGACAACAAAGCCTATCTCAAGATGGCGCTCGGCTTTACCCAGATCGAGGCCTATTCCAATCGCCTCGCCACGATGATCCAGAGCGTGCCTGGCTATTCGTCGTCGCTGGCCGTCGTCCTCGTCGGCTCGTCCAATGGCGATGCCCTGCTCGATGTGACGCCTGAGCTATCGGAGATCACCCTCACCGGCGCGCTCAATATGGGCACCTATCGCACCCAGTACAGCTACGGCTACCTGTTGAACCGTTTCTGCGCCCTGCCGAATTATGTCTACCTCGACGACATGCCCGAGGAAGTCAGCAGCGCCACCAGCGGCGTCAGCGAAACCATGCCCGCCTATCCACAGGAAGGCTGCGTGCAGATTGCCGGGGACTATATTGTGGTGCGGTTGAACTAGGATCGTTTGGCCATTACAAAAGATAAGAGCACTTCCCGAAAAACCAGGAAAGTGCTCTTATCTGCTTTATGAGCGCTGTGTGTGATTATTTCCAGTGCTGGCGTCCGCGTTCGCGCTGCGCGATGGGCAATGTGACGTGGAAGGTGACGCCTTCGTCTTCGTTGGCGGCAGAGATATGGCCTTGGTGGCGCTGGCAGATGCTGTCGGCGATGGCGAGGCCGAGGCCGTAGCCGCCGGTCTGGCGGGTGCGCGACTGATCGAGGCGATAGAAGCGCTCGAAGAGGTGGGCGATGGCGTCATCGTCAAAGGCGTCGCCCTTGTTGTGCACGGCAAGGTGGACGCTGCGCTCCTGGCGCGTCAGCCGCACGCTGATGACGCTTTCCGGCGCGGCGTATTTGCAGGCGTTGTCAAGGAGGATGCCGACGAGCTCCTCGAGCTGTGCCTTGTCGCCGTCCACGACAATATCCGGGGTGATCTCGTCGTGGATGCGCAGGCTGTTGTCGAGGGCGACGGATTCAAAGCTCAGGATCACGCCCAGGACAACATCGCTGAAGAGCACTGGCTCTGTGGCCAGGGGCTGGGTTTCGTCGGCGTCGTTGCGCGCCAACAGCAGCATGTCGCTGACGAGCTTTTTCATGCGCAGGGCTTCCTGGTCGCTGCTCTCGATCCAGCGCATCTGGTTGGCAATGGTGTCCTCGCGGTGGTTGCCGAGGATGCGCAAATTGGCAAGGATGACGGTGAGGGGCGTTTTCAGCTCGTGGCTGGCGTCGGCGATGAACTGGCGCTGCTGCGACCAGGCTTCTTCGACAGGGCGGAAGACCCAGCTGGACAGCCGCCAGACGAGGAAGAGAAAGGCGAGCCACGCTGCCACAAAGCCAAGCAGACTCCAGAGCAGCAGGCTGCGGATGTTGGAGGTTTCGTAGCTGCGATCGACAAAGGCGATCTTGGTGCCCTCAGGCGTCTGGCGCATACTGTAGGAGAGGTCGTATTCGGCGAGGGTGCCTTCGCTTTCGGCGGCACTGAGCACGGCGCTCACCAGCTTTTGCACAGTGGCGTCGGAGGTGTCCATGTTGCGCGAGAAGATGACCTCGGCGTCGGCGCCGTCTTCGCCCAGAGCGACGACAATGCCCGGCAGGGCGAGGGCGGCCTTCTGGTCTTCGGCGTCAAGGCGGGAGCTGGTGCTCGGCGGCGGATCAGACTCTGGCATGGTGTCGCCGGGATCGGCATTTTCCACAGTCAGCGGCTGATCGTCGGAGCGGTTGGCATCCTGAAAGCGCTCGGCGCCAGGATCGTCGGAGGAGAAGGTGTTGACAGGATTGGTGAGATTGATGAGGCTGTGCAGCGATTCAAAGGCGACGTTCTTGTAATGCTGCACATTGCCGGCGATGATGATCAGCACGATAAACAAGAGCATCACGCTGATGGTCGCCATGACGACGACGATGAAACGCCGGCGCAGCGCGGCGAGCCGGTTCATGACGCGGTGTCCTCGATGCGATAGCCGATGCGCCGCATCGTCACGATCTGCACGCGCGAGCCGAGGAAGTGGAGCTTTTTGCGCAGGAAGGAGATGTAGACCTCGACGTTGTTTTCGCCGGCGTCAGAATCGCTGCCCCAGACGCTGACGATGAGCTCCTCCTTGCTGATCGAGAGCTGCGGATGCTGCAGAAAGCGTTTCATGATGGCAAATTCCTTGTAGCCCAGATGCACGGCCTTTTCGCCGCAGCGCAGCTCGGCTTTTTCGAGATCGAGGGTGAGATCGCCGAAGGAGAGCGCCTCATACACCACCTCGCCAACGCGGCGTGTGAGGGCGCGCACACGGGCGAAGAGCTCCTCGTAGACGAAGGGCTTGGTCATGTAGTCGTCGGCGCCGCAGTCGAGGCCAGTGATCTTGTCCTGGGTGGCTTCGCGGGCGGTGAGGATGAGCACCGGCGTGGAGATCTTTTCGCGGCGCAGGGTTTTGACGACGTCGAAGCCGTCCATCTGCGGCAGCATGACGTCGAGGATGATGAGGTCGTATTGTCCGCTTCTGGCGTAATCGAGGCCGCTGCGCCCGTCGTAGACGCAGTCCACCTCGTAGTGCTGATCTTTCAAAAGCTGTGCGATCGCGTCGGAAAGCGCGCGCTCGTCTTCAACAATGAGAATCTGCATGAAGATTCCTCCTTTGGTCGGTTTCTTATAGTATAGCGTAGTTTGTCCCAAAAAGCATAGAGGACCAACCTTAAATCCGCCTAAAAATCTTCACAGCGTCGAGCCGCGGCTTTTAAGAAATTCTGAAAAATTGTTTTTTCGCCGAAAACGTAATGCAATTGGCCGCCGGTTGTTGTACAATGCTACTAGAATATACTGCCCGCAAGGAGCAGGCAGAAGGGAGCGCAGGAACATGATCAGTCTCTTGACCAATTCTCCGTGGTCGATCTTTGTCATCAATATTCTCGACATCGCCATCATTGCCTTTGCGGTGTACAAGATCCTCGAGATCATGCGCGGCACCCGCGCCATGCCGCTGGCCAAGGGCGTCGGTGTGCTGCTCGTGTTTTCCGTGCTCAGCGATGTGCTCGGGCTTTCCACCGTTAACTGGGTGCTCGTGCAGCTGCAGACCATGTTCATCGTCGCCATCCCCGTCGTCTTTGCGCCGGAGCTCCGGCGTGCCCTGGAGCAGCTCGGCACCGGCGGCATCTTTGCGCGCAGCCGTCATCTTTCGGACAACGACCTCGTCGCCCATCAGGTGCAGCAGATCTGCGGCTGTATGACCGCCGCCAGCGCCTCGCGCACCGGCGTGCTCATCGCCGTCACCCGTGAAAACGGTCTCAAGGAACACATCGACACCGGCATCGCCATCGACGGCATCCTTTCGACGTCGCTGTTGCGCAACATTTTCATCGCCAACACCCCGCTGCACGACGGCGCCGTCATCATCACCGGCGACCAGATCCGCGCCGCCAGCTGCTTCTTGCCGCTTTCTGAAAACAAGAGCATTTCCATGAAGCTCGGCACCCGCCACCGCGCCGCCATCGGCCTGTCGGAGGTCAGCGATGCCGTCGTCATGGTCGTCAGCGAAGAGACCGGCGCCATGAGCATCGCCGAGCACGGCCGCCTGCGCTACAATCTCAGCGAGGAAGCCCTCATTCAGACCATGACCGAGCTTTTGCAAACGCCGGAGGATGGCTCCCTGGCGCGCCGCCTGAAGAAGGTGTTCCGTAAATGAAAATGACCGAAAACAACAGAATGCTCAAGCTCATCGCCCTCGCCATCGCCATCGTGCTCTGGCTCTATGTCGGCACCCAGCAGGATCCTCTCGCGCAACACACCTACGAGGTGCAGCTCGAGATGGAAAATCTTCCTGTCGACAAAACCGCCAGCCTCAGCGAGGAGACCGTCAAGGTCCGCGTCATGGGCCGGCAGGATCGGCTGAATGCCCTGTCTGGCAGCGACTTCAAAGCCAGCGTCGATCTTTCCGACGTGGAGGAAGGCGAGCATGCCCTGCCTGTGCAGGTGACGCTGCCGAATGAAGTCTACTTCGCCCGCACCAATCCGAGCATGGTGAATGTGCAGGTGGAGGCCCTTCAGGGCAGCGAAATGAGCGTCGACATCAACACCACCGGCACGCTGCCGGGCGGCGTCACGCTGGAGGACATGAGCGTCAAGCCGCAGAAGGTTTTCGTCACCTCTGACGACGCCGCCCTCCTCGCCGAAGTTGACAGCGTCGGCGTCAGCGTCGATCTCGCCAGCATCTACGACGACAGCAAGCAAAATGTCGACGTCCAGTTCTACGACATCGCCGGCAATCCGATCAACGACGAGCGCCTGCAGGCGCTGCCGGCGCAGGTCAGCCTTGCCATCAAGACCAGCCAGAGCGACACCGAAAAAACCGTGCCGATCCAGGCCAACCTCGTCGGTCAGCTGCCGCAGGGCGTGCAGATCGAGAGCGTCAGCATCCAGCCTGAGACAGCCACCGTTTCCGGCGCGCCAGAGGAGCTCGCTGCCATCGACAGCGTCCGCACCGCCGCCATCGATCTCTCGCAGATCAGTCAGACCACCACCCTCAGCGTCGCCCTGGAAAGCGACGCCGTGACAACGCCGGACAGCGTCAGCATCACCCTGAGCGTCACCACCGCTGCTGACGACGACAACGCCAGCGGCGTGCGCATGCTGCCAGTGGCGCTGAGCGGCGCCGCAGCGTCCAGCGTTTATGCAGATGTGCAGATGGTCGAGGTCACCTACCACATGCAGCCCGGCTATCAGGACGCCGGCGATGCCCTCACCGCCTATGTCCTCGTCGAGCAGACACCGACTGGCGCAACGATTGCGCAGGTGCAGCTGTCCAGCGTGGAGGGACTCGTCGTCGACGCGATCAGCCCTGATACCGTGACCCTTTATCCGACAACCACCACAGATCCTGCAACGGATCCGACAGATCATACAACAACGACTTATTGAAAAAAGGAGAACCATTATGGCTAAATTATTTGGAACAGACGGCGTGCGTGGCCAGGCAGGCAGCGTGCTCACCGCCGAACTCGCAATGAAACTCGGACAGGCCGCCGGCCGCGTCTTCCTCGAAGAAAACGGCGGCAAGACCGGCGTCATCATCGTCGGCCGCGACACCCGCATCTCCGGACAGATGCTCGAATGCGCGCTGACCGCCGGTCTCACCTCCGTCGGCATCCAGGTCATCAGCGCCGGCGTCGTGCCAACGCCAGCCGTCGCTTTCCTCGTGCGCAAGTTCAAGGCCCTCGCCGGCGCCGTCATCTCTGCCAGCCACAATCCATTTGAAGACAACGGCATCAAATTCTTCAGCGCCAGCGGCAGCAAGCTGCGCGACGACCAGGAAGCCGCCATCGAAGCAGCGCTCCAGGGCGAGGTGGAGATCACCGAAGCCAGCGGCAGAAACATCGGCCGCTACGCCCAGGTTGCCGAAGCCATCGACGCCTACACCGACTACCTCGATGAGCTCATGAGCGTCAACGGCCGCGACTATCACATCGTCGTCGATTGTGCCAACGGCGCCGCCAGCTACATCGCCGAAAAAGTTTTCACCCGCGCCAACTTCAACGTCACCATGATTGGCGACCGTCCAAACGGCACCAACATCAACGTCAACTGTGGCTCCACCCATCTCGCCCAGCTGCAGCAGCGCGTTCTCGAAGAAGGCGCCGATGCCGGCCTCGCCTTCGACGGCGACGCCGACCGCTTTCTGGCAGTCGACGAAAAAGGGCGCATCGTTGACGGCGACCGCCTCATGGCCATCTATGCCCTCGCCATGAAGGAAGAAGGCCGCCTCGCTGAAAACAAGCTCGTCGTCACCGTGATGAGCAACCTCGGGCTCAAGCTCGCCATGAAAGGCGCCAACATCGACCTCGTGGAAACCGGCGTCGGCGACCGCTACGTCAACGAAGGAATGCAGAAAACCGGCGCCGTCATCGGCGGCGAGCAGAGCGGGCACATCATTTTCCGCGACTACAACAGCACTGGCGACGGCATGATCAGCGCCATCATGCTCCTCAATATCATGAACCACAAGCGCCTGCCGCTTTCCGAGCTTGCCGATCAGGCCATGACCAGCCTGCCGCAGGTGCTCGTCAACGTCCGCGTGCGCGACAAGCACGGCTGGCAGGATGTGGCAGCCATTCGCGACGCCATCGCAGCAGCAGAAGCGCAGCTCGGTGAAGACGGCCGCGTGCTCGTGCGTGCCTCCGGCACCGAACAGCTCCTGCGCGTCATGGTCGAAGGCAAGGACCAGGCCGAGATCGAGCAGCTCGCGAATGCCATCGCCGACGTCGTGCGCGAAGCCATCGGCGCCTGATGAGCATCCTCGGTATCGGCGTCGATGTGGTCGCCCTTGACCGCATTGCAGATCTCTGCGCGCAGAGACCGGCTCAGTTTGCCGCGCGCATTTTTACAGAAAACGAACAGTGCCACTTCCAGCCCCAGCCGGATATTGCCCGCATCGCGGCGCGCTTCGCCGTGAAGGAAGCGGTGGCGAAAGCCCTTGGCACCGGCATTGGCCAGGTGGGCTGGCAGGATATTGAAACGACCAACCGCCCCGATGGCGCGCCAGTGGTCACGCTGCACGGCAGCGCTCAGGAACTGGCCACCGCCAAAGGGGTGAAGACGGTGCATTGCAGCATCAGCCACGAACGCTCAGTCGCCGTTGCCATGATCATATTGGAGGGATAGCGGATGTATTTGGTGAGCAATGAAGAAATGCGCCAGCTCGATCGGACCGCCATCAAAACCTGGCGGATCCCCTCGCTGGTGCTCATGGAAAATGCTGGGATCGCCATTCTCAGGCAGCTTGAGCGCGACGTTCCCGGGCTTTACGAAAAGCGTATCACCATTCTCTGTGGCTGCGGCAATAACGGCGGCGACGGCCTGGTGCTTGCGCGTCAGCTGCATCTCGCCGGTGCAGCGCAAGTCGCCGTTGTCCTCGTCATCGACGGCGAACGCCGCTTTTCGGCGGATCATCAGGCCAACCGCGACATCCTCGAGCGGCTGCCTGTGAAGATCATCGAAGTCGACGGCCTCTCGCGGATCGGAGTGCTCAAAGCCCAGCTCAATTTCAGCGACATCGCCGTCGACTGTCTCTTCGGCACAGGACTCTCGCGCGATCTCGGCGAGCTTTCGCGCGCCGTCTGCGACGTCCTCAACGACAAGCGCATTTTGCGCGTCGCCGTCGACATTCCGTCTGGCCTTGCTGGCGACAGCGGCCAGGTTTGCGGTGCCGCTGTGCGTGCTGACTATACCTACACCCTCGCCTGGCCGAAGCAGGGCCTTTTTCTTGGCGATGCCGCAGAATTCATCGGGCAGCTGCGCGTGTTGAACATTGGCATCCCTGTCGAAGTCGCCGACCAGGCTGAGATCCAGGGCCAGCTCCTCACGCCCGATATGCTGCGCGAAAAGCTGCCATCCCGCGCCAAGGGCAGCCACAAAAACCGCTTCGGGCACGTCGGCCTCATCGCCGGCAGCGTCGGCATGAGCGGCGCCTGCGTTCTCGCCGCCACCTCAGCCTTGCGCAGTGGCGCCGGACTTGTCACCGCGCTCATCGACAAGGGCATCTACGCGCCAGCAGCCGCCGCCGCGCCGGAGGTCATGATGAAACCCGTCGCCTGGCCAAATCAGCCAGCCCTCGACTGGCTCCTCGCCAACACCAGCGTGCAGATCGTCGGTCCCGGCCTCGGCAAGAGCGAAGAGAAAAAACAGACCATCTACTCCCTGCTCAGACAGGCCGAAAGCACCGTCGTCCTCGACGCCGACGCCCTCAACATGATCGGCGAAGGCGACGGCACCATTCTCAAAAACACCGCCGCCCGCTGCATCCTCACGCCGCATCCGGGCGAAATGGCGCGTCTGCTCGGGCTTTCCAGCGCCGAGATCCAGTCGGACCGGCTGAACTACGCGCGCCGCGTCGCCGAGCGCTTCCACTGCGTGCTCGTGCTCAAGGGCCACAATACCATCATCGCCGCGCCAGATGGCCGCTACGCCATCAATCCGTGCGACAGCGTTGCCCTCGCCACCGCCGGCAGCGGCGACGTGCTCACAGGTGTCATCGCTGCTTTTGCCGCCCAGGGCATGGAACCCTTCGACGCCGCCTGCATGGGCGTGCTCGCCCACGGCCTTGCCGGCATGCGTTTGGCAGAAACCCGTGGCGCCATCGGCACCATCGCTTCGGACATTGCGAGCGCCGTCGCCGACATCCTGCGCGAGGCTACAGTGTGAGTCTGTAACTTTTGTCCAGAAAAATGACAATCTGTAAGGATTATGTCTCTGAATTGTAAATCATAACACGCACTCCATCTGATATAATAGTAAAAGATTATTTTATCAGTGAGGAATAAGGAGTGTTTTCTTTGAATCAGTATATCCGCAAATTCGTCGCCGCGACTGCCATTGTTGCTGTTGGTTCCGTGGCAGCGCCATTTAGCGCCTTCGCTGTCGACAGCAATACCGCCTATGTTGACGGCGCGCCAGTTGTCACCGTGCCAGATGTCAGCACGCCGGAAAATTCTCAGCCAGCTCAGCCACAGACCCCAAGTGTTCTGCCGCTGCGCAGCGCGCTGAACGGTGTCGGCGTTGACGTAGAATGGCAGCAGATCACGGGCGGTCAGCAGATCGTTCTCGTTTACGGCGGCGCCAGCCTCACCGTTAAGATCGATGCAGCAGGCGGCGTGCTCACCACCGCAGCTGGCTCCTACGCCTACAGCAACGTCAACGGCTCGCTGCAGGCCGGCCTGGATTTCTTCCAGTCGCTCTTCACCAATGCCAGCGTCACCGCTAACGGCGCCGGCGGCATCAACGTCACCGCCATCGACGCCAGCCAGCCAGTCAGCCTCATCGTCGCAGAAAACGACACCACCGGTGAGAGCGAAGGCAACTACACCTATTATGAAAGCGGCCTCGCCACCTGGTATGGCTCCGGCGCTCAGGGCAACTACACCGCCAGCGGCGAGATCTTCAACATGTACGACTACACCGCTGCCCACAAGACCCTGCCATTCGGCACCGTTTGCCGTGTTACCGACACCGATACCGGCAAATCTGTCGTCGTTCGCATCAACGACCGTGGTCCATTCGGCGCAGGTCGTGTCATCGACCTCAGCTATCAGGCAGCCAGCGACATCGGCATGATCTCCAAGGGCGTTGCCAACGTCACCGTCGAAGTGCTGTCGAAATAATTTCATAGCGTAAACGCAGCTGTCCATCTTCTGGTGGGCAGCTTTTTTGTGGACAAAATCTTTACAGCTTCTTTATATCCTCTTGCTTGACGCCGCGCGGCCAGCCACGTACACTGAAGAGGTTGACGCGCAGCGCCGACTGTGCGCAGAACGCAAGGAGGGATGATAATGAAAGCCATTTACAAAACATCAGAAGCGCTTGGACATTTCACACAGGTGCGCGATTACTGTGACGGCAACTGGGTCTGTCTGATCGCGCCGACGCCAGAGGAAGTGCAGGACGTCAGCGCCCATTACGGCATTGAGCTGCAGGATCTGGTCTTTGCGCTGGACGAAGACGAGCGCGCACGTGTCGATGCCGACGACGAGTACACCCTGATCATCATCGATGTACCCTACAAGGACGAAGAAGAGAGCGGCGAAAGCTACGGCACCGTGCCGTTGGCGATCATCCTCGGCGACCGCACGCAGCGCTACATTATCACCGTCTGTCTGCGCGAGCTGCAGCTCTTGGACGATTTTCGCAGCGGCAAGATCAAGAAATTCTACACCTACAAGAAAACCCGCTTTATCCTGCAGATCCTCTACCGCAACGCCACCTACTATCTGCAGTATCTGCGCATGCTCGAGCGCTCCATCGGCGGCATCGAAGAAGCGCTTCATCGCTCCACGCGCAACGAGGAATTGTTCAAGCTGCTGAGTCTCGACAAATCGCTGGTTTATCTGAGCAATTCTCTGCGCGCCAACGATCTTGTGCTGGAGCGGCTGATGCGTCTGGACTCGGTGAAGAAATATCCTGAGGACCAGGAGCTTTTGGAAGATGTCATCGTCGAGAACAAACAGGCCATCGAAATGGCCAACGTGTATTCGAGCATCCTCGATGTGACCATGGAAGCGTACAGCTCGGTGATCTCCAACAACCTCAACGCCGTCATGAAGATCCTTACCTCGGTGACACTCGTGATGACGATCCCGACGATGATCTTCAGCTTTTTCGGCATGAATGTGCCGCTGCCGTGGGAAACCAGCGCCGCTGGCGTATGGTACATCGGCGCGCTTTCTCTGGCGGCGATCGCCGCCGCCGTGGTCTTTATGATGAAGCGGAAGATGTTCTAAATATAAAAATCTCCGGCCTCCATCGTATTTTGGTGGAAGCCGGAGATTTTGTTTGTTGTTAGGGATCAGCCGACGGTGGAGCGTGTCTCCTGCGGCAGCTCGCCAAATTTGCACTGGGCGAAATCTTTGAGACGGGCGGCAAATTCACGCAGGAGCAGGCCGTTGTCGTGGATATTTTCTTCCGAAGCCGGACAGCCGATGGCGTCGAGATCCATCTGCTCGGCGATGAAAACGGCGCGATAGAGGTGGAAGCGCTGGCTCACGAGGATTGGCGTTTGCACATCGTAGATGGTGCGCAGGTTTTTCACGCTGGCGAAGGTGTCGATGCCGTGGGTGTCGGTGGTGATGGCCATCGACGGAATATCGGCGTCGAGGAGATAGTTGCGCATCGCGCTGACCTCGCTCTGCGCGGCGTCCTCGCCGCCGCTGACGATGATCTCGTCGGAGGCGCCGTTTTCGTAGAGGGCGATGGCGGTGTCGAGACGTTCAGCGAGGATCGGGCTCGGCGTGCCGTCGGGCTCTATCCCGGCGCCGAGCACGACAATGCAGTCGGCGTCGGCGTCAGCGAGCTCTTCTGGCGTGGCCATGTTGCCGGTGGTCGTGGCAAGGATGAAGAGGTTCACGAGCACACAGCAGACAGGCGGCAGCAGGATGATTGCGATCAAAAGCTTCAGCCAGCGGGGAATGCGGCGACGCGATTTTTTGCGGCGGCGCGGCGGCGCAGACTTTTTCACGTCGGATGGCGCTGCGGCGCTGCGCGTGTGCGATGTATTTGCAGGACGACGGCGTGGTGTCTGGACTGGCCGACGACCAGCTGGCGGGCGTTGCTGTGGCATGGGAAACCTCCTTTCGTGGCGAACAGGGATCGTGGATACTTCTCATTATAGAGGAAGTGGCGCGGCTTGAACAGAGCGGATTTTTCATCTTTTCGCAGCGCCGGTTGTGGCGCGCACAGGAAGATTTGACAGCGGCGCCCTCCTCGTGCATAATGGGGGTACTGAATTTTGACTGGAAAGGGTGAAGGACGAATGCGCGATCTGATCATTTTTCTCTGGCGGGCGTTCAAATTTTTGCTGGTGCTTCTGGTGATCGTCTGTGTGGCTGCGCTGGCGCTGCCGTTGGAGCTCGATGTTCAGGGGCGCAGCCAGTATCCGTCGCTGCCGAATGGCTGTGAAGCGGTGGCGGCGTCGGTGGCGCTGGATTATCTTGGCGCACCGGTGACGGCGGAAACGTTCGCCGCTCAGTACCTGCCGAAAGCGGCAGTGGGCAGCGGCTTGAGCCCGCAGGAGGTCTATCTGGGTGATCCCTTTGGCGACGGCTATTACTGTTATCCTCAGGCGCTGAGCGTCGGCATCAACAGCTTTCTGGAAAGCCAGCCGACAACGCTCCAGGCGCACACTCACGCCTTCACAACGGTGAGTGAAATCGCCCTGCGCCTGCATCTTCAGAAAAAGCCTGTGATCGTCTGGACGACGGTCGATGACAAACTGGCAGCGCGCGACGAAGCGAGTGTCTGGCAGATCGACGGACGGGAATACCATCCTTATAAAAATCTGCACGCTGTCGTCATCGATGGCGTCAGCGGCTTTCGCGTGCATCTCGTCGATTCGGTGAACGGCGAGCGCTGGATGAGTCTCGTCAAATTCATTCCGCTGTATTATTCGATGGGGTTGCGCGCTGTCACCTTCACGGATTGACGCGGCGTTCGTGGCGCACCATGACGCGGGCGATCTCTTCGTCGGAGAGCGTCGTCAGCGCGTGCAGGATTTCGTAGGTGCGGCTTTCCAGGCTGGCGAAATCGTAGTCCCAGTTGGCGGTGGCGAAGTTGTATTTGTCGATCTGCTCCATCTGGTTTTCTTTTTCGGCGTAGTCGTAGTCGGACCAGTCGTCGTAGAGATCGATGAAATGATAGGTTGTGTGGATTTTTGGTTTTTCTGCCATGATGGATCTCCTTACTGTGCGAGGATGCGTTCGTGTTTTTCTTCGAGCTCGGCCCAGCGGTCCATTTTGGCGTCGAGCGCGCTGGCTTTGGCGTCGCGCTCTTCGGTGAGGGCCAACAGCTTGGAATACTGGGTGGCGCATTCTGCCATTTCTTTTTCGAGGCGGGCGATCTCTTCTTCGAGAACGGCGATGTCCTCTTCGATCGTCTCGTACTCACGCTGTTCTTTGTAGGAAAATTTGAGCTTGGCTGGCTGCTTTGGGCGGCTGGCCTTTTCTTTTTTCGGCGTCTCTTCTTTTTGCACGACAGGCTCTGGGCGCTTTTCGAGATAGCTGGTGAAATCGCCGCTGTAGCGCTTCAGGCTGCCGTCGGGCTCGTAGGCGAGAATGCTCGTGCAGATGCGGTCAAGAAAGTAGCGGTCGTGGCTGACGGCGACGATCGGTCCAGGAAAATGCTGGAGATAATCCTCGAGCACCTGCAGCGTGCCGATGTCGAGGTCGTTGGTCGGCTCGTCGAGGAAGAGGACGTTGTTCTGCTCCATGAGGATCGAGAGCAGATAGAGACGGCGGCATTCTCCGCCGGAGAGGCTCGAGATCGGCCCGTGGATCTGATCCGGGCGGAAGCGGAAGGCTTCGAGCATCTGGCTCGCCGAAAGATGGGAGCCGTCGGCGCGGTGGATGTATTCGCCGTGATCGCGGATGAAATCGAGCACCTTCTGGTTCATTGGCAGATCCTGATTTTGCTGCTTGTAGTAGCCGATCTTCACCGTTTCGCCGACGTCGAGACGGCCGCTGTCTGCTGGAGTGAGTCCAGCGAGCACGTCCAGGAGCGTCGTTTTGCCGATGCCGTTTGGCCCGACGACGCCGATGCGGTCATTTTTCACGAAGGCGTAGGTGAAATCGTGGAAGATCGGGCGACCGTCGAAGCTTTTTGCGAGGTCCTCGCACTCGATGATCTTCTTGCCGAGGCGGGCGTTCACAAAATCGAGCATGAGCGTGTCCTCGTGCTCGTGGGTGAGCTGGCCTTCGATCTCGTAGAAGCGCTCCTTGCGCGCTTTCTGCTTCGTGCGGCGGGCCTCCACGCCCTTGCGCATCCAGGCCAGCTCCTGCTTGTAGAGACGGCGCAGCTTTTCAGCGCGGCGAGCCTCGTCTGCTTCACGCTCGGCTTTTTCTTCGAGGAAGGTGGAGTAGTTGCCGCTGTAGCGGTAGAGCTTGCCGCCGTCGAGCTCGAGGATGACGTTCGTCGTGCGGTCGAGAAAATAGCGGTCGTGGGTGACGATGATGAAGCTCGTTTTGCGCTCGTGGAGCTCGCGCTCCAGCCAGCGGATCGTTTCATAATCGAGGTGGTTCGTCGGCTCGTCGAGGAGCAGCAGATTCGCCGGACGGATCAGCGCCGCTGCCAGCGCCACGCGCTTGCGCATGCCGCCGGAGAGGGTGGCGATCTTCTGCGACACGTCGTCGATGCCGAGCCGGTGCAGGATGCTTTTGGCGTTCGACTCCAGCTGCCAGGCGTCCTCGCGGTCCATGGCATCCTGGGCGTCGAGCAATTCCTGCGTCGCTGCAGCGTTTTCAGGATCGCGGCTGACGGCGGCGAGGGCTTCTTCGTAACGGCGCACCACCGCCAAAAGTGGCGACGTTCCCTGGAAAACTTGCGCCAGCACTGTGAGCGCTTCGTTCATCGGTTGATTCTGCGGCAGATATTCCATGACGAGCTGATTGGAGGTCAGCATCTCGCTTTTCGGCCCGAGATCCACCCCGGCAAGCTGCGCCAAAAGCGTCGATTTGCCGACGCCGTTGGTGCCGATGAGACCGATCTTGTCGCCCTCGTTGACAGCGAGCCCCAGATCATCAAACAATACGCGCTCGCCGAAACTCGCGTGCAGATGGCGCGCTTCCAAAAGAACCATGGCAATTCCCCCTGAAATGGATAGTGTAGTCAGTAATCAGTATAGCAGAGAAACGCTGCCGTGAAAAGTTTTCGTCGGTGCAGGATTTCCAGCAAGAAAAAAGACGCCCACGCAGGCGTCGGATATGATATAATCAAATTGCGAGCCACTATAAGAGGCGGGCGGTTGGCCCCGGACATCTTCGGATGAAGGGGGTGAGGCCATGGAAATTTTAGAAGTCGTTGGCGTAATAAGCGTTGTGCTTATGGCCCTCGAAGTCGGCTTTCATTTCGGTCAAAAAAAGTAACCGCCCTCGGCAAAGGTAGCGGTTACTAAAACCAATATACCAGAGCCAACCGTCCTCTGGTGGCTCCATTTTCTGTTATTATTATAGCATTTCTGTGGCGAAAGAACAATCATAAATCGCAAGAATCGCCGATCACGAAAGGATGGATCCCATGTCAAAACTGAAAACCATCGCCACCGCCCTCGGGCTCGCCGCTGGCGCTGCCGGCGCGGCTGTGGCTGTGAAAAAAATAAAATCTGCCTACCAGCTCGAGCTGGAAAACTGCACCGCTGATACGCTGGATATTTTCCTCGGCACGCTGGCTGCGCCGGACGCGCTCGTCTTCGAGCGTTTCCAGCCTGGCGAAAAACGCAACGTCGATCTCACGCGCATGCCGCTCGGCGAGCACGATGTCGTCTACATCCGCTTCCCGGATACGGCTGCTCGCCCAGGCTACAAGCGCACGCTGATCTACGACACAGAAGAATGCAAGAGCCCGATGCACGGCATGATCGTCGACTACGGCGACGGCAACTACGATGTGAAGCTGGTGAGAGTGGGATGAAGCGCTACGACAACGATCTGCTCGACCCATCGCTGCGCCCGGCCATTCTCGTGAGCGGCGGTCCTCAGCCAGAACCGGCGCTGCTCGTCTGCCTGCGCGAAAAGCTGCCGCAGGCGCCGCTTCTCTGCGCCGATCGTGGCGCGGATCTCTGCCGCGCAGCCGGTGTTGTGCCTGACGGCCTCATCGGCGACATGGATTCGCTCTCGGCGGCGACGCGCGACTGGCTGGAGGAGACCGGCGTGCCGGAGGTGGTTTATCCCAGCGAGAAAGATGACAGCGACCAGGCGCTGGCGACAGAAAAGCTTTTTGCCGACGGCGCTGAGGAGATCGTCGTCATCGGCGGACTCGGCGGTCGCATGGATCATGAGCTCGCCAATATGATGGAGCTCGTGCGCGCCGGTCGCGAAGGCCGGAGCATCGTTTACTGGGACGACATCAACCGCCTGCGCTACATCGGCCCGGGAAAGCACGAGATCGCGCGCACCGATGATTACATCGGCATCGTGCCATTTTCTGACGAAGGCATGGTGCTTTCGAATGGTGGGCTGTATTATCCGCTGGATCATTTCAGCGTGCCCTTTGGCATCACCAGGCTCATCAGCAACATCATGGCGGACGGCGCCGACAAGGCAACGCTCGACATCCACCAGGGCGACGGCGTGCTCATTTTCTGCCACGACCGCGCGCGGCAAGAGGCGCAGGATTGAAGGAAAGTGCGCAGGATCGTCGCGCGTTGTTTACAAGCACTGGCAGAAATGCTAATATAAAGAGGTTATCATATCACATTTTTCTAGAGGGATGAGGAGAATCACAATGGGTGGAAAACAATTACCGGAAACTCTGACCCTGATCAGAGACAACATCTTACAATACGACAATCCCCTCGCCGTCAGTGCCCGGGAAAATGCCGAGTGGGCGAAGGATCTGAACCTGCCGAAAAAGGGCGACATTCTGTTCTACACCGGCGGCGAGTATCAGCTCCTGCCGTTTATGGATTCGCTCCTGGCTGTCATGGATATTGTCGATCCTGGCACGCCGGTTTTCGGCTGGATGATGAGCATGCGCGACCTCGTGCACAAAAGCGGCATGGCGCCGGAAAAAGTGTTCGCGTCCGTCTTTGCCCAGGATAAAGAACGCTTCTTTTCTATCAATAAAAAAGCCGCCAGAATCCTGAAAGCCCTCGGCTACGACATCTGCTACGATGGCGAGAACGAGATCTACAGCGGCGCGCTCCTGCACGAGCTCGGTTTTGAAGATGCCCTCGGCATTTACGCCAAGCGCGTCGCCACCTTCCTGAATCAGAGCGGCGCCAAGACCGTCGTCTGCATGTCGCCACACGCTGCTGAAATGTTCGCGCTGATCTATCCGCAGTATGGCGATTTTCCAGACGTCGAGGTCAAAACTTTCATTCAAATGGTCCACGAAAAGCGCCACATGCTGCCAAAGAATTTCTACCGCGGCCTCGTGACGCTGCACGATTCCTGCCGCATGGCGCGTGAGATGGATGTCGTCGACGAATTCCGCGAAGTCCTCGATGCCATGAACGTGCGCTACAAAGAACCATTCCGCACCGGCAAGTGGAGCACCTGCTGCGGCGGCCCGATCAAAACGACCTACGCCGAGCTTTCGCACAAGATCAGCCAGAAGCGCGCCAACGAGCTTGCGGAAACCGGCGCCCAGATCGCGCTCTTGAGCTGCCCATACTGCCTCTCTGCGCTCAAGGGCTGCAAAACGGCGACGCACATGGAGATCATGGACTTTGTAGAATTTCTCGCAAAGGGGTATAAGCTATGAGTACGATCAAAGAAAATATCAATGCCTACGCCAAGGACATCAACGAAGCCAGCGAGGACGAACGCATCCGCACAGCGATCACCCGCGCCATTGCGTCCTATCGCAAAAATCTCGCTGAAGCCCTGGAGCGTTATCCGCACACACCAGCGCTGGCCAAGGAAGTGCAGGAGATCAAGAAGAACGCCCACCAAAACTGGCGCGCGCTGATGGCGCAGGCGATGGATTCCATCGAGCGCAACCACGGCCACGCATATTTTGCCAAGGATGCGCAGGAGGTCGTCGACATCATCAATGAGATCGCCGGCGGCGAAAAGACCATCGTCAAAGGCAAATCCATGCTCGGCGAAGAGATCCATCTGCGCCAGCGTCTGGCCGATTGCGGCCACGAAGTCTGGGAGACCGACCTCGGCGAATTTATCCTGCAGCTCATGGACGGTCGCCCAATGCACATTCTCTCGCCATCCATCCACGTTCCACGCGAACAGGTGGCGGAAGTTTTCAGCGATTTCTTTGGCCGCGAGATCCCACCGGAAATCTCTGACGAGGTCATGGCTGTGCGCGAATTCCTGCGCGAAAAATATTTCACCGCCGACATCGGCATCAGCGGCGCCAACGCTGTCGCTGCCGACACCGGCCAGATCACCATCATCGAAAACGAAGGCAACGTGCGTCTCTGCACCGCGGCGCCACCAGTTCATATCGCCGTCGTCGGCATTGAAAAGATCGTGCCATCCTTCCTCGATTCGATGAAGGTGGCAGAGGTCAACTGGCGCTACGGTCAGTACACCGCGCCAGCCTATGTCAACATCATCAGCGGCCCATCCAAGACCGGCGACATTGAAAAGGTCACGACCTACGGCGCCCACGGTCCGCACGATTTCCACGTCATCTTCGTGGACAACGGCCGCTCGAAAATGATCGACGATCCAGTCTGCCACGACGCTGCGCTCTGTCTGCGCTGCGGCGGCTGCATGTACGAATGCCCGGTCTTCTCGTTGGTCGCCGGCCATTTTGGCAAGACCTACATGAATGGCATCGGCGCCATCTGGACCGCCTTCGTGGACGACACCAAAGAAGCAGCGCCGATCGTCTACAACTGCCTGCGCTGCGGACGCTGCGTCGAGCAATGTCCGATGGACATCGACGTGCCAACGATGATCTATCATCTGCGCACCCAGGCTGTCGCTCAGGCAGACGCCGACGCGAAAAAATAATCACGCCTCTCGAGAGTGCGTCTTCCTGCGAAAATGGAAGGCGCACTCTTTCAAGTTTTAGCAGCGAAGAAATAGCTGCGATGCAATTTATTTATATATGCGCTCCTAACGTAGCATAGAAGTATGGTAGAAACAGAATAGGAGGGACGATTCTTGTCCAAACAAACTTCCGAATCCCGCGACGGTTTTCAGAGCCGTTTCGGATTCATCCTCGCCTGCATTGGTTCGGCGGTCGGCATGGGCTGCATCTGGCTCTTTCCGTATCGCGTCGGGCAATACGGCGGCTTTGCCTTTCTCGTGCCGTTCCTGATCTTCGTCATCGGGCTCGGCTTTTGCGGCGTCATCGGTGAGATGGCGTTTGGTCGCGCCATGGGCACCGGCCCTGTTGGCGCGTTCAAGCAAGCGCTGGAGCGGCGCGGCAAGCATTTCGGCGGCGCTCTCGGCATGATCTCGCTCATCGGCTCCATCGGCGTCACCATCGGGTACACCGTCATCTGCGGCTGGATTCTGCGGTTCCTGTTTGGGTCCCTCAGCGGCGCCATCTTCAATGGCGACTCAGCAGCGTATTTCGGTGAAATCTCTGGCAACTTTGGCAGCATCGGCTGGCATGTGCTCGTCGTGCTCATCACCTTTGTTGTTATGAACGCCGGCATTTCGTCGGGCGTTGAACGTGCCAACAAAATCGTCATGCCGCTGTTCTTTTTGATGTTTATCGGCCTGGCCATCTTTGTGTCGACGATTCCAGGGGCGGAGAAGGGGTACGCGTTCCTGTTCAATCCCGACTGGTCGGCGCTTGCCAATCCAAAAACCTGGATGTACGCTCTCGGGCAGGCGTTTTTCTCGCTGTCGCTCGTTGGTTGCGGCACCATTGTCTACGGCAGCTACCTGAAAAAGGACGTCGACATTGTTTTTTCCGGCGTCATGGTTTCTGTCTTTGAACTCATTGCGTCCATTCTCGTGGCGCTCACCATTCTGCCAGCGGTGTTTGCTTTTGGCGCCGATCCCCAGAGCGGCCCGCCGCTCATCTTCATCGTGCTGCCATCGATCTTTGCACAGATCCCTGGCGGCCAAATCCTGGCTGTGGTGTTCTTCCTGGCGGTCTTTTTCGCCGGCATCACTTCGCTGGTCAATCTCTACGAAAGCCCCATCGAAGCCCTGCAAAAGCATTTTGGCATGCAGCGCCGCAAAGCCTGTGCGCTCGTGCTGACGCTCAGCTTCCTTGTGGGGATCTTCCTCGAAGATTCCGACGTCGTCGGCCAGTGGATGGACATCTTCACCATCTACATAACGCCATTTGCGGCGCTGCTCGCTGGTGTGCTCTTCTTCTGGGTCTGCGGCAAGGGCTTTGCGGCCAACGAGATCAACACTGGCAGCGCACATCGCTTCGGCAGTTTTATCGAGGGCATGGGCAAATACGTCTACTGCACCGTGACCTTCATCGTTCTCATTCTCGGTATCATTTTTGGCGGCATCGGCTGAACGCCGCGGCGTTCGTCTGTTCGTGCTGCGATGTGAGGCTTGCAGCCATGCGTGAGTGAGGAGTGAGCCGCTTCGCGGGAAAACGCACCTTTCGGCACTCCGCTTGGCCTTGCCGCAGAGGTTGCGCTTTGCTCGTTTTCAGTGAGGAGTGAGGAGTTGTGGTAGATTTTTCTTCGAAAAATCTTTTTAACGGATGCAGGGTGGAAGGCTGAACGTCTATCCGTCAGATGCGGCCTGGATGAAAGCTTTCAATCAGCTTTGAGCGTCAGCGAAAAGCTTCCAAAACTCCTAACTCCTCACTGCCGAAGCGCTGAGCGCTGAGGCTCCACGCAAGCGAAGCGCGCGTGGACTCACTCCTAACTGGCGCAGGGCTCCTGCCTACAACAAAAAATCAAACAAAAAAATAGAGGTGACAACACTTGGCTAACAACAACAATTCTTCCCGCGATGCCTTCCGCAGCCGTTTTGGCTTCATTATGAGCTGCATCGGCTCGGCGGTCGGCATGGGCTGCATCTGGCTCTTTCCGTATCGCGTCGGCCAATATGGCGGCTTCGCGTTTCTCGTGCCGTTTCTGATCTTCGTCGTTGGCCTCGGCTTTTGTGGCGTCATGGGCGAAATGGCCTTCGGCCGTGCTATGCGCACCGGCCCTGTGGGCGCGTTCCGCAAAGCCACCCAGCGCCGCGGCTCGAAGATTGGCGGCATTTTCGGACTCCTGCCGCTCATCGGCTCCACTGGCGTGGCCATCGGCTACACCGTCATCGTCGGCTGGATCCTGCGCTTTCTCTTCGGCGCAGCCACCGGCGGCATGTTTGCAACAGAATCCGGCGCTTACTTTGGTGAGATCGCCGGCAATTTCGGCAGCATCGGCTGGCACATTTTTGCCATCGTGCTCACGTTCGTCGTCATGAACGCCGGCATCTCCGCCGGCATTGAGCGCGCCAACAAGATCGTCATGCCGCTGTTCTTTTTCCTTTTCGTCGGGCTGGCGATCTTCGTTGCGACGATCCCTGGCTCGGAAGCTGGCTACGAATTTCTCTTCTCGCCAGACTGGTCCGCGCTGGCTGATCCAAAAACCTGGATGTACGCCCTCGGTCAGGCATTTTTCTCGCTTTCGCTGGCTGGCTGCGGCACCATCGTCTACGGTAGCTATCTGAAAAACGACACCGACATCGTTTTCTCCGGCGTCATGGTCGCAGTCTTCGAGCTCATCGCCTCCATCCTCGTGGCGCTGACGATTCTGCCAGCGGTTTTCGCTTTCGGCATCGATCCCCAGAGCGGCCCACCGCTGATCTTCATCACCCTGCCATCGATCTTTGCGCAGCTGCCATATTCGCAGATCCTGGCCATCGTTTTCTTCCTGGCGGTATTCTTCGCCGGCATCACCAGCCTTGTCAATCTCTATGAAACGCCGATCGAAGCCCTGCAGGAACAGTTCGGCCTCAGCCGTATCGCGTCCTGCGTCGTCGTCTTTGGCTTCAGCCTGCTCGTCGGCATCTTCCTGGAAAATGGTGACACCGTTTCCAGCTGGATGGACATCTTCACCATCTACATCATGCCAGTTGGCGCGCTGCTCGCCGGGATCATGTTCTTCTGGATCTGCGGCAAAGGTTTCGCTGCCAGCCAGATCGAGATGGGCAGCAAATATCGCGTTGGTCGTTTCATCGAGGGTCTGGGCAAATACGTCTACTGCGGCGTCACCATCATCGTGCTGATCCTCGGTGTCGTTTTCGGCGGCATCGGCTGAGCAGAGGAGGCCAATCATGGCAAAACTCGAGATCGAACAATCCGACCAGGCAAAAGTGCTTTTTGCCCAGCTTGCTGAGAGCGACCGAACACTCGTGCGTAAGGTGCTCACGATCATCGACAGCGCGCCGCTGATGCCGGAGCAATCGCTGCTCGTGCAGCTCGGCGTGTTGGAAGAACTCCTCGCTGCTGCAAAAGAAGGTGCGCGCGTCAGCGCCGTCATCGGCGAGCCGGAAGTTTTCGCGCAGCGCGCCATCGCTGAGATCGGCGAGGACGTGCGCCGCGACCGCCACATCGGCGCGCTCATGGGCGGTATCGCCATCTGCGCCATCGTGCTCCTGGCGCTTAGCGCCGTCAGCCTTGTCAAAGGGCTGATCGCCGGCGTCTCGTTCATGCAGATCACCACCAGCCTCAACCTCGGCCACGTGCTCTGTTTCATCTGCGTGCTTGCTGGCGTGCGGTTTTTTGTCATGGGCGACAAAAATGCTGACTACAACGCGCCGCAGAAAGCCCGCAAGCGCACCCAGCTCGTTGGCGTTCTCTTCATCCTCGGCTTCATCTGTCTGCTTGCTGCCATTTTCGTCGAGCTTCCTGTCGTGCTCACTGTGCAGGCCGTGTACATTTTCGCCCTCGCGCTTGTGCTCATTCTCGCCTGGAAACTCAGCGGCAAAATCTGAATGGTTTTCTACACCGTGTCCTTTTGGGCACGGTGTTGTTTTTACAGAATCGCTGGATGCCGCAATCAAAAACAACAGCTTTCTTGTATTTGCAAACGCGTGTTGCTATAATAGAACCATCGGACAATTATTTGCAAAGAAAGGACAGGTGTATCATGAGACAGGCAATGAGAGAGGATAGCGTCGTGCAGCTGAGCTGGTCGCAGGCAGAGGAATTTCTCGCAGAAGTGGAGAAACGTCGCGGTCACAGAGAGACCGTTGGTGTCTACAGACGCAATCTGCGGCATTTTTGTCAGTTCATCGAGCCTGACGGTCTCATCGATCGCGGCACCGTCGCTAGCTGGCGCGATGCACTGCTCCAGGAAGGCTACAAGCCCAGCACCGTCAATCTGCGCCTGTCTGCAGTGAACGGCCTGCTCGGCCATCTCCAGCTGCGCGATTTTCAGAGCCCCAAGCATTTCAAGCCGGATCCAGACGAGGTTCAGCCAAGTATCAGCCGTGCGGAATATCTCCACCTGCTGGAGACCGCGCGCAGTCTCGACAACGAGAGCACCTATCTTGCGATCAAGCTTTTCGCCCTCACCGGGCTCAACGTCAGCTATCTCGCCAACGTCACCGTCCAGGCTGTTGAAGACGGCGTGGTCACCCATGGCAACGAGCGGATGGCGCTGCCACCGATGCTACAGGACGAGCTGCGTCATTTTATCGCAGAGCAGGGCATCGAAGAAGGGCCGATCTTTCTCACCGTCGACGGCGTTCCGCTGAATCGCTCCAGCATGACCAACCACATCCAGGTCCTCGGGAAGCGGGCAGGAATCGCCAAGGAAAAATGCACGCCGCGCTGTCTGCGCAAACTCTACCACACCACCCAGGCCCAGATCCTGGAAAAGCTCGCGCCCCTCGCTCAGGCCGAATACGATCAGCTGGTCGCCGCCGAACAGGCGCGCATCGGCTGGAACATCGACTGATCTTTACTGAGAATGGAAACCAACGTTTCTGTTCTCAGTTTTTTTGTTGGCTGCAACAAAAATAGTTGGAAGAAACTTGTCAGAGAAAGTTCTCCCTGCTAGAATAAAAATAAGTGAAAAGAATATAATGTGCTGACGGGATGGTGAAAACCATGTTCCCACCAGCGGCAAAAAGGGGAGAATATCATGAAAGATCGCACACGAAAAATTTGCAGCGTTCTGCTCACGCTGACGCTCTTCGTCGGCATCCTGCTGCCGATGGGCGCAGCGCCGGCGCCGGCGCAGGCGATGAGTACGAATCCTGCGGGATTTGCCTATGAAGTCAATGGCGACGGAACGATCGAGATCACACGGCTGCCCAACGACTATTTTAACACCGGGATCGCAGACATTCCGGCGACCATCGATGGACAGAAGGTCACAGCATTAGACAAGGATCTGTTCGTCAGCGGCCTTTCTGAGGTGACTGTGCCAGGAACGGTCGCAGCGATTCCGGATTATCTGTTTCGGCTCGACAATCAGGGGAGCGACGGGCTCAAAAAAGTTGTGCTGAAAGATGGCGTGAAAAAGATCGGCCGCGAATCCTTTGCTTTTCAAGTGGGTTTGTCATCGGTGACGCTGTCGAACGAACTGACAGAGATCGGTGGCAGCGCATTTCAAGGCTGCACGGCCCTGGCGCGTATTGATCTGCCAAGCTCGCTGACGACGATTGGCGGCAGTGCGTTTATGAGCAGCGGACTGACCACTGTTGTATTGCCAGACAGCGTGCGGGAAGTGGGCGCACAGGCGTTTAGAAACTGCTCAAAATTACAGAGCGTGACGCTGTCCTCTGGAATGACGACGATCTCAGCGAGATTGTTCGAGAACGCCGACAAGCTGACAACGGTGACGATCCCGGCGAGCATCCGATCGATCGGAGAAGATGCTTTTAACGGCTGTGATGGTTTGAAAACGATCTACTTCGGCGGCACGCAGGCACAGTGGAATGAATTGACAAGTTATCCAAATATGGCGTCGCAGGGCAATGAGATCCTGAAAATTGTCAAAGTCATTTTTGCTAATGGCGAATCCAGCGATCCATCTACGCCGACTGAACCGGAAGACAGCGCCATTCCTGTGCCGGTAGATCTCACCGCGGAAAATACCGTTGACGGCGTGAAGCTCAGCTGGAGCATTCCGTTGGAAGTTGGCGACGTGAAGTGGGAGTATGATGAATTTGTCGTCGTTCGTGAGCTGGCGAATGGCATTGGCTCAGAGATTGGACGCACGAGCCGTGGCGTGTACTCCTATCTGGACAAGGATGTAAAAGATGGAGAGTCGTACACATATATCGTCTGTGCGCTGAAAGATGGCGTCGAATCCGGCGGCTTCAGCGAAGAAGTCTCCATCACTTACGACGCCAATCCATTCACCACGACGACCATCCGCGATACGGCCATCCGCATCGGCAATCAGGAGGATGGCAGCACCAATTTCACTGGCGTCGACAAGCTCTGGCTCACCACCGGCACTCAGGGCATGCGGATCGATCTCATCTTCCCTGAAGAGATGGACGAGCTGAAAGACCAACAGCTCAGCGTGACAGTGAGCGGCGGCGGCCAGACGTTCCAGGGCACGGCTGTGGAATATATCGGCCAGCAGGTGAGCTTTACCCTGGCGCTCACCGGCGGCAAGCATCTGAAGCCGGATACGACGTATACCGTCGCGGTAAAGGATGCGCGTGGCAACACGATCGCGCAGACGACGCTCCAGAGCGCCGGCGAAGAAACAGCGAGCTGGGGTTTCACGAATAAGGATGCTTCCTACGGATTCGCAGATCTCTGCCGCTATTATCCGGCGTCAGTCGCATTGGCGCTGTCTTCTCTCGACAAGAGCCACGGCGAGGACGGGCTCTGCTTTGGCATGGCGCTGGCGAATGCGCTGTGGAAGCAGGACAAAATGCCGACGATCTCCGGTGGCCACGAGCTGCTCAATACTGTGAGCTGGAACGACACCCTTGCCAGCGGTCGTTGGCAGGGAGCGCGCATCGAGGATTACATCAAGGCCTGCAACACCCTGCAGTTCAGCCGTGAATATGCCGATCAGACCCGCGCCAATATGAACGATTACGACGGCCTTGTGCGCGCTGTCAAGAGCGGCAAGCCAGTCGTAATCGGTACCTGGATCGACGGCACAGGACACGCTGTGCTCGCCTATGATTATAAGGAAGACAGCAACGCCATCACGATCTATGTGCAGGATCCGCAGTGCATGCCGTACCAGATCGCGACAATGACCCTCAAAGGATCGAGTGGCAACTGGGTCGGCTGGAGCTACGAGCGCCGCAGCTGGCATGTGGATTCCAGCGGCGCCAAGGATCCGAACAGATATTTCTCCTGGCGCTCAGCGACGACCTCGCCAGACGATGATTTCGGCGTGGATGTGTTCCTGATCGATGCGAAGAAAAACATTGAGCACAAGGTCGGCGAAGACCTGGACAATCTCTGGAATGGCCTCGTCGGCGGTGCCAATGTTGCGCTCACACCGATCACTGGCACCAGCGCAGCCTGGCTGGAGGGCAGCGGCAGCGTCACGATGCAGGGGCTCACAGATGAGATCACCCTCGCTGACAGCGATCTCAATATCACTGCAGATGGCGCCAGCGCACGTGTCAACTTTGACCGCGGCGTTGAAGCTGTCAGCGTCAGCGGCAGTGGCACCCTCGGGCTCAGTGTCAGCGTTGGCGATGTGACGATGCGCTTCAGCGGCACTGCTGCAAATGGCGTGACGCTCACGCGCGACGACGATACGCTCACCTTCTCCGGCGCCGACAGCGGCAGCGTTGTTGTCAGCGAAGGAAATGCGACGCTCGAGAGCACAACGATCACGCCGGGCCAGGATGTCAGCGTCAGCTTTGCAGGCGAGACGGAGCAGCCGGACGAACCAGCGAGCGATCTGCCGTATCGCGACGTGCGCGCCAACGACTGGTTCTACGATGCTGTGAAATTTGTCAGCGACGAAAAGCTCATGACCGGCACCGGCGCCAATACATTTGCGCCAAATCTCACCACCACTCGCGGCATGATCGTCTCGATCCTCTATCGTTTGGAGGGCGGTCCGCAGATCAATGGCAGCAGCCCGTTTACAGATGTGAAGGACGATGACTGGTACGGCGATGCGGTGCGTTGGGCGGAGCGTGCTGGCGTTGTCAGCGGAACGAGCGCCACGACGTTTGCGCCGAATGCTGCCATCACCCGCGAGCAGCTGGCAGCCATTCTCATGAACTACGCCAACTACAAGCACGAGAACACCAGCGCTCGCGCTGATCTCAGAAAATACAGCGACGTCGGCAAAATTTCCAGCTGGGCGAACGACGTCATGGCCTGGGCTATCAGCAAGGGCTACATCTCCGGCATGACAGCGACGACGCTGGCGCCGCAGGGCAGTGCGACGCGCGCACAGGTCGCAGCGATCCTGCAGCGTTATCTCGCAGATTGACGATTTTACTGTGCATAGAAACGATTTGTTTCTATGCACAGCTTTTTTTGTCGAAAAACCGAGCAAAGTACAGGTGATTCCCATTGAAAAATATGACTTCAGCTGTTATGATTGAGTTAATCATATTACAGAAGTATGATTTTTGAAAAACAGCCTAGAGTGAGAGGAGGATGCCTGGCAAGAAGGAGGACAAGACGACGTTCGTCAGCGAGCAGTGGGGGCTGCAGCTGGCGGATCTGGAATTTACAGGAGATTTATTTATGAAAGGAAGATTCTATGAAAAGGAAAATCATCATCAGCGCGCTGGCGCTGATCCTGCTCGCTTGTTTGCTGCCTGGCGCGATGCTGGCAGCTGACAAAGGCGACGGTTCCGGCGTGGACGAAGCCAATGCCTGGGACGTTTCAGCAGCAGGCGACGGCAGCGTGCTCGCGTATTATGAAGGAGACACCATCATCATCACTGGCGATGGCGCGATGAAAAACTACGACCGCGCTTATCGCGGGGCGAACGACGGCTCTGGCGTGTCGCGAAAAGTGTGGGCGCCATGGATCGACAGATCGACAGGCGCGCCGTTTCGAGAATTTAAGCACGTTGTGATCGAGCCAGGTGTGACGACGATCGGGACGTACGCATTTTCCGGGATGTACGACATTGAAAGCGTCGACATTCCCGAGGGCGTGACGAGCATCGGCTCCAACGCGTTCATCAACTGTAAGGCGCTGAAGCAGGTCGATCTGCCAGCGTCGTTTGCCACGATCGGCGAATACAGAAACGTGAGGATCCACGCCCGCGATCCGTTTGAAGAATGCGACAGCCTGGAAAAGATCACCATCGCTGACGGCAACACCGCGTTCAAGCTCGACGATCAGGGCATTGCGCTGCTGGGCGCCGACGGCACAAAGCTGATCGCCTATCCGGCAGCCTATCCGATCGATAGCTACACGATCCCAGACGGCGTCACCGAGCTGGACTACGGCGCATTCTCGAGCGCAAAGGTGCAGCACGTGACAGCGCCAGAGTCGCTGAAAAAAATCGGCGACTGGTGCTTCTCCTACACGAAGATCCATTCGCTGACGCTGCCAAACAAGGTGACGCTGGTCGCTGGCGGCGCCTTTAACAACAGTCCTGATCTGCAGGAAGTCAAACTCGGCACAGCAGATTCCTTCTGGTACGATGAATCCGTTCTGAACAGGATCGCGAATCTCAAAGTTGTCGACGCCACTGCTTACAACGGCGCCATCGCCTTTGGAACAAACGGCGTAAATATGCCAGGCAGAAATCTGCTCATCTACACACAGCAAGCGCCAACGACGAGTGTCGGCAAGGCAGCTGTCGCAGTGACAGAAAACGGCACGATCGACAGCGAGCAGGCGATCGCCGTTGCGCCAGATTTCGTGCTGCCAGTCTTCAGCGACAAGATCGCGACCGGTTGGCTCGATGCCAGTGATCAGCCGGCGACGCGCGGCACCGCTGGAAACATCTATCACCTCGCGACGAAAGCGCTTTCTGGCGTGGACGGCGGCATTCGCTGGTCCTTCGATCCGGAAAGCGGCACCCTCACCATCGCGCCTGCTGACGAGCCAGAGGCGGGCGCTGAGCGCGGCGTCATGAAAGATTACAGTGACGATCCAACTGCTGCGCCATGGGCAGAATATGCCGACGACACGACCAGCCTCGTCATTGAGGACGGCGTGACCCATCTTGGCGACAACGCTTTTGCGAGCGACAAGGATCTCACCAGGGTGACGATCCACAGCGACGAACTCAAGGATGAGCCGCAGCAGCCGTTCAAGGGCTGTGACAAGCTCGTCGAAGTGGTTTTTGACAGCGCGCAGCCTCCGCACATTCCTGACGGACTGCTCAACACAAACGCCGACGGCCAGGGCACGAACGGCCACGCCATGATCGTGGATCTGACTGCGTATGATACGCCGCTCAGCGACGGGCTTTCCGGCTTGTCAAACGATTCCATCGTGCTCGTCGATAAAGAACCGGCTGACAAGGGCGAAACGCCAGTGATCTGGGCCGTGACCGGACCAGGCGTGGCAGTCGACACCACAAACGGCGTCAACCTCGGCGCGATCAGCAGAGATGGCTACACCGTTAAATGGTACAAAGATGCGTTCAAGGAAGAACCGCTGAACGACGAAACGCCAACGGCGCCGAACACCTACTACGCCAAATGGACGCCGAAAAGCGCCTACGACATGGAAGAGATGCTGCGCTTTGACGCGCTGACCTTCGGTCAGCCAGGCGAGAGCCAGGATCTGCATCCGCAGAACAACAGCGAAGTCGAGTATCAGGGCGATTTTGCTGCCGTCAGCAGTGACGAAAACATCGTCACAGCGACAGTACACGACGGCGTCGTCACTGTGACGCCAAATCCGGCGCTTCCAGCCGGCACCCATCACACAACTGTGACGGTCACCACGCCAGATGGCGTGAGCCGCGAGATCCCTGTGCGTCTGACCGTCGCCAAGGCGCAGCCTGCGCTCGTCCTTTCTGAAGACGAAGGCAGCGTCTACACCGGCGACAGCACCAGCTTCACCTACACCTACAGCGGCGACGGCGCGGTCAGCGTCAGCTCGAGCGATGAATCCATCGCCACCGCCAGCGTTGATCCGCAGACAAAGACCGTTACCGTGAAAGCGCTGCGCCCAGGCTCGGCGACGCTCACCGTTCTGGCCAGCGAAAGCGACAACCACCTCACAGCCAGCGCCACTTACGCGCTCACAGTGAAGCGCACCGTCAGCCCGACCCCGAGCGACAACGTCCACGTCAAGACCGACGGCAATGGCAAGATCCATGTCAGCGATAAAAATGCCGGCCGGGATGAAAAAGTGACGATCACTGTGAAGCCAGACGACGGCTACACCCTCGACAAGCTCACCGTCACCGATCGCAATGGCAACACGCTCCCGCTGACGAAAGAAGGCGAGAACACCTACAGCTTCATCATGCCGCAGTCGCGTCCAGTTTCCATCAACGCCAGCTTCGTGGAGCAGAGCACTGACGACGACCTGCCGTTTGTCGACGTGCACAAGGGCGACTGGTTCTATGACGTCGTCAAGGATATGTACGAGCGCGGACTGATGACCGGCACCGGCGCCGATACGTTTTCGCCAAATCTCTCAACGACGCGCGGCATGATCGTTTCGATCCTCTACCGCCTCGAAGGCAGCCCTGCCTGCGACACACCGGAAACCTTTGCCGATGTGAACGATGGCGACTGGTACGCCGACGCGGTGCGCTGGGCAGCCAGTGAAAACATCGTCGCCGGCTACAGCGCGGAAGCGTTTGGTCCAAACGATCCGATCACCCGCGAGCAGCTTGCCTCGATCCTTTATCACTACACCGAGTATAAAGGTGGCGATGTCACAGCGCGCGCCGATCTCAGCACCTTCGCAGATGGCGACAGCGTCGCAGATTGGTCACGCGAGACTGTGGAATGGGCGAACGCCGAAGGACTGGTGAAAGGCCAGCCAGGAAATCTGATCGACCCACAGGGCCAGGCCACCCGCGCGCAGGTCGCAGCGATCTTTGCGCGCTACCTCGAAAACTGACATTTTGATTGAAAGCACCCTCACACAAACCATACAAAGGCAGGACAGAGACCCAGCGTTTCTGTTCTGCCTTTGCATTTTTATTCAAATTTCGCTATACTAGATGTAAACGAACCACAAAACACAGCCCGCGCAGCGGAGCGCGGCGAGATAGGATGTGTGAACTATGCGATCAGAAGAACATCAGGCGTATTCTTTTGAAGACGAGCGCAAACGGATCAAGGCATGCTTCTGCGCTTTTGTCGAAGGCAGCCTCGTCAGCCACGACATCGACGCAGTGCTGCCGCTGTTTTGCGACGACGTCATCGGGATCGGCATGGGGGCGCAGGGCATCGTGCGCTGCCGCGAAGATCTGCGGCCGATCCTCATGAACACGCGCAGCGATGTGGACGATTCACAGACAGCCATCGACTACAGCAACATGCAGGTGCGCTACTATGGCGACGACTACGCGAGCATCAACGCCATGGTCTCGGTCACCACGACCGTCCGCGGCGAACGTCGCACGAGCCACATCGGCCAGTGCGCCAGCCTGCGCCGGATCGAAGGCCAGTGGCGCATCAATATGGTGCAGGCGACGCCGCTTTCCATCGATATCCAGGATATTGATTCGTATCCGCTGTCCTTCGCCGAGGACGAGATCGAAAACTATCGCCGCCAGGCGCAGTTCTCGTCGATCATGCGGCGCAGCATCATCGCGACGTACAAGATCGATTTCGAGAGCGACAGCTTTGAGGAATATGTGGCGGCGAGCGGCTCTTCTGTGGCGGTGCAGCAGGGCGATCCTTACGAGCGCATCATGCAGGAATCGGCGATGGTGCTCGTGGACGATGCGATGAAGCTGGAGTTTATCTCCACATTTTCGATCGCCAATCTGAAAAAATGCTACCGCGCCGGACAGACCGACGTCACCCTCGACTACGAATCGCCGCAGCCAGATGGGCGCGTTGTCTGGCTGCGCAACAGCCTGCATCTTTTCACGGATACCAAGGGACGGCTCAAGGGCTATCTCTATCTTTTCGACATCGACGCCTACAAGCGTCAGGCGCTGCGCCTGGCGCATCAGGCGGAGCACGATTCCGGCACAGGCGTTTTCAACAAGGGGACGACGCGCCAGAAGATCGAGATGGCGCTGAATCTCTACGCCATGCCGAAAACCTGCGCCTTTTTCATGATCGATCTCAAGCATTTCAAGCAGATCAACGCCAGCTACGGCCACGCAGTTGGCGACGAGGTGATCCGGCAGACAGCGGAGATCCTCACCAGCTCCTTCCGCGCAGAGGATGTTGTCGGGCGGCTCGGCGGCGACGAATTCTGCGTGTTCTACACCGGCCAGAACGACGTCGACACCCTCGGCTGCAAGGCGGCGCAGATCTGCGAAGCAGTGCGGCATATTCATCCAGCGCAGAATGGCGGCCCCGGCACATCGGTGAGCATCGGCATCGCGCGGCGCGAGAGCGGCGACGATTTCGACAGCCTCTACCGCAAAGCCGATGCGGCGCTTTACCAGCGCAAGGAAGCGCTCGGCCGCGACGGCTACACGATCTACGGCGACGGCGCCGATTCCTGAACAAAAAACAGGCCTGGAACAGAAAGGGAGATTTCTGTTCCAGGCCTGTCCTGTTTAGCGGATCGTTTCTCAGTCGAGCAGACCATATTCGCGCATAGCGCCAGCGAGACGCTCAGCGTTCTGTGGTTCGATCTCGGTCATTGGCAGGCGCACGGTGCCGCCAGCGAGACCCATGAGCTCAACAGCTTTCTTGACAGGGATTGGGTTGACTTCGCAGAAGAGGGCGTTGACGAGGTTCATCGCGTCGAGCTGCATCTTGGCAGCACCAGCGACGTCGCCGTCGAAGAATTTCTGCACCATGTCGTGGGTCTGCTGTGGAGCAATGTTCGAGAGCACAGAGATAACGCCCTTGCCGCCGAGGGAGAGCAGCGGCACGATCTGGTCGTCGTTGCCGGAGTAAACATCGATGTCACCGTTTGCAATGGCGAAAAGATGACCGATCTGGGAAATATTGCTGGAGGCTTCCTTGATGGCGACGATGTTTTCAACGTTGCGCGCGAGCCAGACAGCGGTCTCTGGTTGAATGTTGCAGCCGGTGCGGCTAGGCACATTGTAGAGGATGACAGGGATCTTGATCGCGTCAGCGATGGTCTTGAAATGCATCTTCAGACCGTTCTGGGTGGCCTTGTTGTAATATGGGGTGACGAGCAGCACAGCGTCTGCGCCGTCTTCTTCAGCCTGCTTGGAGAGCATGACAGCAGTGGCCGTGTCGTTGGATCCAGTGCCGGCAATGACAGGCACGCGATGGTTCACATACTGGATGGTGTGGGCGATGACCTGGGAATGTTCTTCCTCGGTGAGGGTGGACGATTCGCCAGTGGTGCCGCAGATGATGATGGCGTCGGTGCCATTATCGATCTGGAAATCCAGCAGACGTTCGAGAGCAGGATAGTCAACGGAACCATCCGCAGCAAATGGGGTAACGATTGCGCAGCCTGCGCCAGTGAAAATAGACATAAATTTTTCCTCCTTAGATTGTGTGCGGGGAGAGCCGCCGGGACTGGAGGGATAAAAGAAAAAGCGACGTTTCTGTGGGGAAACGTCGCTGGTGATCCAGTTCATTTTGCCCAAACGGGCACAATGTCGATAGCTCCCCATCCTAAGATGACAGTCATGTGCCTCTTCGACACATGCCCAGCAAGACGCTGCCAGCCAGACGTCCCACTTCGGCGAGCATCCCTTTTGCCAGCTGTCGGCGTCCACTGAAGACTCTCGCTGGTGACTCATGAGGCTCGCGACCTCTATCTAGATTTTCTGTATATTTAGTATATTAGGGGATTCGCGCCACGCTGTCAAGGGAAATTTGAATAACGCCCTGTAATCGTTGTGATTTCGTGGTATAATGTGGGAACGACACAAAGGAGGCGCGTCCATGACACCAGAACAGGCACTGAAAAAATATTTTGGCTACGATTCCTTCCGCCCCGGTCAGCGGGAGATCATCTCCGCCTTGATGAGCGGGCGCGACGCGTTGGCGATCCTGCCGACAGGCGGCGGAAAATCGCTGTGCTACCAGATCCCGGCGATCTGCATGCCGGGGCTGACGCTTGTGATCTCGCCGCTCATCTCGCTGATGAAGGACCAGGAGGACGGGCTCGTGGAAATGGGCGTGGCAGCGCGCTCGCTGTCCAGCGCCACGACAACCGAGCATTTCGCCGAAACGATGCGTCTGGCGCGCGCCGGCGCGCTGGATCTGCTCTATGTCGCGCCAGAGCGGCTGGAGCTCGAAGGCTTTCGGGAAACCCTCGCCAGCCTGCACGTGACAATGGTCGCCGTGGACGAAGCGCATTGTGTGAGCCAGTGGGGCCACGATTTTCGCCCCAGCTATATGCGCATCGCCGAGCTCCTCGAGGATTTTGCCGAGCGCCCCGTCTTCGCCGCCTTCACCGCGACAGCCACAGCCCAGGTGCGCGAGGACATCATCGCCCAGCTGCGTCTGCGCGATCCTTTCTGCTACATCTCCAGCTTTGACCGGCCCAATCTCCATTTCTCCGTGCTCAAGCCAGAGAACAAAAACCGCGCCCTGCTGCGCCTCCTGGAAGAGGAAGAATCCAGCATCATCTACTGCGGCACGCGCAAAGCCGTTGAGAGCGTCTACCATTTTCTGCGCGACCGCCGCTTTGCCGTGACCTACTACCACGCCGGACTCGACGCCGAGACGCGCAACCGCCACCAGGACGATTTCATCTACGACCGCAAGCCCATCATGGTCGCCACCAACGCCTTCGGCATGGGCATCGACAAGCCCGACGTGCGCAGCGTCATCCATTACAACATGCCCAAGGACCTCGAGAGCTATTATCAGGAAGCAGGCCGCGCCGGACGCGACGGCGCACCAGCCAGCGCCGTGCTCCTTTTTTCGCCCCAGGACATCCTGCTCAACGCCCGCCGCGTTGAAGAATCGCAGGCGCCCAACGCCAAGGAAAATCTCCAGGCCATGACCAGCTACTGCAACACCGGCGGCTGCCTGCGCCGCTACATCCTGCGCTATTTCGGCGAAGAGCCAGCGTGGCGCGAATGCGGCAACTGCTCCGTCTGCGACGGCACCGTCGCCGTTCACGACTGCACCGTCGAAGCGCAGAAGATCCTCAGCTGCATCATCCGCATGGGCCAGCGCTACGGCGCCGGCAAAGTCAGCGACGTCCTCCGTGCCAGCGACACCGAATTCAACCGCGCCCACCATTTCGAGCGGCTCAGCACCTACGGCGTCATGAAAGAGTACAGCGACCGCGACATCCGCGACATCATCTCCCTCCTCGTCGCCGAAGGCTACCTCGTCATCGACGAATTTCGCACCCTCAAAGCCACCGAGCGCAGCAAAGCCCTGCTCCACGGCGAAGAGACCATCGCCATCAACAAGCAGCTCAAGGAAGAAGGACGCCGCCGACTGTCGCAGCGCGTTGAAGACATCGAAAGCTACGACGCCGGCCTCTTCCAGACCCTGCGTATCCTGCGCCGGCAGATCGCCGAAAACACCGGCGTCGCGCCGTTCGTCATCTTCTCCGACCGCTCCCTCATCGACATGGCCGCCAAGCTCCCGCAGGATATGGGCGAAATGCGGGACATCGCCGGCGTCGGCGAGAAAAAACTCGCCCGCTACGGCGAACCCTTCATGCTCGCCGTGCGCGCCTATGTGAGCCAGCACGGCATCGACGTCGCCGAAGCGCGGCGGCAGAATCTGCGCGTCACCGCCGCACCACAGAGCGTCAGCGGCAAAGGCGCCAAACGCTCCACCCAGGTGCGCACCCTCGAGATGATCCGCAATGGGCTTTCCCTCGACGCCATCGCCCGCACCCGTAAGCTCACCCTGCAGACCATCGAGAGCCACGTCCTCACCCTCCTCGAGCAGGGCCAGCGCCTGCCAGTGGAAAAATGGCTGTCCGACGACGACCGCGCCCTCATCTGCCGCACCGCCAAAGCCAGCCAAAGCGACCGCCTCACCCCCATCAAAGACGCCCTCCCCGACCGCATCAGCTTCTTCCAGATCAAGCTCGCGCTGACGCTGGAAAAAACAGGACGTTAGAAAGGAGAGCCGCCATGAGGATTTTTATCATCGAGGACGATTCGGTGATCCGCGAAGAATTGGCGCGATTTTTTGAAAAATACGGTTACGACTGCGAAACCACCGAGGATTTTCGTCACGCAGATGCGCAGGCGCTCGCCTCTGGTGCGGATCTGATCCTGCTTGACGTGGGGCTGCCGTTCCAGGATGGCTACCAGATCTGTCGGCGCATTCGCGCGCGCTCGGCGGTGCCGATCATTGTGCTGACAGCGCGGAACACAGATTTCGACGAGCTTTTGGCGCTCAACATCGGCGCTGATGATTTTGTCACGAAGCCCTACAACAGCCAGGTGCTTTTGGCGCGCATCGAACGGCTCCTGGCGCGCAGTGCAGGGATGCGCGACAATGCGCAGCTGTCGCACAAGGGACTGACGCTGGATCTCCTGCAGGCCACCGCCAGCCACGACGGACGGGAAGTGGCGCTGACGAAAAATGAATTTACGATTCTGCGGCTGCTCATGATGAATCAGGGCAGCATCATTCCGCGGGATGCGATCATCGATGCCCTCTGGCAGAGCGAGGCCTTTATCGACGAGAATACGCTCAATGTCAACATCGCGCGGCTACGCAGAAAGCTTGCCGATATCGGGCTGGCAGATTATTTGCAGACGAAACGCGGCATGGGGTATCTGGTATGAGCGCGGCGGCCTATCTGTTGGATCGGGCCGTCGCGATCTGCTGCTTTGTTGTCTGCGAAGGGCTGCTCTGTGGACTGCTCTGGCTGATCGATGTGCGGGCGCTGTTCATCGCTTTTGCGGAGCTGATCGTTTTTGCCGCGTTTGCTGCAGCGCTGAGCTGGGATTTTCTGCGCCGACGCAGATATTATGCGCGACTGGCGGGGATTTTTGACAATCTCAACGAGAAAAACCTTCTGGCAGAGATTGCAGGCCCGGCGCCTTTTCTTGACGCGGAGATACTGGGCGAGATTCTGCGCCAGAGCGACAAATATTTCAACGACGAGCTGGCGGCGCGCGAGCGGGAAAATCGCGATTACCGCGATTTTCTCGATACCTGGGTGCATGAGATCAAGATTCCGATCACTTCGGCGCGGCTCATCGTCGAAAACGACAAGAGCATCACCACGCTGCGCATTGACGATGAGCTGCGGCGGATTGAGCGGCTCGTTGAGCTGGTGCTCTATTACGCGCGCTCGAGCGATGTGGAGAAGGATTTCGTGGTGACACAGGTGTCGCTCGAGGAGCTGGTCAGCGCGGCGCTGAAAAATTATGCCAAGGCCATCATCCGGGCTCACGGCAGTGTGCAGATGCAGGGCCTGGAGAAAATCGTGCGCGCCGACAGCAAGAGTGTCGTCTTCGTGATCGGTCAGATCCTGGCGAATGCGATCAAGTATCGCGCCGGTGATCTGCGGCTGGAATTTTTCGCGCGTGAGGAAGCGGAGGCTGTCGTCCTCGAGATTCGCGATCACGGCATCGGAATCGCAGCGGAGGATCTGCCGCGCGTGTTTGACAAGGGCTTCACCGGCGCCAACGGACGGCGCTTTCCGCAGGCGACCGGCATTGGACTCTATCTCTGCAAAACCCTCTGTGCGCGCATGAACATGCGCATTCTGATTGCCAGCGAAATTGCGCGCGGCACGGTGGTGACGCTGTATTTTCCAAAAGAAAGCCTGGTGAACGGGGCGGGTCTCTGACCTGTCCCTTTTTTCAACCTTACGAAAACGTAAGATGAATGTAAGCGGGATGCATGGCAACGTGTGTGGCGCTGTGGTATCGTAGAAAGCAGAAAGGAGATGATCGTGATGCATGAAACGATCTTACGCGTGGAGGACATCCAGAAGGTGTACGGCAACAAGGGAAATCTGACGCGGGCGCTGGATCATCTTTCGTTCAGCGTTCAGCGAGGAGAATTTCTCGGCATCATGGGGCCGTCAGGCTCCGGCAAGACGACGCTGCTCAACTGTATCGCCACCATCGACCGCGTGACAAGCGGGAAAATTTTTGTCGAGGACCAGGACATCACTGCGCTGCGCGGCGGTAAACTGGCGGCGTTTCGCGGCCAGAAGCTGGGCTTCATCTTTCAGGATTTCAATTTGCTCGATACGCTGACGGCGGCCGAAAATATTGCGCTGGCGCTGCAGATCGCCGGTGTGCGGCCGCGGGAAATTCGCCGACGCGTTGCAGAGACTGCCGAAGCCCTCTCCATCACAGAGGTGATGGAGAAGTTTCCTTATCAGATGTCTGGCGGCCAGCAGCAGCGCGTGGCGGCTGCGCGCGCCGTGGTCGCTGATCCGGCCATCGTTCTCGCGGATGAGCCGACTGGCGCACTGGATTCTCATTCGTCGCGGATGCTGTTGACGCTGCTGGAAGAGCTGAACCACCAGCTTGCGGCGACGATCCTCATGGTCACCCATGATGCGTTTTCGGCGAGCTACTGCCGCCGCATTCTTTTCATCAAAGACGGACGCCTCTTCCATGAGCTGAACCGCGGCAGCGACAGCCGACAAGCGTTTTTTGCGCGGATCATGGATGTGGTGTCGGTGCTGGGAGGTGAGCGGGATGACCACGCTTAAACTCATCGTCAGAAATGTGCGCCGGCATTTGCGGGATTATCTGATCTATTTTCTCACGCTGATGCTGGCCGTCAGCCTGGTCTACGCCTTCAATTCGCTGTCGGACCAGCCGGCGCTGGCGGAAATGAGCATGACGCGAGCGCTGCTCTACGAGCAGTTGAATCGTTTACTGGGGCTGTTGTCGCTGGTGGCTTGCGTGGTATTGGCGTTTCTGATTCTTTACGCGAATCAATTTCTGCTGAAACGGCGCAAAAAAGAGCTGGGGCTTTATATGATGCTGGGCATGCGCAAAGGGCGCATCGCGCGGATCTTTGCCGCAGAAACGTTTCTCGTCGGTGTGCTCAGTCTGGCCAGCGGGCTCGCGCTGGGCGTGCTGCTGTCCCAGGGCGTGGGCCTTGCGGCGCTGCGGCTTTTCGCGGTGGAGCTGGCGCAGTTTGAGCTGGTGCTTTCGTTGCAGGCGCTGCGCCAGACAGCGATTTGCTTTGCGGTGATCTTCCTGCTCGTCATGGCGCTGGACGTCTGCACAATTTCGCGGCTGCAGCTCATCGCGCTTTTCACTGCCAGCCGCAGAAATGAATCGGTGAACACCGAGCGCTGCATCCTGCCGCTTGTGGCCTTTCTCTGCGCGATCATCTGCATCGCCTGGGCAGGAGGACTCTATCATACGCATGGCATTTTGCCGGTGCGTGGCGAGCATCATTTTGCGCACGCGGGTTTTCTGCTTGCTGTCGGCACAGTGCTGCTCTTTTATGCGCTGTCGACGCTCTGTGTGCGAATCGCGCAGTCCAGCGACGGCTTTTACCTGAAGGGGCTGCACACATTTCTTGTGCGCCAGGTGGCGAGCAAGCTGCGCAGCAATTATCTGATCATGACCATCGTCTGCGGCCTCCTGACCATCACGATCTGCGCCGTGTCGATTGGCACGAGCACGGCACTGACGATGAATAAGATGGTCAAAAGCGCTGTACCGTACGATCTCAACGTGATCTCTGATGTGGATAAGGACGGCGACGGCAGCGTTGCGGATTATCTGCGCGCCAACGGCGTAGCGTTGGATGATTTTGCCGGAGACATGACGCAGATCAGCATTTACGAAGCCGATTTTACCTACGCGGCGCTTTTCAGTGGGCAGGCTGTGGATTTGTGGCCGCTCGATGAAGCGCTGCCGGACACGCCGGTGACGGTGATTGCTGTGTCAGATTTCAACCGCGCGCTGGCGATGCAGGGGCGGGCGGCGGTCGCTCTTGCAGACGACGAATATTTGTTGAATGGCAATTATAAGGGCACGTTGCAATATGTGCAGGCAGCGCTCGACGAGCAGCGGCCGCTTTCTATCGGCGGCGAAACGTTGCAGCCGGCGTCGGATACTGTGCTTGAGGAAACCTATTGGATGACCCAGGTCGGCAACAACGACCGCGGCACAGTGATCGTGCCGGACCAGGTGGCGCAGGCGCTTGCCAAAGATGCCAACGTGCTGCTGGTGCAGTATCGGCAGGATGTAAACCCAGACAACGTGCTGCAGCAAATGCTGCCGATCGGCTTGGATGACAGCAGCGGCTACCGCTACACAGAAAAAACAATGCTGTACGATATGTTCTACGGGTTCAACGCGATCGTGAGCTTCCTCTGTCTGTATGTGGGGCTGATCTTCCTCTTGATCTGTGCAGCGCTCCTGGCGCTGAAGCAGCTCACTGAGACGGCGGACAACAGCCGACGCTATCGACTCCTGCGCCATCTTGGCGCTACAGAAAAGCAGACCAGCCGCACACTCTGCGCCCAGATCGCGCTCTTTTTCGCGGCGCCGTTGGCGGTGGCTGGCGTGTATTCCTGTCTCTTCGTGCGGGAAGGGATGAGCATCGTGGAAGAATTCATGAACATGCCTATCCATACGACGCTCTGGTTCACGCTGGTGCTCTTCCTTCTCGTCTACGGCGGTTATTTTTTGGCAACCTATCTCTCCTGCCGCCGCATTCTGAGCGAACGGGAATAAAAAATGTCCAGCATACGGAGGATTGCAACTCCAGATGCTGGACATTTTCTATTATTTTTTTCTGTTCAACCATTTCATCGTTGGGAAAGCTTTCTCGAGACGGGCAGCGAGATGCGGACGATTTTCGAGCAGGGCCCGGCGATGGGCGCGCAGTTCGTCGAAGCGTGCGAGCGCTTCGCGCATACGCGCAGCAGCATCGTCATTTTGCTCAGCCAGGCGCGCTTCCAGGGCGTCGCGGCGTGCGTCAAAAGCAGCGAGACGGGCATTGATGCGGGCGCGGCGGGCGGCGCGTTCTTCGCGGTTTTCGCTTTGCCATTCATCAAAACGATCTTGCAGTGGTTCGAGATATTCCTGCGCGTCGAGGGTGCGCTCAGTGATGGCGCTGCCGATGGCGGCGGTGGTTTCGCGCATCTGGGCTTCGATGTCGAAGAGGAGGGCGTTCTGGCTTTGCAGATGACGGATGCCGCGAACGGTGATGACGAGGTCTGCGAGCATGACGGCGGTCAGAGCGCAGCAGATGATGGCGAGGAAGAGCGGCGGCACGAGGGCGACGGCGTCGCGGATGGGCGGATGCACGACTTTGATGAGAAAAGCGCCGCCGAAGCCCCAGTAGATGGAAAAGCGCAGGCAGATGAGACCGGCGATGTTGAAGGGCTCGCTGCTGTAATCCCACCACTGGGTGTGGAAGAGGGCGCGCAGCACGAGGCCGACGAGGAGCTCGATGATGGTGCAAATGACCATGGCGCCGAGGAAGGTGAGAAGCCAGCTTTCTTGCAGCGGCTCGGTGCAGAGGACCATGGCGATCATGCCGGCGCCGTAGATGGGGCAGACGGGCCCGGCGAGCATGCCGCGGTTGACGAGATGGCCGGTGGTGACGGCGTGGAAGGCGATCTCGACGCACCAGCCGAGGAAGGCGTAGATGTAGAAAAAGGCGAGCAGTTGCAGCAGCGGATCGATGGATGTCATGGGCGGGCACCGTCCTTTCATGGGTTTGCTCCATTGTACAGCGGAATGTAGGGAAAAGCAAGCTTTGTTCAGGTAGGAGGTAGGAGGTAGCCGCTTCGCGGACGGACTCGTAAACGCGTCCGCAGGTAGGAGGTTTTCTTTCTGCTGCTGTGTAAAGGTGGACGCTTTCTGTGTGCGTTTGTTATTGTCGACAGTCGCTGCGCATTTTTGCTGAAACCTCCTACCTCCTACCTGCCGGCAAGTGGAACGCGCCGGCCCCGCAGGGCTACCTCCTACCTGAAAGAATGCTTTACAACCCCGGCGCGTAAAATTATAATAGATATGATTGTGTGAACGACGACCTTAAAGGAGGATATATATGGACTACAAACAACTCGCTGAGCGTCTGTTTCCTGATGTGACGACGACGGTGGACGATCTTGAGGCGCGCTATCCGGCGCGCGATCTTGCGGAAGGAGCGATGATCACACGTCTGGGCCCAAGCCCAACGGGATTCATCCACATCGGCAATCTCTACGGTGCGCTGATCGACGAGCGTCTGGCGCATCAGAGCGGCGGCCGCTTTCTGCTGCGCATTGAGGACACGGACGACAAGCGCAAGGTGGAGGGTGCGGAAGCGCTGATCATCCGCGCGATGGAATATTTCGGCATCCATTTTGACGAGGGTGTGACGCTTTCCGGCGACAAGGGCGACTACGGCCCATACCACCAGAGCGAGCGCGTGGAGATCTACCAGGCGGTGGCGAAGCAGCTTGTGGCGCAGGGCAAGGCCTATCCTTCCTTTGCGACGGAAGAGGATCTGGCGAAGATCCGCGAGGCGCAGGAAGCGCAGAAGCTGAACACTGGCTACTATGGCAAATGGGCGACGGACCGTAATCTGACGCTGGAAGAGATCGACGAAAAGCTGGCGGCAGGCGAAGAATGGACGCTGCGCCTGCGTGCGGCGGGCAATCCGGAAGAAACGCGCGCGATCCCGGACGGCATCCGCGGTCATGTGACGATCCATCCGAACGATCAGGATTTTGTCCTGCTCAAGACCAACGGCGTGCCAACCTATCATTTCGCCCATGTCTGCGACGACCACTTCATGCGCGTGACCCACGTTGTGCGCGGTGAGGAATGGCTGGCGACGCTGCCGTTCCACATTGAGCTCTTTGAAACGCTGGGCTGGGAACATCCTGTCTATTGCCACACGGCGCATCTCATGAAGATCGACGAAGCTGGCACGCGCCGCAAGCTCTCCAAACGCAAGGATCCAGAAATGGCGCTCTCCTTCTACGAAGAAAAGGGCTTTTTCCCAGAGGCTGTGCGCGAGTACATCATGATCCTGCTCAATTCTGACTACGAGGAATGGCGACTGGCCAATCCGGACACGCCGCTGGAGGATTTCCCGGTGCATTTGGACAAGATGGCGACGAGCGGCGCGCTCTTTGACATGGTCAAGCTCGAGGATGTTTCAAAGGAAACGCTGGTGCGTCTGGAGGAAGCGACGATCGCTGATTTTGTCATCGCCTGGGCGGAGAAGTATCAGCCGGATGTTGCAAGTGTGATCGCGCCGCAGCGCGACGATTTTGTGAAGCTGCTGGCGATCGGTCGCGACGGCAAAAAACCGCGCAAGGACCTGATGAACGCCGAGCAGATCGTGCAGTTCACGAAGTATTTCTTCGACGAATGGTTCACCCAGGAGGACGCCCTACCGGAAAACATTCCTGCTGAGGAAGCGGTGGCGATCCTTGAAGATTATCTTGCCACCTACGACCACAGTGACGACAACGAAGTCTGGTTCGGCAAGATCCGCACGATCACTGAAAATCGCGGCTATGCTGTGCGTCCGAAGGATTATAAGAAGAATCCAGACGCCTACAAGGGCCACGTCGGCGATGTCAGCACCGTGGTACGACTGGCCATCACCGGTCGCCGCAATTCGCCGGATATTTGGGCCATCCAGCAGGTGCTCGGTGAGGAAAAAACGATCGCACGCGTGAAGCGGATGATCGCTTCTCTTAGGTAGGAGGGAGGAGGTAGCCGCTTCGCGGACGGACTCGTAAACGCGTCCGCAGGTAGGAGGTTTTCTCTTTGCTGCAGTGTGAAGGTGGACAATTTCTGCGAGTGTTTGTTTTTGTCGACAGTCGCTTCGCTGTTCTGTAGGAACCTCCTACCTCCTACCTGCCGGCAAGTGAAACGCGCCGGCCCCGCAGGGCTACCTCCTACCTAAAGCTATCTAAAGTGACGACTACCGCTTAATCTGCAAACGAAACGAAAGGGAGGAAGATAGCGATGGCACAGCGCTACGCGCTGATCGACGGCATCCGCGGTCTGGCGATCGTGAACATGATCCTCTACCACGCGATCTGGGACCTGGTCTATCTCTACGGCTGCGATTGGCAGTGGTATCTGGGCCCTGTCGGCACGCTCTGGCAGCAGGCGATCTGCTGGACGTTCATCCTTGTCTCCGGCTTCTGCCTGCCGCTTTCGTCTCATCCGGTGCAGCGCGGGGTGGAGGTGTCCCTCGCCGGGCTGGCGGTGACGATGGTGACGCTGGCGGTGATGCCGGCGGCGCGGATCGTTTTCGGTGTGCTCACTTGCATCGGCGCGGCGATGATCCTCTGCGGACTGGCGCAGCCGCTTTTTGCGCGGCTGGCGCAGCATGCTGCTGTGGCGGGGAGCGTGTGCTTTCTGCTCTTTCTCGTGACGAAGCATGTGCCTGACGGCTACATCGGCATCGCTGGCTGGACGCTCGCAGAGCTCCCGTCGGCGTGGTACGCCGATCTTGTGACGACGTTTTTCGGCCTGCCGGCAGCGGATTTTTTCAGCGCCGATTATTTTCCGCTGTTCCCGTGGTTCTTTCTCTTTGCTGCAGGCTTTTTTCTCTACCATCTGCTGGCTGGGCGCGGCGCTCTGCGCTTTTTCGTGCGCGGGCACAGTCGTCTGCTCGAATGGGCCGGGCGGCATTCCCTCTGGATCTATCTGCTGCACCAGCCAGTGATCGCTGTGCTGCTTGCGATGGCTTTATAAAAATAACGGCGACGCCGTTCCATTGTGGAATGACGTCGCCGTTGTTTATGCTTCTGCTGCCTTGTTCACGCAGGTGATGGCGTTCAGGCTGCGTGGGTAGCCGATGTATGGGAGGATCTGTGCCACGACGCGCAGCAGGAACGCTTTGTCGTTGCCGAGGTTCATATTGCCCTGGCTATGGGCGACGAGCTGCGGTTCGCAGCCGCCCTGGGCAGCCAGGAAGCAGAAAGTGATGAGCTCGCGCTGCTTCAGATCAAGGCCGGTACGTGTGTAGTAATCGCCGAAGCAGTTCGCCGCCAGCCAGCGGTTCACCGTGCCAGCCTTCCAGGCTTCGAGCATCTGCTCGCCAAAGATCGCCGCCTGTGCTTGAGCGCCTTTTTCGAGACGGTCATCCATCGTCGTCGTGCCCTGGCCTTCCAGCGGCAGCGCAATGCTGCGGAGGGCGAAGACTTCGTTGGTGATATCGAGGAACGGCAGCGCGCGGCCGAGCCCGAGATAATCCACCGCCTGATAGACCATTTCCTTCACAGCGACTGGCGAAAGCCCGGCGTCCAGCGCCAGCGGCAGCATTTCGCCGTAGACTTCTTTGCTCTGCGAGCCCACGAGCGCAGCGAGGATCGCCAGATGGCGCGTGTCGCTGTCGAGGGCGGCTTCAGAGTCGCGGGCCACTTCTTCGCAGGCGAAGCGCTGGGCGCGCTCAGCAAATTCCGGATCGGTGAGGGCGTAACGGTTCAGCATGGTCGCACCTCCCTCAGTCCAGCGCAGCGTAAGCGGCGTCGTCCACCGGCTCGCACCATTCGTTGGACGTGTCCTTGCCGGGAACCTCCAGCGCGATATGGGAAAACCAGCTGTCGGCCTTGGCGCCGTGCCAGTGCTTCACTTCCGGCGGAATGACGATGACGCTGCCTGGCGTGAGACTGACGGCGGCCTTGCCTTCCTCCTGATACCAGCCTTCGCCAGCGGTGCAGATGAGGATCTGGCCGCCGCCTTCAGAAGCGTGGTGGATGTGCCAGTTGTTGCGGCAGCCGGGTTCAAACGTCACATTCGCGAGAAACACGCTCGCCTTCGCAGGATCCGTCAGCGGATTGAGATAGCTCGTGCCGATGAAATACTCGGCGTAGGCGCTGTTTTCCGCGCCGAGTCCAAAAACGTTCGCGGCATCAAAAGTGGTTTTATCCTGGATCTTCATGGAAAATTCCTCCTTAGAAATGGTTGCGCTTGTTATCTGCTTTCATTGTACGCCTGCGCGCAGCTTCCTGTCTAATAGCCAGTTGTGAACGCTTGCCATGCGTTTCAGGAATAGCTGCGCATGAATAATGGGCATTTGCGATTTGCTGACACAGTGTCTATACTAAAAGTGTACAAGACTAGTCCATTCTTTTCAAGGAGGAGTTTACCCATGACGATCATTCAGGATCAAACTTTCGATAAAGAACGCGAACTCTACGGCATTCACGATACATTCATCAAGCACTGCACCTTCGACGGCCCTGCCGACGGCGAAAGCGCCCTCAAGGAATGTCGGAATGTGCGCGTCGAAGCCAGCTTCTTCGACCTGCGCTACAGCCTCTGGCACGATCGTGATCTCGTGCTCGCGCACTGCGAGCTCACCGAAAACTGCCGCGCTGCCCTCTGGTACGACGAGGACGTCAGCGTCAGCGACACGAAGCTCCACGGCATCAAAGCCTTTCGCGAATGCCGAAACGTCAGCCTCAAAAACTGCGACATCATCTCCGACGAATTCGGCTGGTTCACCGACGACATAACGCTCGAAAACTGCACCGCCGAGAGCAAATATTTTCTCATGAAAAACCACGGCGTGCGCGCGAAAAATCTCGAGATGAGCGCCAAGTATTCGCTGCAGTATATTGAGGATGGGATTTTTGAAGACTGCGTCATCGACAGCAAGGACGCTTTTTGGCACGCGAAAAACGTGACTGTGAAAAATTCCATTCTTGGCGGTGAATATCTCGCCTGGTACAGCGAAAATCTCACCTTCGAGAACTGCCGGATCATCGGCACCCAGCCCTTCTGCTACTGCAAAAACCTCACCCTCATTAATTGCGAAATGGTAAACTGCGACCTCGCCTTCGAGCGCTCCAGCGTTCAGGCCACCATCACCACCCCTGTCGTGAGCATCAAAAATCCCCTCGCTGAGAGCCGCATCTCGCTGCCAGCTGCAGGCTCGATCATCCGCGACATTCCGGAAGCCACGGGAGAGATCGTCGTGGAAAATGCCAGCGAAAGCCTCAGCGCCTGAGCTGTCGCTCCTGACGAAAAATTTTCGTGAAAATCCGCGAAAATCCGCCGAAAAACCATTGACAAACGCCCACCGAAATTCATATAATAGTCGGGTATGGTCGACACAGTAACAGATCCAGAGCCCCGGATCCATTGTGGATACAACCATCAATTATTTTATTGTACATTTTATTCATAATGAAGATACCGAGAATCAAAGGAGGATGTTACATGCGTAGCACAACTTTCATGGCCAAAGCTGGCGAAGTTGAAAGAAAATGGTATGTCATTGACGCAGCAGGCAAGCCACTTGGTCGTGTAGCGACTCAGGCAGCTGCCATCTTAAGAGGTAAGCACAAAACCACTTACACCCCTAACGTTGACTGTGGGGATTTCGTGATCGTTATCAACGCTCAGGACGTTGTTCTGACCGGTAAGAAAGATCTCCAGAAGAAATATTATCACCATAGCGGTTATCCAGGCGGTCTCAAAGAACGCACCTACGGCGATCTCATGCAGACCAAGCCAGCCTTCGTAATGGAACGCGCCATCAAGGGCATGCTCCCACACAACAGACTTGGCCGTCAGATGTTCCGCAAGCTCAAAGTCTATGCAGGCGCTGAACACCCACACACCGCTCAGCAGCCAGAAGTCTACGAAATCTAAGAAGGAGGACAATCACTATGGCAGATATTCAGTATTACGGTACCGGTCGTCGTAAATCTTCCGTTGCACGTGTGCGCCTCGTTCCAGGTAATGGCAATGTGACCATCAACGGCAGAGACATGGCCGAATATTTTGGTAAGAAAACCCTCGAAATGATCGTTATGCAGCCACTCGAACTGACTGAAACCGCTGGCCGTTTCGACGTTAAAGTCAACGCCACTGGCGGCGGCACCACCGGTCAGGCAGGCGCTATCCGCCACGGCATCGCTCGTGCGCTGCTGCAGGCTGATCCTGACTATCGTCAGGTCCTCAAGCGCGCCGGCTTCCTGACCCGCGACCCACGCATGAAAGAACGTAAGAAATACGGTCTCAAAGCAGCACGTCGCGCACCTCAGTTCTCCAAGCGCTAATTGTTATTTGCGACAGGGCAAGATATTCAGACACCACAATCCCCGGAAGCGTTCGTTTCTGGGGATTTTTTTCTGCCGTTTTTGCTGAGAAAATGCGCCTGGCAGAAAAAGTCGTTTGAAAAAGTTGCGTTTCTCCGAAAAAGTCCCTTGAAAAAGTTGCGTTTTTTGCAAAAAGTCCCTTGAAAAAAACGCGTTTCTCGCGAAAAGTCGTTTGAAAAAAATGCGCGTTTCTGCTGCAGCCGATTGTCTTCGCTACAACGAACGGCCCTACATTTTGTACAAAGTTCTGTTGCTGAAGTTTGGCTTAAAAATGGCTTGTATGTGCGGGGGTATTTTGGTACTATAGATTGGTGAACATGTCGCCTTATCCTGACGGCGACGGGAACATACCTGAACTTCCTAATATTTTACTATAGAGGGGAATCGACGATTATGTGTGGATTTGTAGGATATTTACCGGGCACAAACCGGGCATACAACGACGAAGCGACGATCCAGGAAATGATGGACACGATCCGTCATCGCGGGCCGGACAGCGGCGGCTACCATGTGGCTGAGCGCGCTGTGCTGGGCTTTCGCCGTCTGACGATCATCGACCTGTCCGACGCTGGCAATCAGCCGTTGTACGACGAAAGCGGCCGTTACACGCTGGTGTTCAACGGCGAGATCTATAATCACAAGGAGATCCGTGCCGAGCTCGAGCAGAAGGGTTATCATTTCAAGAGTCATACGGACAGCGAGGTCCTGGTGCACGGCTACGCCGAATGGCGCGAGGGCATTTTGGACCGCGTGCGTGGGATGTTTGCCTTCGCCATCTGGGATGCGGAAGCGCACAGTCTCTTTCTGGCGCGGGATATGTTCGGCATCAAGCCGCTGTATTATGGCAAGGCGTCGAATGACGGCACGTTTTTCTTCGGCTCGGAAATCAAGAGCTTTCTGCCGCATCCTTCCTTTGTAAAGGAAGTGAACAAAAACGCCGTGCTGCCGTATCTGACCTTCCAGTATCCGGTGACGAACGAGACGTTTTTCAAAAACATCTACAAGCTGGAGCCGGGCACCTGGATGCGCGTCGACGCCGACGGCCACATGACCCGCAAGCGCTACTGGGATTTTGACTTCGACGCCAGCGACGAATCGCTGGAAAGCTACATCCAGCAGATCTCCGACGTACTGAAGGATTCTGTGAAGGTGCACAAGATCGCCGACGTACCAGTGGGCGCCTTCCTTTCCGGCGGTATCGATTCGAGCTACATCACCGCTCTGTTCAAGCCGGAGAACACCTTCTCTGTGGGCTTTGGCGACTACGAAGGGCGCTTCAACGAGACCGATCTGGCGCACCGCCTGTCGGAAATTCTGGGCTTTGATCACCACATCCGTCTGATCGGCGCCGATGATTTCTTCGCGGCGCTGCCGGATATCCAGTATCATCTCGACGAGCCTCAGTCCAACCTTTCGACGGTGCCGCTGTACTTCCTCACGAAGCTGGCCAGCGAGCATGTCACTGTCGTGCTTTCCGGCGAAGGCGCCGACGAGCTTTTCGGCGGTTACGAGAGCTATATGCGCACGCCGCATCTGAAGCTCTACGATCGCGTCGTGCCCCACGGTGTGCGCCGCGGGCTCTGCAAGATCGCGCGCCATCTGCCGGATAACCGCCTGACGAACCTCATGGTGCGCGGCGGTCAGACGCCGGAGGAATACTTCATCGGTCAGGCCAAGGTCTTTCCGGAAGAGGAAGCGCGTGCCGTGCTGAAAATGCCATTCCGCAATGGCACCACCGTGCGCGAGCTGACTGCACCGATCTACCAGAGCGTGCACGACAAGGACGACGTCACCAAGATGATGACCATTGACATGCGCCTCTGGCTGCCAGGGGACATTCTCCTCAAGGCGGACAAGATGAGCTCCGCCCACAGCCTGGAGCTGCGCGTGCCGTTTCTCGATCGCGATGTGATGAAGGTCGCCGAAAAGATCCCGACCAAGTATCGCATCAAGGACGGCCTTTCCAAGTATGCCCTGCGCAAAGCCGCCCTCGCCGAGCTGCCGGAAGAATGGGCCCGTCGTCCGAAAAACGGCTTCCCGGTACCGATCCGCGACTGGCTGCGACAGGAAAAGTACTACAATATCGTCAAGGAGATCTTCCAATCGCCGGAAGCCGGCATCTTCTTCGACCAGGAGCGCCTGCTCGGCTATCTCGACGAGCACTACCAGGGAAAAGCCCTGCGCCAGCGCTATATCTACACAGCGATGTCGCTCATCCTCTGGTATCGCGAATATTTCATCAAGCGCTGAGCGGCGTCGTAAATGATCAATTTTTAATACCCAAAGGGCACACGTGAGTAATGATAGTAGGTTTTTGGCAGGACGCCACTTTTGTGTCGCCTGTCAAAAACCTTTTTTTATCGGCGAAAATGGCGGCAATGCGAACAGATGAGTATTTATCGACATCGGTGAATATTATTGCACAACGTGCGTGAAAAATCCATGCGAAAAGCCTGATTTTATTCCACAAACACTGAAAAAACATCGCTGTTCACAGCAAAATCCTCATCGCCCATGATGATCATCCGCGTGCACACCTTGCTCATTTGCGCAAGCTCATCATCTCATCACGCACCCTGTGCAAAGGAGCAGCAGCGCCGCGCAAAAACCTGCGCGAAAGCCCGCTCCGCACCGGATGATCCTGCGCAAACCGGCGCAAGCTCTCAGGCGATCGTCGCCCAGCGAGGGAGGATTTTCGCGAATCCGCAAAATTTTCGCGTTTAAGCGCAGGATCTCGTTCCGGAAGACCTGGGATACCTGAAAAACGTTTTCCTGGCCTTAAACGCGAAATAAATGCCGGATAACGCGATTTCTCCTCACCGGCAGATGGCAGATTTTTGCAGCAGCGGTGAAAATCACTCGCCAGCGTGCGCGTTTTTCGTGAGAGCAGGAGCACGCACAGGCGCAGCGACAGCTGCGCGAAGGGAGCAAACTGCGCCGATCTCTCGCAGCTCGGCAGCGCGCTTTGCACAAGGAGAGAGTAATCTATCACATTCACAATACCTGTACCATTAACAGTAACATTAACTGCTTGATTTGCTTGATTTGCTTCAAGGTGCTTCAAGGGTGCTTCAAGGGTGCTTAAGGGTGCTTAGGTTTGCTTCGCCTTGCCAGAAAAGCTGCGCACATTGTCCGGCAGGAGCGCGCGCACAGGCGCAGCGGCAGCTGCGCAGGGCGCTGTCAGGCGCCCATGATCGGCGTCAGCCGATGAGCATTAGTAATCTTATTATTTATTTTATTATTTTTATTATTACTCTTATTATTATTATTATTATTAGCTTAATCGTCAAATGAGCAAGATGATAAAACACCGCATCGCGCAGAAACTGCGCTGAAAAATCCGCTCGTAGCGCGGCTTTGCGGGGCGTTTGTGAGCACAAAATGAGCAGGAAATGAGCAAGAGCTTTTCTGCGCACTGCGCAAAGCTGAGGTGCATTTGATTAACATCATGCTAACAAAATGCGCAGGATTTTCGCAGGATGATAATCAAAATGAGCAGGATTTTTCACAGGATGCTGCGCAAAGATCTGCCGTTTGGCGCAAAATCGTTTTTCTGAACAGGTAATTTTCATCTGTGCCCGGCGCTTTGCGGCGATTTTGCATAATTATGCGTGCTGCCGCGGCGGACGCTGGCGCTTTTGCCGCCGATGCTGGCGGCGCTATGGTTCTTTTTTGACGGAAAACGAGCCGTGTGCATCGCCCAGGTTTATGGTATAATAAAGAGAACGATCCCCGAAAAAGGAGGCTCCGGCCATGAGAAAACCACCGATTTTTCTTGACAAGCCCATCGCCGGCGCTATAATCAGACAGTCAGGCAGACAGACAGGCAGCGTTAAGTCTGTCCGTTTTTGCCGCGCAAAATTTCATCACGCACCAACAGGGCGCACTGCGTCCGTGGATTTTCCACGGATGTGGTGCGCTTTTTTGCGTGCGCTGAACGCGCCGAGGGGAGGTGACCGCCCATGCTGAGCACCGACGCCCGCGTCGCCCTCGCCAAAGCCCGCGCCCGGGAAATTGAACAGCGGCGCAAACGCCGCCTCCTGCTGGCGGCCCTCGCCAGCAGCGCAGCCCTCGCGCTTGTGCTGATCAGACAACGATGCGTCCTTCTTCGACCAACGAAAGGAAGTGTATAAAATGAAGATCCTGAAACGAAAAACCCTCGCCGCCCTCCTCGCATTGAGCCTCCTCGCCAGCCTCCTGCCCCTTGGCGCACAACCAGCGCTGGCGGTAGACACTGCGCCTCAAAAACTGTATGTGGGCAGTACAATAATTAGTACCGGATACTGGACATCCTCTGACGGTGGAACAACTTGGATCTCACCAGCGAATGAGCCGGAGGGAAATAACTACATATACTACGACGGCCAAGGCACCCTGAAACTGCACAATGCGACCATCCAGGGAGGGTCTAATACCGGGTCAGCGCCTTTTGGCTCCGGGATCTATGCTCCGTGCAGCGAAGGTCAATCAGTTGCCCTGACCATCGAGCTGATCGGCACGAATACCATCACAGGCAACTATGGGATTTTTGTGGATGCACAACAAGGAGAGACAGTAGGCACAGATGCCTCCCTTCTCATCCAAAATAGCAGCGATAACGGCAGACTGGAAGTTTCTGGTTCTGCTCACGGAATATGGGTTAAAAGCGGAACAGGCAATGCCTCCCTGACCATTGAAAACGCTTCCGTCGATGCAGAGACTACTCAAACCATTTCTGGTTCTGGCTACGCCGGCGTCTGTGTGCAGTCCAGCACAAAAGCCACCGGCTCCCCGCAGCTCTCTCTTGCCGTCAATGGCGGCAGCCTGACCACCAGCGGCACTGAAAGCAGTGATGGGATATGGTTTTATGTGGGATCGTCTCAAGCCTCTAAAGCCGCTACCAGTCTGACCGTCAGCGATAATGCCATTGTGGACGCCAGAAATGGCGGGATCAGTGCATCAAGAAGTTCGGTACCGCTTCCTACGCCGACACCAACGGGTAATAATAGCAGCGGCATCGTATTTGACGGCACGGAAGGCACCGTGTACGGCGAGGTGGAATTGCAGAAAGACCTTGAAATTAAGAGCGGTGAAACCCTGACCATCGGAAAGGACGCCAGCCTGACCGTGCCGGAGAACAAGACTTTGACCAATGAAGGCACCATCGACAACAGCGGCAGCGTCATCACCGCAGAAGGTGGCACCCTGACCAATAATAACACCATTAACAATAGCGGTACGCTGACCAACAGCGGCACTGTTACCAACAACGGCACGCTCAATGTGGAGAACGGCGGCACCCTGACCGATGCAGATAAAGTCACCAACAGCGGCACCATCAATGTAGAGAGCGGCGGTACTGTGACAGGTGACCCAGGCGGCAGCGGTACGGTCGTTCATGCTCCTACCATCGGCACCCAGCCTACAAACCAGACTGTGACTGAGGGAGAAGACGCCACCTTTACCGTTGCGGCCAGCGGCGAAAACCTGTCCTACCAGTGGCAGCAGAGCACGGACAGCGGCAGCAACTGGACGGCAATCAATGACGCAACCGAGGCCAGCTATACCATAAACAGCACCACAACGGACATGAGCGGCTACCAATACCGCTGCGTGGTGAGCAACAGCGCAGGCAGCGTCACCAGCGACGCCGCCACTCTGACCGTCGACCCTGTATCTGTCACTGGCGTAACGCTGGATGAGACTGAGTTGGCCTTGTACACCGGTGGCAGTGCAACGCTGACTGCCACGGTAGCGCCTGATAATGCCACCAACAAGGCCGTGACTTGGAGCAGCAGTGACAACACCGTTGCCACTGTTGACCAAAACGGCACAGTTACCGCCGTAGGCGCAGGCAAGACCACCATCAGCGTCACCACCGAGGACGGCGGCAAGACTGCCACCTGCACGGTGACTGTGACCGATAAGACCTACGCGATTTCTGCCGACGCAACGGTGCTCAACTTTGGCAGTGCCTACACTGGCTATGCTCAGCCTGCTGCCCAGACCGTGACCCTCACCAATACCGGCAACCAGCAGGTAACGGTCACACTGCCTACTGCCAATGATTTCATCATCACAGCAGGGACAGGTTTTACAGACGGCAGTGCCGCCATCAAACCCGGCGAAACAGCCACCTTTACGGTGCAGCCAAAGACGGGGCTGTCTGTGGGAACCTACAGCGACACCATCACGGTTTCCGGCTCTGAGAATGTAACTGTGACCATTCCTGCCAGCTTCACCGTCAAATCGCGCCCATCCTACAATCCGCCAACGGTAAGCGAAGAAACGACCGACGCCATTGCCGACGCCCAGCCGGGCGAGACGGTGACGGTGGACCTTTCCAGCGGCAGCACCAAGCTGGACAAGGAAGTCTTTGAAACCCTCGCTGGCAAGGATGTGACCCTGGTGGTTGATCTGGGCGACGGCGTGTCCTGGACAGTGAAGGGCAGCGACATTCCTGAGGACGCCGACTTCACCGACATTGACATGGGCGTGACGATGAACAGCGACGGCATCCCTGTGGATGTGGTCAACAGCATCACCGGCGAACGGGACACCGTGCAGATGACCCTCGCCCATGACGGCGAATTTGGCTTCACGATGACGCTCACCGCGCCGCTTGGCGTGGAGAACGCTGGGTACTGGGCAAATCTGTATCATTACGATGAGGATGCAGACCAGCTCACCTTTGAGACCGCCGCAGAAATCGACGCCGACGGCAGCGTCAGTCTGCCAATGAGTCATGCGTCACAATACGCCATCGTCATCGACACCCACAGCCACGCCACAGTCGACGTCAGCGACATTTTCCTCGACGTCACACCGGATGCCTGGTATAAAGACGCCATCCAATACGCCTATGACAATGGCCTCATGACCGGCGTTTCCACGACCGAGTTCGCCCCAGAAGCGACGACAACGCGCGCCATGATCGTCAGCATCCTCGCTAGATTAGAAGGCGTAACAACCGCCGAAGCCGCAGGCTTCGCCGACGTCAACGACGACGAATGGTACGCCACAGCAGTCAACTGGGCAGCGAACGTCGGTGTTGTGAATGGCTACGAGGACAACACCTTCCGACCAAACACCGCCATCACCCGCGAACAGCTCGCCGCCATCCTCATGAACTACGCGGCATACAAGGGCGAGGATGTTTCAGCCCGAGCCGACCTCACCAGCTACACCGACCAACCTAGCACCTGGGCAAAAGAAACCATGCAATGGGCAGCAGCAGAAGGCCTCATCAGCGGCGTCACCGCAGACACCCTTCAACCGCAGGGGGCAGCGACGCGAGCTCAGGTGGCTGCGATTCTCCAGAGATTCCTGGAAGCATAAACAAACAGAAAAGAGATCGTCTCCTGTCTGATGGGGAGGCGATCTCTTTTTGTGCGATGTAAGCTATTTGTAAGGGGGCCGTCAGCGGGCTGTAAGCGGGACCTGGTAGACTGGGAGCAGATCAAGCAAAGGAGATGTTCCTGATGAAAAAATATCTGTTGATTGTCCTGCTGCTGGCTGGCGGCGCGCTTTTTGCGGCGCGGCCGGAGCGTCCGAACATGGGAAGGGGGATGCACTGATGAAACGCTTGCTACAGGCGCTGCTGGCGCTTGCTGTTGTGGCTGTGGCGGGGGCGGCTGTGCTTTTTTGGAGCGGCATCGGCACGCAGACGCTGTACACGCAGATCGACAACACCTGCTGTGTGGAGATCGCGCCAGACGCGGGCATGACCCACGAATACACGCTCCCAGCCGTTGATGCTGAGGGCAGCGCTGAGCAGATCACCTTCCGCACCGAGCGCGTTCTGCGCGAAGGGGCCTATCTCAAGCTCACCGTGGCGCCGCTGCGCGGAGTGACAGCGTGGGAGGAGGTGCAGCCCGACACGCTGCCGCAGGCCGCTCGGGAGAAGCTGAGTAAATGATTTTGCTTCGCAAATGATTAATGTTTAATGTTTAATTAGTAATTGATGTTGGCTAGAGATCGATACGCCGCGCCGCGTCGCATCGACTCTAGCCTTTTTATTTTACCTGCGAGCGTGCGCAGACAACCAAAAATATTTTTCGGTTGTGGTTCGAAGAGACACAACCTACTACCATTAAACATTACTAATTACTAATTAATCATTGAAAAAAACATTACTAATTTGAGACAATCACCCAACAGCCCAGATGCTTTACACCCGGGCTTTTCTGCGCCCCAAAGAGCGGCTGTCTGCCTGAAAAAAAGGATGACTTGCGCGGGCAGCTATGCTATAATGGTATGCAGTATGATTGAGAGGAGAATGCGCATGGGCGAGGTTCAAACCTACGACCTGGAGCTCCTGGGCCAGACGTACCAGGTGCGTTCCGCTGACGAGGAAACGGTCGTCTCGGCAGTGTTTGAGCGTCTGCTTGCGGAAGTGGCGGCTGCTGGAGAAAATCAACCGGCGCTCACGCAGCGGGAGCAGCTTCTCATTGCTGCCCTCAACACCACGCAACAGCTTCTCGATCTTGAAGAAGAAAACAAATTATTACTCGATCTGCTCAACGCAGAATGATTGATGAATAAGGAGTGCACTGAATGTTAAAAGACCAACTGATCGATTTTATGAAATCGTTTGAAAAAGACCACGACGACTTTCGCCTTTATGTGACCTTCGACCACGTGCTCCTGCATGTCAAGGATTTCACCGCTGTGAACTACAGCGACGACCAGGGCTTGCGCGATCTGCTTGAATACCTGGTGCGCGCTGGCTGGGAAGGGCTGGAAGAAAATGGCCTGCTCGTCGGCGCCAAGAAGGATGACCAGAAGGTGAGACTGGGCGTCGGTGGTCAGGTGCAGTGGACCTACGGCCCATTTATTGAAATGAAAGACGTCGACCAGGCGTATCTTGGCTTCATCGAAGGCCTTTTTGAAGAGCTGCGCCGTCGCGGCATGACGCTCTTGGCCACTGGTCATCAGCCAGTCAGCACGGCTGCGGACATTGAAGTTGTGCCAACGGAGGAAAACAATTGCCTCATGGCCTATGCCGATGGCAACGACGCCCTCAAGGATGCGCTGCTCTGCAGTGCCAAGATGAGCATCAGCATGCAGTATGCCCACGTTGACAACTTCGAAAAGCGCTACCAGGCTGCCGCCATCATCCAGCCGGCGCTGGCAGCTTTCTTTGATAACACCGCCTGGGTTGGCGGCAAGGAAAACGATGCTGTTCTCTACAACATCAACAACATCCTCACGGCAGAGCCTTCCTTCTATCATATGGAAGATGCCATGAGCACCCATTTCAAATACACGGATTTCGCCGATTTCCTCATGGATGCGCCAGCGATCGCTGTGCCACAGGATGGGCACCTCGTTCCTGCAGAAGGGAAGAAGGTGGAAGATGTTTTCGTCGACGGCATGAGCCGCTGCGACATCCTGCGCGCGCTGCGCTATGTGCGTCCGATGGTTTCCTTTGACGAGCACGGCGTCACGCTGACCAACGTTGACAGCGTGCCATATCCGCTGAACATGGCGTATGTGCTCTGGATCAAGGCGCTCCTGTACAATCCAGACCACATCACCGCGCTGCAGCAGCTCATCGAAGAAATGAAGGAAGAAAACCTCGTTGCTGCCCATCAGGAAATTCTCACCAAGGGCCTGAAAGCGCCAATGCGCGAAGGCAACGCGTTCGATCTCATCAAGGATCTGTTCTTCATGATCGGCGTCACCGTTGGTCCAAAGGAACAGCACTATCTGCAGCCGCTGAACGTCCTTCTCTTCAAGGACGTCACCACCAAAGGCGTCAGCGCCAAGCAGTTTGCGAACATGCTTGCCAACGCCTGAATCTGATTGACCCACGAGCGACAGTTTGCTCTCTAGCTGTCGTTTCGTCACGACTTACGAGCGACAGCTTGCTCTCAAGCTGTCGTTTCGTCTTTTCACGTTTTTAGAAAGGAGAATGGGAATGAAACCAGTTGTTGCCATCGTCGGCCGCGCGAACGTGGGCAAATCCACTCTCTTCAACCGCCTGACCGACACCCGCCGCGCCATTGTCGATGATTTCGCCGGCGTCACCCGTGACCGTCTCTATGAAGACGTCACCTGGAGCGGGAAAACCTTCACCCTCATCGATACCGGCGGCATCGAGCTCAAGAGCGACGACGAGATCTTGAAAAACGTTCGTTTCCAGGCTGAGATCGCCATCGAAGAGTCCGACGTCATCCTCTATGTCGTCGACGTCACCACTGGCGTCACTTCTGAAGACGAAGCCGTCGCCCAGATGCTGCGCAAAAGCGGCAAGCCTGTCATTCTCGTCGTCAACAAGGTCGAACAGTTTGACGATCTCACCGACGTTTACGAATTCTACAGCCTCGGCATGGATGAGCTCATTCCGATCTCAGCCTCCCACGGCACCAACACCGGCGATCTTTTGGACGCTGTCTACGCACGCCTCGAAGAGATCCCGGAAGCCATCGACGAAGAAGACGACCGCGTTCACATCGCCGTCGTCGGCCGACCAAATGTCGGCAAGAGCTCTCTCACAAACGCCATCATCGGCGAAGAACGCTCCATCGTGTCCAACGTTGCCGGCACCACCCGCGACGCCATCGACTCCACCTTCATCCACGACGGCGAGGAATTCGTCATCGTCGATACCGCCGGCATGCGCAAGCGTGGCAAGATCGATATGGCCACCGAGCGCTACAGCGTCATGCGTGCCCTGCGCGCCGTCGACCGTTCGGACGTTGCGCTTTTTGTGATCAACGCCGAGGAAGGGCTCATCGAACAGGACAAAAAAGTCGCCGGCTATGTCCATGAGCAGGGCAAAGGGCTTATCATCGTCGTGAACAAATGGGACCTCATCGAAAAAGACGACAAGACCATGAAGACCTACACCGAAAAGATCAAAAGCCAGCTCCTGTTTATGAGCTACGCGCCGATCATTTTCGTTTCTGCCTTGACCGGCCAGCGCGTCGGGCGTATCATTGACATCGTCAAGGCCGTCGCTGAAACGCGTCTCATGCGTCTGCCGACCAGCCTTGTCAATGAGATCGTGCGCGACGCTGTGCTCAAAAATCCACCGCCGACTGATAAAGGCAAGCGCCTGAAAATCTTCTACGCCACCCAGGTCGATGTTGCACCACCAACCTTCGCGCTTTTTGTCAACGATGCCGAGCTCATGCATTTCTCCTATCTGAGATATCTTGAGAACTGCATCCGCAAGCATTTCGCCTTTGAAGGCACAACGATCCGCCTGGAACTTCGGAATAAAAAAGAGGGATAAATCATGGAGCAGGTCTCCGTTTTGAACATCATTATCATCATCATTGCTGCTTATTTCCTGGGCTCGCTTTCCTTTGGCTGGATGATCGCCCGCCTGCGCGGCGTCAACATCCTTGAAAAAGGGAGCGGCAATCCCGGCTTCACCAATGTCTGGCGCGTGCTCGGCATCAAATGGGCCTCGCTCGTGCTCATTTTAGACGGCGCCAAGGGGTATTTCTCTGCCATGATCGGCTACCACCTCGGCGGCGAGCTCGGGATGATGATCGGCTTCGTTGTCGCCATTGTCGGCCATTCCAAAAGCTGGATGCTGCATTTTAAAGGCGGCAAAGGCATCGCCACCGCCGGTGGCGCGCTGCTCTATGTATCGCCGATCACACTGGCGATTCTTCTGGTGATCCTGGGCATCATCGTTGGCATCACCAAATACATGTCCCTCGGCTCCCTCACCGTCGTCATCATCGCGCCGTTCCTGCTTTATTTTGAAGGACAGCCGCCTGTTGTCATCGGCGTCATCGTTTGCGGCCTCATCTATGTGATCTGGCTGCACCGCGGGAACATCAAGCGCCTTTTGAACGGAACAGAAAATAAGATCGGTCAGAAAAGGAGTTGACCAAAATGGCAAAAGTAGCAGTTTACGGCGCCGGCAGTTGGGGAACAGCGCTGGCTCAGGTGCTCGCCTTCAATGGCAACAGCGTCACTCTCTGGGGACGCAACAAGGAGCAGATGCAAGAAATTGCCGAAAGCCGTGAAAATAAAAAATATCTGCCGGGTGTGCCGCTGCATCCGACGCTTTCTGTCACCAGCGACTGGCCGGAGCCAGAAGCCTTCGACTATCTCCTCATCGGCGTTCCAACGCAGAGCCAGCGCGGCCTTCTGACAGCGCATCGCGACGAATTTGCCCGTGCCAAGGGCGTGCTCATCAATGTCGCCAAGGGCATTGAAACCACTACCGGAAAATGCGTCCACGAGGTTTATGCCGATGTTCTCGGCGAAGCGGTTCTCGATCGCTACGTTGTCCTCTACGGTCCAAGCCACGCCGAGGAATTTGGCCGCAATATGCCGACTGCCCTCGTCGCAGCCAGCCGCAATCAGGAGGCAGCAGAGGGCGTGCAGACCATTTTCATGAACGACAACGTTCGCGTCTACACCGGCAAAGACGTCGTCGGTGTTGAGCTCGGCGGCGCACTCAAGAACATCATCGCCCTTGCCATTGGTATGACCATCGGCCTCGGCTACGGCGACAACGCCCGCGCTGCGCTCATGACCCGTGGCCTTGCTGAGATTACCCGCCTTGGCGTCGCTCTCGGTGCAGAGCCGTACACCTTTCTTGGGCTCACCGGCGTTGGCGATCTGTTCGTCACCTGCACGTCTGAGCACAGCCGCAATCGCCGTGCCGGCATCATGCTCGGTCAGGGGAAAAGTCTGGATTACGTTCTCGAGAACATGGGCATGGTCGTCGAAGGCGTTTCCACCACCAAAGCTGCCCATGCCCTCGCCGAAGAAAAACACATCGAAATGCCGATCCTCGATCAGATTTACAGCGTGCTTTTTGAAGGCGCCGATGTTGGCGAATGTACCCGCGCCCTGATGACGCGTGAGAAAAAAGGGGAGCACGACGATTTTGAAAAGAACGAGGAGGCGTGATCTATGGAAGAGATCATCAGCTTAGACAACGTATCCTATATCAGAAACGGAAAATACATCCTCAAAGACATCAACTGGCATGTGAATCGCGGCGAACACTGGGTCATCCTTGGCCCGAACGGCAGCGGCAAAACCACCACGCTGAACATGGTCAATGGCTATATTTTCCCGTCGCAGGGCCATGTCAAGGTGCTTGAGTTTGAATTTGGCCATTCCTCCATCATCGAGCTGCGCAAGCGCATCGGTTGGGTGAGTTCTGCCCTCAGCCAGTTCATCCCGACCAACGACTATCCGCTGCACATCGTCCTCTCCGGCAAATTTGCTTCCCTCGGCCTTTGGGAAAAGGTGGACGACGACGACATCGCCCGTGCGAACGAGATCCTCGATCTGCTCAAGATCCGCCACCTCGCCGAGCGCAAATACGGCATGCTCAGCCAGGGCGAAAAGCAGAAGGTGCTCATCGGCCGCGCGCTGATGAACCATCCTGACATCATCATCTTCGACGAAGCCTTCAACGGCCTCGATATTTTTGCCCGCCACGACATGGAGATCACCATCAACGAGCTCGCCGAAGGCAACATCACCTTCATCCTTGTCACCCACAACACCGACGAGATCCTGCCGGTTTTCGGTAAAGCGCTCCTTCTCAAGGATGGCCAGGTGCATTCCCAGGGCGATATCGACGACATGATCCAGTACGACAATCTCTCAGATTTCTATGGCGCCAACGTGGATGTGTTCAAGCACAAGGATCGATTCTATCTTTCGTTGGCCGACACAAAGAAGTAAAGGTTTGTTGTTCACACTGAATATGCTATAATAGAAATGATTAGTAAAAGTAGGAGGGAAGGGCCTTGCAAACCCTCGAATTTCATCTGGATCATTTCGATGGTCCGATGGACCTGTTGATGCATTTACTGGAAAAAAACAAAATTGACGTTTACGACATTCCTATCAACGAGCTGACCGATCAATATCTCATGTATCTGGAAGACGCCCAGAGCATGAACCTCGAGATCGCCAGCCATTTTCTGCTGTTTGCTGCCCAGCTAGTGCGCATCAAGGTGAAAATGCTCCTGCCAAAGCGGCGCAGCGAAGCAGAAGAAGAGGACCCACGCCAGAGCCTCGTCGATCAGATTGTCGCCTATCGCTTTTTCAAAGAGCTCGCCGGCGAACTCGAGAGCCTGCGCGACCGTTCTGCCGATTACTATCAGCGCAAGGTGGACCTCAGCGCCCTGCGCGAAAAATACAGAAAGATCGAGCCGCCTGTCGGCCTTGATCCGCGCCTGCTCCTTGCAGCCTTCGAGGTGCTCGAGGCCTACACCGAGGAAAAATCTCAGGTCATGGTCATCGAAAAGATGAGCTTTTCCATCGAAGACCTCAAGAACAATCTGCTGCGCTTTTGCCAGGAAGCCCGCTGTCCAACCTTCCAGAATATTTTGCGTGACTGCGGCTCCACTGACGAGCGCATCACCTTTTTTCTGGCGCTCCTTGAATGCATTCGTCAGAACGAGATCGTCGCTGTGCAGCATGAGCTCTTCGGAGACATCTGGCTGCGCCCTCAAGCGTGTTAAGGAGACCCCATGCTCATTGATCTATCTTACAAAGCCATCATCGAAGGGTTGCTCTTCATCGCCGAAGCGCCCATGAGCGCAGCCGAGCTCGCGAAGATCTGCGAGATCAGCGAACCAGACGTGCGCGAAGTGCTCGCTCTTCTTTCAGAAGACTACAGCCGTGAGGATCGCGGCATCGTGCTGCGCGAAGTTGGCGGCGGCTGGCAGTTTGCCACAGCGCCTGCCGTGGCGCCGTATATCGAAAAAACCTTATCTGAAAAGAAAACAAAGCTCTCGCATGCCGCCTATGAAACACTGGCGATCATCGCTTACAAACAGCCTGTCACCCGCAGCCAGATCGAATACATCCGCGGCGTCAAATCTGACGGCCCCATTCAGCAGCTCCTCACGCGAGGACTCATCGAAGAACAGGGACGTCTTGATCAGCCAGGTCGCCCCGTCGTCTTTGGCACGACGGTGGCGTTTCTCGTGGCATTTGGCCTGAAACGGCTCGAAGATCTGCCGAAATTCGACCAGTGCCAGAATTTTGACTTTGAATTAAAAGATGCACTGCCTGACCAGGCAGCGACTGACTTGAAATAAATCACTAGGAGGGATTCCTAATGTGTGGAATCGTTGGTTACATTGGTCCCAGAGAAGCGCAGGACGTGCTCCTCTCCGGGCTCGCAAAGCTGGAATACCGCGGTTATGATTCTGCAGGCATAGCAGTTCTCGCAGATCATACCATCACCGTCGAAAAACGAAAAGGAGAACTCGCCAATCTCGAACAGGCCCTCGCCGATCATCCCCTCGCCGGGCACGTCGGCATCGGTCACACCCGTTGGGCCACCCACGGCCAGCCATCTGACAAAAACGCCCATCCTCATCTCGGGCCAGAAGGCAAGATCGCCGTTGTGCACAATGGCATCATTGAAAATTATCAGAGCCTCAAGGAAACCTATCTCAAGGATCACACCTTCAAATCTGAGACCGACACCGAAGTTGTCGCCCATCTCATCGAGCTTTTCTACGACGGCGATCTTTTCGCCGCTGTGCAGCGTGCGCTCGCGGTCATCACCGGCTCCTACGCCCTCGTTGTTATGGCAGTCGATGAACCGGACCGCATCATCGCTACCCGCAAGAACAGCCCGCTCGTCATCGGCCTCGGCGATGGAGAGACCATCATCGCTTCCGACGTACCAGCCATGCTCGCCTACACCCGTCGCTGCATCTATCTCGACAGCGGCGAGATCGCTCAGGTTTACGCCGACCACGTCGACGTTACCGACCTTGCTGGCACAGAGCAGCATCTCATGGTCGACGAGATCCAGTGGGACGCCCAGTCTGCTGAAAAAGGCGGTTACCCACACTTTATGATCAAGGAAATCTTCGAGCAGATCGAAACCTTCGGCAGCGTCCTCGCCGGCCGCATCCAGGATGACCACGTTGTGCTCGACGACGTTGCCATCTCGAAAGAAACCATCGAAAAATGGCACCAGATCTACATCGTTGCCTGCGGCACCGCTTATCACGCCGGTCTCGTTGGCAAGACCATCCTTGAGAAAACGCTGAAGATCCCGGTCTTCGTCGAAGTCGCCTCGGAATTTCGCTATCGCGAACCAATGCTCGACGAAAATACCCTCGTCATCGTCATCAGCCAGTCCGGCGAGACCGCCGATACCCTTGAAGGCGCGCGCGAAGCAAAAGCGGCCGGCGCCTCTGTGCTTGCTATCACCAACGTTGTCGGCAGCTCCATTGCGCGCGAATCCGACATGGTCGTCTATCTGTGGGCAGGTCCGGAAATTTCTGTTGCCTCCACCAAGGCCTATACGTCGATGCTCATCGCGCTCTATCTCATCGGCTTCTATTTTGGCGATGTATCCGGCCGCGTGGATGAAGCAGAAATGCAGACCATGCTCCGCGCCCTCGAAGCGCTGCCAGAGCAGGCAGAAGAGATCCTCGCACCGGAAAACATCGACCGCATCAAAGCCATCGCCGCAGAATATAAAGATGCCAAAGATCTTTTCTACATCGGTCGCGGCATGGACTGGGCCGTTGCTCAGGAAGGCGCGTTGAAGCTCAAGGAAATTTCCTACATCCACGCCGAAGCCTACGCTGCCGGTGAACTCAAACACGGTACCCTCGCGCTCATCAGCGACGAAACGCCAGTCATCTCTGTCGCCCTGCAGCAGAAAACCTTCGACAAGACCATGAGCAACACCGAAGAGATGATCAGCCGCATGGTCGACGAAAACGGCGATGTCTCCGGCGCCAAAGTGCTCGCCGTTGTTCAGAAAGGCCAGCAGAACATCAGCGCCAAGATCCACCACGTTATCGAGATCCCAGTCTGCCCGGATTTCATCTCTCCAGTGCTTGCCGCCATCCCGCTGCAGTTGATCGCTTATTTCACTGCGCTTGAACGCGGCTGCAACATCGACAAACCACGCAACTTGGCGAAGAGCGTCACAGTAGAATAAATGCGTCAACCATCGCTCACATCGCCAGGCCGCGGTGTGAGCGATTTTTCGTGTCGTCATTCGGCGCATAGGAATGTCCCTGTTGTATAATTATCTGTGATCGTTTCAAGCTGTACTATAATTTTCCTTGACAAGGACAGGCACCAGTGGGTAAAATAGTAGCAGTGAGAATACCAACTGATAAACGATGACAAGGAGTAGTAGGAGAAGCGTCGTCAGAGAGAAGCGCTGGTTGGTGAAAAGCGTAGACGACTAATCTTTGAACTCGCCTTTGAGTTTTGCGAGAATATCGCCGGGTCACACCCGTTAGCAGTGAGAGTGGTCGCGCTTTGGCGCGGCAATTAGAGTGGTACCGCGGAATTCATGCCCTTTTCGTCTCTAAATTTTGAGACGAGAAGGGCATTTTTAATTTGGAAGGAAGGTTTAGAGACCATGAGCAAAGACAGAGTCATTATCTTTGATACCACGCTGCGCGATGGGGAACAGTCCCCGGGCTGCAGCATGAACTTACAGGAAAAACTGGCGGTGGCCCGTCAGCTCGAAAAGCTTGGCGTCGATGTCATCGAAGCAGGCTTCCCAATCTCCTCCCCTGGCGATTTTGAATCCGTCAAGATGATCGCCGAATCCATCACAGAATCCACGATCTGCGGTCTGGCGCGCTGCTCCAAGAAGGACATCGATGCCTGCGGCGAAGCGCTGAAGGGCGCGAAGAAATCGCGCATCCATGTTTTCATCGCGACCAGCCCAATCCATATGGAATACAAGCTCAAGATGACGCCGGATCAGGTTGTTGAAAAAGCGGTTGAAGGCGTCAAGCTCGCCAAGACCTACACCGACGACGTTGAATTCTCCTGCGAGGACGCTTCCCGCAGCGAAATCCCATTCCTCTGCCGCATCGTTGAAGCCGTCATCGACGCCGGCGCAACGACGATCAATCTGCCGGACACTGTCGGCTATGCGGTGCCATGGGAATATGGCGATTTCATCAAAGCCGTCATCGATGGCACGCCAAATTCTGACAAGGCGATCTTTAGCGTTCACTGTCACAACGACCTTGGCCTTGCTGTGGCCAACAGCCTTGCAGCTGTGCACAAGGGCGCACGTCAGATCGAGGTGGCGCTGAACGGCATCGGCGAACGCGCCGGCAACACCTCGCTCGAAGAAGTCGTCATGGGCATCGAAACGCGCAAGGACGCGCTGCAGTGTGAAACGGGCATCAACACCCGCGAAATCTACCGCAGCTGCCGTCTCGTCAGCCAGACGACGAACATGCCGATTCCAGCCAACAAAGCCATCGTTGGCCGCAATGCCTTCCTGCATGAATCCGGCATCCATCAGGACGGCGTGCTGAAGAAACGCGAAACCTACGAGATCATGAGTCCGGAAACCATCGGCATCACCGCCGACAATCTCGTGCTCGGCAAACATTCCGGTCGTCATGCCTTCCAGGTGCACATGGCCGAACTCGGCTTCTATCTCGAAGGCGACGAGCTGCAGGAAGCGTTCAGCGAATTTAAGAAGCTCTGCGACCGCAAAAAAGAAGTCCTCGACGACGACCTCATCGCCCTCATCGATGCCAAGATGGCGACCGCCGATGATGCGTACGTCTTCGATCATCTCTATGTATTCACCGGCACCGATCTAACCTCCACGGCAACCCTCGGTGTTAAATTCGACGGCGAAGTCAAAGAGATCGCTACGCTCTCCGATGGCCCTGTCGACGCAGCCTGCAAAGCCGTTGAAGAGATCATTGGCGAAGAATATCGCGGCGCGTTTGACATGCAGACCTACCGCATCGAAGCCATCACCGGCGGCACCGACGCGCAAGCCGATGTTAACATCAAGGTTCTCTACAAGAACAAAACCTTCAATGGTCACGGCCTCAGCACCAGCGTTCTCGAAGCATCTGCCAAGAGCTATCTGAACGCCATCAACAAAGCCCTGCATTGGGAAGAAATGAATCATCAGCCAAAGGAGAACAACTAATATGGGAATGACAATGACACAGAAGATCATCGCTGCCCACGCAGGTCTTCCGGAAGTACACGCAGGTCAGCTTGTCACCGCCAAAGTTGATATGGTTCTCTCGAACGATATCACCGGACCGGTGGCCATCCGCGAAATGCGCAAAGTGGGCATGGATACCGTTTTTGATAATACGAAGATCGCTATGATCCCCGACCATTTTTCGCCTGCGAAGGACATCAAGAGCGCGGAGCAGTGCAAAGCCATCCGCGATTTCGCGAAAGCGCACGAGATCAAGCATTATTACGAAGTCGGCAAGATGGGCGTTGAGCATTGCCTCCTGCCTGAACAGGGCATCGTTGGCGCTGGTCAGCTCATCATCGGCGCCGACAGCCACACCTGCACCTATGGCGCAGTGGGCGCATTTTCCACCGGCATGGGCAGCACCGACATCGCTGCTGCCATGATCAGCGGGGAAACCTGGCTGAAGGTGCCGGAAGCGATCAAAGTCATCGTCACCGGCGCGCCAACGAACAAATACGTGTCTGGCAAGGACGTCATCCTCTATCTCATCGGTATGATCGGCGTCGACGGCGCACTTTATCAGAGCCTGGAATTCTGCGGCGACGGCCTGGCGCATCTTTCTATGGACAGCCGTCTGACGATCGCCAACATGGCCATCGAATGCGGCGCGAAGAATGGCATCTTCCCAGTCGACGATATCTGCCGTGCTTATCTGGCAGAGCGTTTTGACGGCGAAGTGGTTGCTTACGAAGCAGACGCCGACGCCGAATACAGCCGCGAGATCACCATCGATCTGGCAGCGCTGCGCCCACAGGTCGCGTTCCCACATCTGCCAAGCAACACCCACGCCGTCGATGAGATCGACAAGATCGCCATCGATCAGGTTGTCATCGGCAGCTGCACCAACGGCCGTCTCGAAGACATGCGCGTCGCCGGCGAGATCCTCAAGGGCAAAAAAGTTGCGCCATATCTCAGACTCATCGTCATCCCTGGCACCCAGGATGTCTACGAAGCCTGCATGAAAGAAGGCATCACCCAGACCATCCTCGACGCTGGCGGCGTTGTTTCCACGCCGACCTGCGGACCTTGCCTCGGTGGCTATATGGGCATCCTCGCCAAGGGCGAGCGCGCCCTTTCCACCACCAACCGCAACTTTGTCGGCCGCATGGGCGATCCGGAAAGCGAAGTGTATCTCTGCAACCCAGCTGTTGCAGCAGCCAGCGCCATCACCGGCTACATCACGAATCCAGAGGAGGTATAAGATATGAGCAGTAAAGCCTGGAAGGTCGGCAACAACATCGACACCGACCTCATCATCGCAGCGCGTTACCTCAACGACGCCAGCGATGAAAACATGCGCGCCCATTGCATGGAGGACGTCATCCCGGATTACGCCAACACCATCGCGCCGGGAGATGTGCTCGTCGCCGGCAGCAATTTTGGCTGCGGCAGTTCGCGTGAGCACGCGCCGATTGCCATCAAGGTCGCCGGCACCAAATGCGTCATTGCGGAAAGCTTCGCGCGCATTTTCTACCGCAACGCCATCAACATCGGTCTGCCGATCATCGAATCACCGGAAGCCGTTCGCGCCATCGATCAGGGCGACGAGTTGGATGTCGATCTCGAAAACGGCGTCATCACCAACCTGACAAAAAATGAAACCTACCACTTTGAGAAATTTCCGGAATTCATCCAGCATATCGTTGAAGCTGGCAATCTCCTCAACTATGTGAAAGCGAAGGTGGGCCAATGAGAAGAAAAGTAGCAGTTCTGCGTGGCGACGGCATCGGTCCGGAGATCGTTGATTCTGCGCTGGAAGTTTTGAAAGCCGTCGATGCAAAGTATGATCTCGGGCTGGAATTTGTCGACGCAGCCTTTGGCGGCGGCGCCATCGACGAATACGGCGAGCCATTTCCAGAAGCCACGAAGCAAGTCGTGAAAGACGTCGACGCTGTGCTCTTGGGTTCCGTCGGCGGGCCAAAGTACGACGCCCTGCCACGCGAGCAGCGTCCGGAAACTGGCCTTTTGGCCATCCGCAAGGAGCTCGGCCTCTATTGCAACATCCGTCCGGCGAAGTATTATGATTTCCTCGCTGATCGCCTCGTCTTCAAGAAAGAAGTCGTGGAAGGCGTCGATATCGTCATCTATCGTGAGCTCACCAGCGGCATTTATTTTGGCGAAAAGAAACGTGAAGGCGACCGCGCCTACGACGTCATGGCCTACACCCGCGAAGAGATCGAGCGCATCGTGCGCGACGCCTTCGTGCTCGCCAACCAGCGTCCAAAGAAACATCTCACCTCTGTGGATAAAGCCAACGTTCTCGAAACTTCCCGCCTCTGGCGTGAAGTGGTGAACGAGATCGCCGGGGAATATCCAGACGTCACCGTCGACCACATGTATGTCGACAACGCCGCCGTGCAGCTCGTGCTCAATCCAAAGCAGTTCGACGTTATCGTCACCGAAAACAGCTTCGGCGATATTTTGAGCGACGAATCCGCTGCCCTCGCCGGTTCCCTCGGTATGGTGCCATCGGCCAGCCTCGGCGGCAGCGTCGGGCTCTACGAACCAGCCCACGGCTCCGCACCGGACATCGCCGGTCAGGGCACCTGCAACCCAATCGCGACCATCCTCTCCGCAGCTTACATGCTGCGCCTCTCCCTGTCTGCGCCGGAAGCAGCAGAAGCCATTGAAAATGCCGTGCAGCAGGTCATCGACGACGGCTATCGCACCGTCGATATCGCAGCCGACCCAGCCACCGCTGTCAGCACGAAAGAACTCACCCAGGCGATCATCGCTCGTCTGTAACATCATCAGCCAGCGCTTGGTAGGCGCTGGCTGTTTTGCTATGGCAATTTTTGATCATAGAACTTGTGTTTATGCAAGAATTCTGTTATACTGTGATCAGTGATCGTGTTGCAGATACCTGCGGGCCTGCAACCGGGGAGGAACTTGCGAGTCTCCTCCTCTTTTTTTATTTAAGGGGGAATTGTTGATGGCGGGAGAAAAAGTATTTTTGACACTGGATCAGCAAATAGATTTTTTGATCAATGATAAAGGATTGATCATCGATGATCATGATGTGGCGATAAATGCATTGCAGCAGCTGGGCTATTTTTCCCTGATCAATGGATACAAGGACTTGTTTCGTATTCCATTAACTAAAAAATACAAAATGGGCACAACTTTTGAAAACTTTATTTCATTGTACCGATTTGATGCGGATTTAAGGCTGCTTTTGCTCAAATATTTGCTACAGATCGAACGGCACTTGCGTTCGCTGGTTGCTTATTATTTTTCAGAGACTTTTGGTTCAGATCAACGTGCATATCTTGACGAAAACAATTATAATACTACGCGAAAAACACACTCGTTGGTCTCACAGGTGATTCATACATTAGAACGCACCCTGGAAACAAATGATCATTCCTACATTAAATACTATAGGGAAGTTTATAAGAATGTTCCGTTGTGGGTGCTCATTAATGCAATTACATTTGGAAGATTGTCAAAATTGTTCCGTGTACTTCCGCAGCAGATACAGTCTAAAATCTGCAAAAATTTTCCGGGGGTAATGCCTAAAGATATGAACAGTTTTTTGTCTGTATTAACGAAATTTAGAAATGTCTGTGCACATGGAGAACGGCTATTTTCATATCGCACTTTTGATACGATAACAGACATGCCTGTTCACAGAAAAATGCTGATTCCTAAGAAAGGTGAACAATACCTGTATGGTAAGAATGATGTTTTTGCTGTGATTATCGCGTTTCGCTATTTATTGCCGGACAAAGATTTTTTAGCGTTCCAAGCGGCATTTTGCGAATTAGATGATCAAACGATTGACAAACTTGGATCTGTGAATCATTCTGCGTTAATGGCTAAAATGGGATTGCCAGATAATTGGAAAGAAATCAGCCATTATTTTGTGGTGTAAAAATTTTTTCATTGCCATCGGCTTTTCATCATGGTCGAAAGGAGAAGAATATTGATATATAGAGCAAAGGCGATTAACTGTGTAAAAGATACTGTTCTGCCGACTCAGCGGCAGCAGTTTGAAGAATGTGGTAGCAGTCTGGATGCGCAGTATGAGAAATATGGCGATACAGACGCATTTTTTGCTACAGTCATAGAGCCCGGCCATATCTACGAAGTCGGCTATCCAAAATGTGTGTGTCCGGAAGTGCTTTCGGGCGCGCTCACAGACGCTGCGCATTGTGAATGCTCAAGGCAGAGTGTGCTGTATATTCTCGAACAGCTTTTGCCGGGACGACATATTTCTGTCAACATCCTTGACACTGTGCTGCGCGGCGGGGATGTGTGCCGTTTTCGCGTGATCATGGATGAGGCAACCAATTCATGATTCTTATCAGGCAGACATTGAGGAGGCGAATTCCATGAAGCGCGGTCTTGTAAATGCTCCATGCAAAGCTTGACAGGATGATATTGCATGGAGCCGATGTTTGATCCTGCAAGTTTTGCATTTCTGAGTGACAATCTTTGATTCAGAATGCAAAGGAGTACAGGAAATGAACCTTGAAAATAATTTTGAAACGATTGATCTGAATACTTGGCCAAGAGGCGCGCTGTTCCGATTTTATATCAACGAAATGCGTATTGTTATGAGTTTGACCGTTGACATCGACGTGACACCCTTGCGCCGCTTTGTGAAAGATAACGAACTGAAATTTTATCCGACGATGATATGGCTGGTGTCCAGCGTGATCAATGCCCACGACGAATTCAAGTATGGCTGGGATGATGCAGGGCGGCTCATCAAATGGGAGACTGTTTCGCCGAGTTATGCGCATTTTCACGAAGTGGACGAGAATTTTGTAAAAATGGTTACACCATTTTCAGAGGACTTGTTTGATTTTCACGCGCGATTTTTGCGTGATCGCGCACGTTCTGAAGATTGTCAGGGCATTCTTTCTCAGCAGCCTCCGAATTTTTTTGATGTCACCTGCCTGCCTTGGGTGCATTATCGGCATTTTGATCTGCATGTATTCGATGAAGGTCGTTTTTTAGCGCCAGTTGTCAGTTGGGGAAGATATGAAGAAAGCGGCGGACGAATGCTGATGCCGCTGACCATGAATATCCATCATGCTGTTGCGGATGGTTTCCATCTTTCGAGATTTTTTACAGAAGTACAGGACAGGATTGATACGCTGTGCGTATGATCGCAGTTTCAAAGCCTACCGGACGTTTCAGGCGTCCGGCTTTTTGTTGGTTGAAGGGGGAGTGAACATTTTCTATTGTTTCTAGCGCTCTTTGAAAAGAGTGCTGCTTAGGCTATAATAGAAATTAGAGTTTGCACATCATCAATCTTTGAAAAGGAGGCGCCATCATGCGCTTGGAATCGTTTGAATACCTGGTTGCGCTGAGCCGCCATGCGTCGATGAGCGCGGCAAGCAGAGAGCTTCATGTGACGCCGCAGGCGCTGAGCGTGGCGATCGGGCGGTTGGAGCGGGAGCTGGGTGTGAAGCTGGTGCGCACGGACAATCAGGGCACGCGGCTGAATGAAAACGGACGTTATCTGGTGGCGAAGACGCAGATGTTTTTTGACGCCATCGCGGAAGTGCGCGCGCAATCGCAAGCGGCAGAGGGACCATGCGCGGTGCGGGTGCTGGCTGATAAGGCGATCAAGGAAGATTTCGCGGCGGAGCTGGTACGGCGTTTGGACGAAGCGGCGCAGCCGCTTGCGCTCGCGCTTGATTATTGCGATCTGGCAGAAGTGGAGACGCGTTTTCTGGCGGGAAATTATGATCTTGCGATCTGCTATCGTGATCAGGTCGGCGGCGTGCCGGTGCATGTGACGGAGCCTGGGCTGATTTTTGAAGCGTTCTGGCGTTCGCCGATCTATGTGGTGATGAGCGCGCAGCATCCCCTGGCGGCGAAAGGCAGCGCAACGCTTGCGGAGATCGCCGAAAGCGGCGTTCCGCTGGTGGTCGATGCTTATGGCATGGGATTCGTCGATGTGCTGCGAATGTTTGCGCCGCAGATGACGATCGTGCGCGAGGACAATCTCATCGCTGTGCAGAAGCAGGTGAAGAACAATCTCGGCGTGGCGCTGGATTATATTTCGTTTGATGGGCTGGTCGTGCGTGGAAAACCGGAAGGCTGTGTAGCATTTCCACTGTCTGACGATATTGCTGGCGATCTCGGTTATCTGCTGCGCGAAGATGCGCTGCCATCTCGCGGCACGCGGGTGTTCCTTGATTATCTGCTGAATGTGATCGCACAGCCGAGCGGTGTGCAGCGATAGCATAGAATCGTTGTAATGTTTTGTTACAGCGCTTTGCGGCGGCAGCAAATTAACGATTGTTTACAATGATGACGGAAATGTGGAAAATAGTGGTGTTGACAGATTCCATAGAACAAGGAGGCGCTTATGGCAAAGACAACACTGCAGCTTGAAAAACCGCAGCGACGGCTTGGGCTGAAAGGGATGATCGCGTTCATCATCCTCATGGACGCGTTTATTCCGCTGTCGAATGATCTCTATTTGCCGGCGATGCCGACGATGGGAGAGCATCTGGGCACGACGGACGCGCTCGTGCAGCTGACGATCACGATCTTTTTCTTTTCCTACGCGATCGGCATGCTCGTCTGGGGACCGCTCTCGGATAAGTATGGGCGCAAGCGGCCGTTGATCGCGGGCTTTTTGCTCTACTCGGCAGCGACGGCGCTCTGCATGCTTGCCTGGAACATCGAGGTGCTGTTGGCGGCGCGTCTGTTCCAGGGCGTCGGCGCAGCGAGCGCGACGGCGATCTCATTTGCGATGGTTAAGGATTGCTTTTCTGGCAAAACGCGGGAGACGGTGCTCGCGTTGGTGCAGACGATCTCTGGTTTTGGCCCGATCCTGGCGCCGGTGATCGGCTCCTGGATCTTGCTTGTTGCAGAATGGCGGGAAATGTTTCTGCTGCTTTTGCTCATTGGATTGGTTGGCATTGCGCTGACGCTTTTCTACGACGAATCGCTGCCTGCTGAGGAGCGGTTGTCGGGCAGCGCTTTTCAGAGCTTTCGGGAGATCGGCGTTGTCATGAAAAACCGGAGCTTTGTCTGGATCGTGCTCGTTTACTCGATCATCCTCATTCCGTTCTACGCCTACATCAATATGTCGTCGTATATTTTCGTCGATTTCTTTGGCGAGAGCGAGCAGGTCTACAGCTATTACTATGCAGCGATCTGCCTGCTTTCGATGATCGGGCCGTATCTCTATATCCGCTTCATGAGCGCCATGGATAAAAATCTGCTGAGCTATCTTTGTTTTGCAGCCTGCGTGCTTGCCGGTGCAGGTATTGTGGTCTGTGGGACAAGCGCGCCAGTCGTTTTCAGTTTTCTGATGTTTATTTTTTACATCGCCACAAATATTCTGCGCCCATTTTCGACCAATCTCATCCTCGAACAGCAGCGGCACGATGTTGGCACTGCGTCGTCTGTGATGAACATGAGCTACAATCTTTTTGGATGCCTGGGCATGCTCCTGGCTTCGCTGCCGTTTCCAAATCTTGTGATCGCCATCGGGGTGATGCTGACAATCTGCTCGCTGGCGGCTCTTGTCGGCTGGTGGGGATTGATCCATTCAAAAAATGAGATCAGAGGACTATATCGCTGACTTGGCAGCCATCCGCACTCGCCGGATGGCTGTTTTTCGTGCTATAATATAATCAGCTCACAACGAAGGAAGGATGATTTCCATGGCTCATTTATTCAGAACGCCACAGTACAGTTTCATTGGCGCGGATGCGCTGGCAGATGCAGCGACGGTTTTTCCGCGGCTCGGTAAAAAAGCGCTGATCGTCACCGGCCAGTCGATGATCCGGCAGGGACACGTCGCCACGCTTGAAGCGCTGCTCGATCGAGAGGGCGTTGGTCACGCGCGGTTCTCTGAGATCACTGGCGAACCGACGGACACGATGATCGACGCTGGGCTGGCGGTTTATCAGCAGGAGGCTTGCGATTTTGCCATCGGTTTCGGCGGCGGCAGCGCGCTGGATGCGGCGAAGGCCATCGCTGTCTGTGCGCAGACGGGGGAAGAGATCACGGAGTTCCGCGGCCGCGCGATCGATGGTCCCGTTGCGCCGGTTGTCTGCATCCCGTCCACAGCCGGCACAGGCTCGGAAGCGACGAAGTTCACCGTCATCACCGATACCGCAGCTGATGAAAAGCTCTTGATCGGTGGCGATGGATTGATGCCGACGCTGGCCATCGTCGATCCTCAGTTTTCGCTGGAAATGCCGCAGAGCGTCACCGTGGCCACAGGCATGGATGCGCTCACTCACGCCATCGAAGCCTATGCCTCGCGCAAAGCGTATGCGGAGAGCGATCTCTTCTGTCTGGCTGCAGTGAAACGCATTTTCGCCAATCTGCCGCGCGTCTACGCCGACGGCAGCGACGCTCAGGCACGCAGCGAGATGGCGCTCGCTGCTTACGAAGCAGGTGTTGGTATCGCCAATTCTTCTGTCACCGTTGTGCACGGGCTGAGTCGCCCGATTGGCGCGCTCTTCCATGTTGCCCACGGCATTTCTAACGCCATGCTGCTCGCGAAAACGCTGGCCTACATTGCCGACGGCGCCCTCGATCGTTTTGCAGCGCTTGGTCGTGCCATCGGCGTGGCAACAGACGCCGACATCGACGCGGTGGCAACGGAAAAATTCCTGGCTGCTGTCGATGCGCTCTGTGCGACATGCAAGGTGCCGACCCTCGCGGAATATGGCATCGATCGCGACGCGTTTTTTGCGCGCATGGACAAGATGGCCACCGATGCCCTCGCCAGCGGCAGTCCGGCGAACACGCGAAAGACGCTCGACAAAGATGATCTCCTGCGGATTTACGAAAGCCTCTGGGATTGAAAGGAAGCGGACGCATGGAGCTTAAAAATGTAGAAACCAATCTGCGAGAAGCGGGTTATGCTGTCTCGATTTTTGACACGGCAGATGAAGCACGCGCATATCTCGACGCGCAGGTGGATGGCAAAAGCGTTGGCTTCGGTGGTTCGGTGACTCTTGACCAGCTTGGCCTCTACGAAACGCTCAGCCGTCACAACACGGTGCACTGGCATTGGCGAATGCCGGCGGACAAAAATGAAGCGGAGGTTCGCGCCGCAGCGGCAGCGGCGGAGGTGTATTTTTCCTCTGTGAACGCGCTGGCAGAAAGCGGCGAGATCGTCAACATCGACAACGTCTGCAACCGCGTCGCGGCGATTCTCTACGGCCATGAGCAGGTGTATCTCGTGCTTGGCGAAAACAAGATCGCGCCGGATCTTGCAGGCGCCATCGATCGTGCGCGCAACATCGCCGCGCCGCTCAACGCCAAACGGCTCGGCTGTGCGACGCCGTGTGCCGTCAAGGGAGATCGCTGCTACGACTGCCAAAGCCCAGGGCGCATCTGTCGCGGCCTTTCTGTGCTTTGGCGTGCACCGGCAGCAAGCCACATCGAAATCGTGTTGATCTGTGAAACGCTGGGATATTGAGAATTATTTTCAGTCGGTCTGTCTGCCTGCAGACCGGCTATTTTTTATGTCAATATTTGATGAGATTTAACGATTACCCCTCGAAAAATCAATTGCGTTAGTATATAATAGTTATGATTCCTGTCATTAGAGAGGATACTATGAAACTCAATAATTTTATCAAACAACTGAAAGCAATACCCCTGGCGCAGAGGGTGGCTCTCGGGCTGATGTTGGTGAGCATTTTTGTCGTCACGTTCAACAGCGTCTACAGTATGATCAACCAACAGCTCATCAAGACGATGACCGTTGGCGCAGAGGTCACCGATGTGGTCTACAGCGACTACGGCTTCATCCAGGCTGAAGAATCGCTGATCACGCCGAAGACATCTGGCACTGTGGAGCTGGCTGTCGACGAAGGAACACGTGCACCGAAAAATCATGAGATCTTTTCGGTCACGACAACAAACGACGACGGAGAAAGCAAAACAGAACCTTATTATGCGCCGATCTCCGGGGTGGTGAGCTATCACATTGATGGCTACGAAAACATGTCGGACATTGACGAGATCAAAGATCTGGATTTTCGCGGCATTTATGAAGATACATTCACAGAAGGCGGAGAGACAAACGCAGATAAGGATGCTGTCGCTGGCGAAGCTTACGCCAAAGTGATCGATAATCTCAAAAGAGCCTACATTTATATGTCCTGCACAACGGAAGACAATTCCTTTTTCGACGAAGAAGGGGACACCTTCCGCATCCGTTTTCCAGAATTAAATGAACAGACGACAGGAACCGTCGAAGAGATCACAAGTCAGGGGGACGGCAGGATCTTTTGTAAGATCGCGCTGGGCCCTGTGAGTGAAACATTTTTGACAAACCGGGTGGTCCAGGCGGAGCTCTACGAAGTACAAACGGCAACCCTCGATCTGTCCAAGGATTCCCTTGTGTACAGCGATGGTGAAGCCGGTGTCTACATCGTATCCGGCGGAATCGTCTCCTGGCAGGCAGTGAAAGTGCTCGACGAGAGCGCTGGTCGCGTGGAATGTGAAACCCTGCCGGAGGGCACAGTCATCGTGCTGACGCCAAACCGTGTGGAGCCTGGGGATGTTGTGAAAGGATCGTAATGTAAAATGTCAATTGCAGAAAATCTTGAAACCATCCATGAACATATTGAAAACGACTGCAGATCGCGTCATGCGGACAATGGTCCGGTGAAGCTCGTTGCGGTGAGCAAATACCACACCGTCGATGAGATCAAAGAAGCCTACAAAGACGGGCAACGTGCGTTCGGCGAAAACCGCGTGCAGGAACTTTTGCCAAAGATCGACGCGCTGGCCGAAGCTGGTGACAGCGATATTGAATGGCATCTGATCGGCCATCTGCAGAAAAACAAAGTGCGTCAGGTCGTCGGCAAGGTGGCGCTGATCCAGTCGGTGGACAGCATCGGCCTGCTCCAGGAGATCGAGAAACGCGCTGCGCAGCACGATTGCGATGTGGACATTCTCCTGCAGGTGAACGTTGCCGGTGAAGAGCAGAAATCTGGCATCGCTTATGAGGACATCGATGCGTTTGTGGCAGAGATGCCAAACATGCCGCACGTTTTCCTGAAGGGGCTGATGTTCATCGCGCCAAATCTCGAAAACAAAGACGATCTGCGACCATATTTTAAGAAAATGAACGACAAGTTCAATGAGCTGAAAACAAAAAATATCGACCATGTTGAGATGCAGTGGCTTTCCATGGGGATGAGCGGCGACTATGATGTGGCCGTGTCGGAAGGCGCCAACATGGTGCGTATAGGCAGTGCAGTGTTTAACACAAAATAATTTGGAGGTAAAACATGGGGATCAAAGATACATTGATGAACTCTTTGGGATTTCAGGACCAAAACGAAGAAGAATATCAGTACGAAGATGACTACGGCTACGAGGAACAGGATTATGTAGAAGAACAGCCGGCAAAGCAGCAGAAAGCTTTCTCCGGGCTGGGCTTCCGTTCCTCTGCAAGCGAGACAACGAGCGACGATTATCACACCGGCAGCGGTATGCGCATCGTGCTCTTGCAGCCAAGCCGTTTTGAAGAAGCGCAGAACATCGCCAGCTATCTCTTAGACAACAAAGTCGTTGTGTTCGATCTGCAGGAATGCGACGTTGATACCGCGATCAACATTGTCAACTTCGTCAGCGGGGCGATCTATGCCCTCAACGGCTCCATCCAGAAGATCAACGACCGCGGCGCCATTTTTGTGGCTGTACCGCCAAGCGTTTCGATGGACAACGAGCTGCGCGTCGGTCTTGGCGAGGACGACTACGGCCTGAACATTGCTGACTGGGTCAACCGCACCCACTCCAAAGCTGAATTCCAAGGCTAAGGAGGGCGATTGATGTTAAGTGCTGGGCTGGTTTATACGCTCTACCGCGCCGTACGTCTTGCCTTTAATCTGTATATTTTCATTCTTTTCGTGCGCATTTTGCTAACGTGGACAAGCATCAGTCCTTACAACAGCAAGATCGCGCGTTTCCTCAGCGACCTCACCGATCCATTTCTTGCGAAGATCGAGCAGTATATGCCGCAGGCGCTCCTGGCACCGTTGAATTTTTCGCCGATCGTGGCGTTTCTGATCCTGAGTGTGGCAGAGAGCATCATCCTGCGCCTGCTTTTGCTGTTGATGTAGGGCGCGCGCGATGCTGACATTTGAAAAACAACTGGCAGATTGGATCCGTCAGACGACCGTAGAATGGCGGGATGTGCTGACGGATTTTATGCCTCGCGAACAGCTCATGGCGGAGCTCGATACGCTGCGCCACGCTGGCGTGCGCTTTTTGATCGATGGCGGCTATGACGACGCCGAACGCGTGCGACTGTTTATGACCATGTTCGACGAAGAACCGACGCGCAAGGATCTTGCGATCAGCGTCATCGCTTTTCGCGGACAGATGAAATTCACCAGCTTTTCCCATCGTGACTGTCTCGGCGCGCTCATGGCGCTTGGCTTTGAGCGGCGCTGCATTGGTGATATCATCGTGCGCGAGGATGGCTTCGATGTGCTCACAAATTCGGAGATCGACGATTTTCTCCTGATGAGCGACGTTTCCATTCGTCGCGTGCCAATGAAGGCGAAAAAGATCGCCCTGGAAAACTGGCAGGCGCCAGAGCGCACGCTTAAAATGCTCTCCGTGCTCGTCGCGCAGACACGGCTGGATGCTGTCATTGCAAAAGTGTTCAATCTGTCGCGCAGCCAGGCCGTGGAACTGATCCGCGCAGGACTCGTGCAGATCGATCATCAGGTCGTGACGAACGCCAGTCGGCAGTGCGACCCCGGACAGATCATCACCGTGCGCGGCAAGGGCAAATTTGTCGTCGATGCCGTCGAAGGAATGAGCAAAAAAGGCAAGATCAAGCTCTCCGTTGGCAAATATGTCTAGGAGCGCTTGACAAAAAATGGCGTTTTGATTAGAATTTATGTACAAAGAACAAAGAGGCTGTGAACGGAACCGTTAGCAGGGCCTTGTTTTCTAGCGAGTCCATGTTGGTGGAAGATGGATAAGACAAGCTGCTATGTATCATCCGTGAGCCGCGACCTGAACCAGAGTAAGGAAGACGACTGATCCGCGTTAAGGATCGCTTGAGTGTCTGCCGGGAAAACTGCGCAGATATGAGGGTGGTACCGCGATTCAAACTCGTCCCTTGGAGGGATGAGTTTTTTTATTTTATGTAAGAGGTGAAAACATGTCCAACAAAGACGAAAAAGAAAAAGAATACGGCGAAACATTGAACCTGCCGAAAACCGATTTTCCAATGCGTGGCAATCTGCCAAAAAATGAACCAGGCATCCTGGAATTCTGGGACAGCATCGATATCTACGACAAGATCCAGAAAAAGAACGCCGGTCACGAAAAATTCGTGCTCCACGACGGCCCTCCATATGCCAACGGTGAGATCCATCTTGGCCACACCATGAACAAAGTCCTCAAGGACATCATCGTTAAATCCAAATCCATCCAGGGCTATGACGCGCCATACGTTCCAGGCTGGGACACCCACGGGCTGCCGATCGAGCTCAAAGCCATCGAAAACACCGGCCTTGATGCCAAGAGCGAAGACGTCATCGGTTTCCGCAATGCCTGTGCCGATTACGCCATGAAATACGTGAACATTCAGCGCGAAGGTTTCAAGCGCCTCGGCGTTCGCGGCGACTGGGAACATCCATATCTCACGCTGAAACCAGAATTTGAAGCCCGTGAGATCGGCATTTTTGGCGAAATGGCCAAGAAAGGCTACATCTATAAAGGCACTAAACCAGTTTACTGGTGCCCACACTGCCACACTGCTCTCGCTGAAGCCGAGATCGAATACGGCGAAGAAAAATCGCCATCCATCTATGTGCGCTTCAAAGTCACCGACGCCAAGGGAAAATTCTCCGAAGAAAATGCATACTTCGTGATCTGGACAACCACCCCATGGACCCTGCCAGCCAACGAAGCCATCTGCCTGAATCCGGAATTTGAATATCAGCTGTTGAATTTTGATGGCCAGCGCTACGTTCTTGCAAAAGAACTCGTTGAAACCGTCGTCAAGGAGATCGGCCTGCCAGAAGATTACACCGTTGAAGGAGAATGGCTCGGCAAAGACCTCGAATACCTTGTCTGCCGCCATCCATTCCTCGATCGTGACAGCCTCGTCATCAACGGCACCCACGTCACCCTCGATGCAGGTACCGGCTGCGTTCACACCGCGCCTGGCCACGGCGTCGATGACTATGTTGTCGGCAGCCGCTATCATCTGCCAATCCTTTCGCCACTCGACGATGACGGCGTGCTCACCGAAGAAGCAGGCCCATTCGCCGGCATGAAGACCGACGACGCCAACAAAGCCATCTGCCAGCACATGGAAGAAAGCGGCGCCCTCTTAAAGCTCAGCTTCTTCAAGCACCAGTATCCACATTGCTGGCGCTGCGGCACCCCAACCCTGTTCCGCGCCACCAACCAGTGGTTCGCATCCATCGATGGCTTCCGCGAAAAAGCCCTCGACGAGATCGAAAACAACATCAAATTCACGCCAGAATGGGGCAAGGAACGACTCTACAATATGATCCGCGATCGCGGCGACTGGTGCATCTCCCGTCAGCGCGTCTGGGGTGTACCAATCCCAGTGTTCTATTGCGAAGACTGCGGCGAGACCATCCTCGACGACGATACCATCGCCAGCGTGCAGAAGCACGTGCGCGAACATGGCACCAACTGCTGGTTTGCCATGAGCGCCGACGAACTTCTGCCAGAAAGCTACAAATGCCCTAAGTGCGGCGGCACCCATTTCCGCAAAGAAACCGACATCATGGACGTTTGGTTTGACTCCGGCTCCAGCCATGAAGGCGTGCTGCGCGCAGAATCTGAAGACCTCTGGCCAGCAGATCTTTATCTCGAAGGCAGCGACCAGCATCGCGGCTGGTTCAACTCGTCGCTGTGCACCTCCGTTGCCGTTTATGGCCAGGCACCATACAAAGGCCTCCTGACCCACGGCTTCCTCGTTGACGAAAAAGGCAACAAGATGAGTAAGTCCAAGGGCAACGGCGTCGATCCAAAAGACGTCATCAAGCAGAACGGTGCCGACATCCTGCGTCTGTGGGTTGCAAGCTCCGATTATCGCAGCGACGTTTCCGTCAGCCACGGCATCATCAAGCAGGTCGCTGACGCGTATCGCAAGATCCGCAACACCTTCCGCTTCATGCTCGGGAATATCTCCGACTTTGATGTGCGCAAAGATCGCGTCGCCTACAACGATCTGCCAGAACTCGATCGCTGGATGATGGGCCGCTTCGTTGATCTCGTGAAGCGCGCCAAAGACAGCTACAACGCTTACGACTTCCACGTTATCTACCGCAGCATCTTCAACTTCTGCAACACCGACCTTAGCGCCGTCTACTTCAGCATCATCAAAGACCGTCTCTATTCCAGCAAAGTGGACGATCCTGCCCGCCGTGCCTGCCAGACTGTTCTCTACGATATGTGCCTGGCCCTCGACGTCATCCTCTCGCCAATCCTCTCCTTCACCACAGAAGAAGTGTTCCGCTACATCGACATGGACAACAAACCAGAATCCGTCCAGCTCTGCGATTGGCCAGAATTTGACATCGCCGGCGTAGACGCCGGTCTCGATAAGAAATGGAGCGCTCTCATGGACTTCCGCAACGAAGTCATGAAGCCACTCGAAACCGCTCGTAAGGATAAGAAGATCGGTAACTCCCTCGATGCGAAAGTCACCCTCTATCTCGGCGCAGGCCTCGAGGACATCAAAGCCGCTCTCGGCGATATGGATATGGCGCCAGAAGATTTCTTCATCGTCAGCCAGCTCGTCTTGGGTGACATCGCAAACGCACCAGCCGACGCCGAAAAGAGCGACACCTACGAAAACCTCGCCATCAAGATCGACCAGGCCACCGGCCATAAATGTGCCCGCTGCTGGAAATACTCCGACACCATCGGCGACGATGGCCTCTGCGAACGCTGCGCCAGCGTCCTCGCATAAGATTGCGGGAGAAAATCGCATAGAAATGAAAACGACACCTGTCAAATCTGGCAGGTGTCATTTTTCGTGGTCAATAATACTGGATGCTGGTCATTTTGCCAGCGGCTTCTAGTTTGCGGCAGAGGGTTTTGATGGCGGTGAGTTTATTGTCGAAGGCGATGTTGGTGTCGCTGTGGGCGTCGTTGAAGGCGGTGCCGAAGAAGATGTTGATGTTGGTGCTTTCCATGAAGAGGGCACGATAGAGGAGTTCATCGGGGCGTGTGCCGAGATGGAGGATATGGTCGGGATCGCGCGCGATGCGATCGACGAGGGCGAGGGTGGCCTGAAGGGTGATGATGCCTTCGGTGGTGAGGTCGACGCCGTCGATTTTGCCCATGTCTGGAACGTCGCCGTCGCCGGTGCCCTGCAGAAGTTCGAGTGGTTTGTCGAGGAAGCGAGCGACAATCTGGCTGGTGGTGCCGCCGCAGACGATGTGCTTGCCGTGTTTGGAGAAAAAGAGTCGCAGGGCGGCGCATTCGTCGTGGCCGCGGGCTGGTGGACCCATGACCATGTTGGCGGTGGCGTGTGGACAGAAGCGGAGCACGGCGATGGTGCGGTCGTCGCCAAACTGTCCGGCGCTCATTTCGTTGCAGCGTTCGTCGAGAAGGGCGGCGGTGACGGCGGCGCAGTTGTTCACGAGGTCGGTGCTGCTGAGAAATTCTCCGATCTCTTTGACGGACCAGCCGTCGATGGTGCTGACGCCGATGCCGGCGTGGGTGACGCCGTCGCTCATCATGAGCAGAACGTCGTCGGGCTGGATGCGGATGGTGCGCTCGTGGATCTCTTTGTCGCCGACGAAGCGCACGTGTGTGCGCGCTGGCACGACTTTGCCGCCGCGCAGGAGGATGCATGAGGGATTGCCGTATTCGACGAGAAAAAGTTGGTCGTCGCGGATCTGCGCGGCGGTGAAGGTGGCGTAGGCCATGCCGCGTTCTTTACAGAGAGGCAGGGACGCGGCGATGGTGTCGACGCATTCTGCCAGGGGAAGTCCGTGCTCGAGCAATCGTCCGAGGATGGTGGAGGTGAGGGTGGCCATGATGTTGGCTTTGACGCCGCTGCCCATGCCGTCGGAGAGCACGAAAACGGGATGCTGGCCGCTGTCGAAGGCGGCGTAGAAATCACCGCAGATTCCTTCGCCGTCGTGGTTGTGGGTGATGACGGCGTGGTCGAGGAAAAGATCTTGTCGCATTGGTCTAGACATTGTCATCCTCCATCATCACAGATTCCTTGAGATCGCTGATGGCGATCTTTGTTTCAGAGGCGGTCTCGCCGAGCAGGGAGGCGATCTCGTGCACCATGCGCAGCTGTTTTTCGACGATCTCGTCGGCGATGGCTGCGGTCTGCTGGCGTTTCTGCATGGCGCGGCGGTGGCGCGTTTTTTCTTCGGTGACGTTTTTGAGGATGCAGATGATGAGGTTGGCGTCGCGGTTGACCTGCAGTGTTTCGTCGAGATAGAGGCCGTAGTCTGGCAGATAGATGCTGGTCATGAGGGTGTCTTCGTCGGAGGCGAGAAGATTCACGAAATCATTTTCGTCGAGGATGGTGCCGATCGGCTGGCCGACGAGGCTTGTGGCGTCGACGCCGAAAATGTCGCAGGCGGCTGGATTGGCCTGAGAGATGTTCAGCGACATGTCGATGGCGAGGATGCCGCTTGGCACGCTGTCGATGATCTTGCCGGCGTAGTTTTCGGCGCGTTTGCGAATGTATGGCATGCACATGTCGATCTCGGCTTTGCCGAAGAGAACGGCGCGCGCTTTTTCGCGGCAGGTGGAGTAGCCGCACATGCCGCAGTTGAGTTCGTCTTCCGGCGAGAATTTGTCCATTTGGCGCAGCACGGCTTCGATCTGCGCTTTGGTCGGTTCGAGGCGGAAAACGCGCTTGGTCTGGAAGGTGGTGGAGTAGTCGAGGGTTTCCGGCACGCTGTAATCTTCATCGTAAATTGTGGTGCCGGCGGCCTGGCGGGTTTTCACGGCGCCGCGCAGGGTGCCGAGTTCTTTGCGGCGGAAGGATGGTCCGCCGACGCAGCCGCCTTTGCAGAAATTCATTTCGATGAAGCAGTGGGGCAGTTTGCCGTCGATGACGTCTTCGATGGTTTGCTTGACGCCATCAAAACCGCTGATCGGCAGATAGTTGATGCCAGGTTCCTGTTTCATAGTCGCGAGAATGCCGCCGCTCATCGGGAAGAGACGGCTGAGTCGCGGCTGGTTGCGGAAGGATTCGTCTTCGTGGACGACGATGTTTTCTTCGGCGAGCCAGTCTTCCAGCTCTTCGAAGAGGAGCACGGCGGAAACACCTGAGCCGTTTTCAAAGGCTTCGCCTTTTTTGGACAGGCATGGCCCGATGAAAACAAATTTTGCTTCTGGATAGCGCTCGCGCAGGATTTTGGCCAGCGCTTTCATCGGGGTGAGCACGGGCAGCAGATATTTCGCTGCTTCGGGGCGGTGACGCTTGATGTAATAATTGACGCTGGCGCAGCTGGAGGTGATCCAGGTCTGGTCAGGATTTTCGGCGACGAGGCGTTCGTATTCCTTCTTGACGACGTGGGCGCCTTCGGCAACCTCAAAAACATCGGCAAAGCCGAGTTTTTTCAGGGTGCTCTTCATGGTTTCAAAGGAGATATTAAAATAAGCGGCGAAGCTTGGCGCGACGATGGCGATGACGGTTTCATGCTTGCTCATCAGCACTTTGATCATCGGGACGTCGTTGATATCTTCTTTTGCGTGCTGCGGGCAGACGATGGTGCAGTTGCCGCAGAGGATGCATTCGCCGGCAAGAATGGACGCGGCGTGATCCTTGACACGGATGGATTTCACCGGGCAATAGCGCACGCATTTGTAGCAGTCTTTACAGTTAACTTTTTTGAATTCGAGGATGCTCATGGGCGTGGGTCCTTTCGTTGCATAATCTTTTCTTATTATAGCATAGCTTGTGGGGGATTGCGCGCCTGAGAATAAAAAAAGCGTCGCGGAAAATTCCACGACGCCTGGTTGTTATGCCTGTGGCTTGATGATCTGTTCGAAAAGCTGGTCGACGTTGCCCTGGCCGATGCCGGTGACGATGTCGTCGTCGACGGCGACGCTGACACCTTCGGCGCAATGGTTGAGACAGAAAGCGCTGCCGACGGTGACCTTATCTTCGAGACCATTTTCGGCGACGAGCTCTTTCAGGCGGGTCAAAATCTCATAGCTGCCGCGTTTGTGGCAGGAACTGCCGATGCAAACCTGTACTTTCATTTCTTCCACACTCCTCTGTGATTGTTCTTCGTTTGCTATTCTGCAAATCCGTCGAGGACGGAGATCGACGATTTGATCGTCTGCTCGATGGCTGTTTTGCCATATTTTGTGACTTCGTTCGCATCTTTCGGGCTGTGGTTGATGCAGGCTGGGCCGCCGATGCAGCCGCCTGGACAGCACATGCCTTCGATGAAATTGTTTTCGAGCTTGCCAAGCTGATGCGCGCGTAACGCTTTGTCACACTCGGCAAGGCCGTTGCAGATGATCGGATTGGCGGTGAATTCTTCCGGCGAGATATTGTGTTCCTTTAGCGCCTGCGCGACAGCCTCGGAAAGACCGCCGACACGAGCGAAGATGCGGCCGAAATAGCTGGCGTTGTCGAGCATCGTTCCTTCGAGGGTGGAGATGTCGATGTCTTTGGCATCGAACAGCGCCTGCAGTTCTTCGAAGGTGAGGACAGAATCCACATGCTCGCGCACCAGTCTCAGCTCATTTTTCTTGGCGATGCATGGCCCGATGAAGACGGTCTTGCAGCCAGGATCCATTTCCTTGAGCACTTTGCCGAGCTGGGCCATTGGGCTGTAATTGTGGCTGATCTCCGGCACGATGTCCGGATAATTTTTTTGGATGTAGTCCACAAATCCTGGGCAGCAGGAGCTGGTGAGGAATCCTTTTTCGACCAATTCCTGCGCTTCCAGATACGCCACCATGTCTGCGCCCCAGGCCGCTTCCAGCACAGCGTGGAACCCGAGCTCGCGGATACCGCTGACCGCCTGCTCCGTGGTCACATTTTCCAGCGTGTCGTACTGGCTGGCGATGGATGGCGCCACAATGGCGTAAACGTGGTACTTCGTGTTGTTTTCGCTTTCGCGGATGAGACGGATCACGTCTGTGATAAAGCTTTTGTCGACGATGGCGCCGAACGGACACTGGTACACACACTGCCCGCAGCTGATGCATTTTTCCTCGTCGATCAGCGCGCGGCCGCTCACCGGATCACTGGAAAGCGCTTTTGCTTTGCAGGCTTCGATGCATGGACGCGTGCGTTTGACGATGGCGCTGTAAGGACAGCTCTTGGCGCACATGCCGCAGTTGATGCATTTTGTGTGGTCGATCGTGGCGCGGTGGTCCGGGCCGATCGTGATCGCGTCCTTTGGGCAATTGTTCATGCAGCGGTGGGCCAGACAACCGCGGCAGTTGTCCGTCACCGTCATCCCATCCAGCGGGCATTCGTCGCAGGCGATCGGAATGACGTTGACGATGGCTTTCTGTTCCGGCGAGCCGCCGCAGGCCAGCTTCACATATTCGTCGCTGATCGCCCGCTCTTTGTAGATGCAGCAGCGCATCGTCGGCTTGCTGTTATCCGGGAAGAGCGTTTTGCTCACGCCCATCATGCTGAACGCATCCAGCTCGCCGGCGAAAGCCAGTCGGGCAACAGCCGAAAGCGTTCGGTTTTTTTGTAGTTGGACGTCTGTATCAAATAGATTGTTCATGATGAAATCTCCAATTTCTTTTTGTAAATTCAGCGTTGCGCTACTTATGTGAAAATTGTAACATATTTGTGGGAATTGGGCAATCTCTATATGACGTGCATTGCTTATTCGACGTTGGGATTGCTATAATAATGAAGGAACCATGAAGGGGGAATTTATAATGAAGGAAATCTGTTCGTTTCGCAGCGCGGAACGTCAGGATGTGCCGCTGATCCTGCGCTATATCCGCGAGCTGGCGCGCTATGAAAAGCTCGAAGAGGAAGTCGTCGCCACTGAAGAGATCCTCGAAGAATGGCTCTTTGACAAGGAAAAAGCAGAGGTGATCTTCGCTGTGGTTGAAGGAAAAGAAGTCGGCTTTGCGCTGTTCTTCCACAATTTTTCCACTTTCCTCGGCCGCGCCGGCATTTATCTCGAAGATCTCTACGTTGAGCCAGCGCATCGCGGCCAGGGCATCGGCACCGCACTGCTCAGAGAACTGGCGCGCATCGCCGTCGCGCGCGGCTGCGGACGGCTGGAATGGTGGTGCCTCGACTGGAACACGCCGAGCATTGAATTTTATCGCAGCCTTGGCGCCGAAGCCATGGACGATTGGACCGTCTACCGCATCAGCGGTGAAACCCTCAGCAAGCTGGCAGAATAGAGGAAAGTGGTCAGATTTTTGGCGCCAACGGTTGCTCTTGCCGGCAGTTTTTTATACAATACAGATAGTATGATCGATCAGGAGGGATCCATTTATGGCAGTTAAAATACATTGCATTGAAAAACCACGACTCAGCGGGAGTTTCTTCCGCATTTCTTCTGAGGACGGCAAAACCGCCGACCGTCTGCTCCAGGGACATTGGTGGCAGGCCATCGCTCAGGATCACAACGAGCGCGACTTCCTCGTCATCTGGAACACCGACAAGCCAGAAGAAGAGGTTGACTGGGAACATTACGATTACGTCGTCCAGTACGGCGATTTCAGCCAGGATGTCACCCGTCACGTTATTCTGGAGAAAAACGAGTTCTACAATTTCTGATGCAAAAAACAAACGCCGTGCGTCTGACAATTTTTGTCAAACGCACGGCGTTTATCGTTTATGGAGTCGAGGGGAGTCGAACCCCTGTCCGAAAGACCAGTCCCCAAGCTTTCTACGTACGTAGAGCGTGTTTTGATTTAACAGCGCGCCCGTCCACGATCAAACTGGAACGCTGCGAGAGAAATAGATTTCCCGGATGGCTATTTCTCAGTCACCAGCCGGTAGCCTGATGGTTTGGCTCCCTGACCCCGCATCTCAGGCGCAGCAGGCAGGAAGTTCACAGCTTACGCTGCGAAAGCTAATTTTTCGTTTTTAGCGTTTAAGTTTAGGTGCACGATTTTACGAGATCATGCGAAACTCGGTACGCTTACAAGGCAACCGCAATCCCCCGTCGAAACCAGTACGACCCCGTAGGAATTGCTGCCAGACTGGAAAATATTCCCAGCTGTGGTATAATATTATAGCATTCCGAACAGAATTGTTCAATAGAAAGGAAACGAAAAATGCTAGCAATTGAGACGATCCTCGGCGCTTTAACAGGATATTTCACCAACGACATTGCGATCCGCCAGCTTTTTGCGAAAAATGGCGTGGTCGTGCGCGAGCGTGCGCAGTTTACGGAGATGATCGTGCAGGTTCTGCAGGATCAGATCATCGACGAAGAAACGGTGCGCGCGCTGGCGGAAAATCCGGAGATGGCGATGATGTTCGAACGTTTTCTGCGAACGCTGCTCACGGAGGAGCTGCCCTACGCGCTTTCTGATTGCGCGCTGGCGGATATCGACAGCGACGGCGCGCTGCGGCAGTTGGCTGTGGCGCATATTCAATCGCTCGATCTCACCGACGCGCGATTTGACAGCGCGGCTCTGGCGAAACGGCTGGACGCGGTGTTTACAGACGACGCTTTTGTGCAGAGTGCGGCGCTTGCGCTGGCGAATCTGGCGAAATGCTCGCTGTCGGAGCTGGGCGCGGGCGCGCTTGTCAAACGCTGGCTGCGTGCCCTCGAAGCGATGGACGCAGAGGATTTTTCGCGCTGGCTTTCTGGCTGGGGCGAGCGGCTGCAGGCTGTACTCGTCAGTCAGTGGCAGGAGGGCGGCGCAGAATCGCTGTGCTTACAGGATCTGCTCACTGTCGATGCAGCCACCCTCGAGCAGATGCTGGAGCAGTTCATTTTGGCTGGTCAGCGCTCGCAGCACGCGCGCTGGCTGGATGTGCTGAAAAATCCGGCGCTGCAGGAGCAGCTCTATGTGCTGGCAGAGCGCCTGCTCCAATCACTGCTCGCTGCACATCTGCCGACGCTTGTGGCGGCGTTTGCGCCGATTCTGCAGGAGGATCGTGCAGAGATCGAGCGGATGCTCCTGGGGAGCGTTGCCGAATCTGGCGAAAATCCGATGTTTTGCGAGGTGGTCGCAGGGCTGTTGGAACAGCGTTTCGCAGAGACAACAGATGATGGCAAGGATTGGCTGAGCGCATTTTTGGCGCGCTTCGCTGATGCAGAGGAAGCGGAATCGCTTTGCCAGGAGCTTGCAGCTTTTCTGCTCTCCTGGGTGGTGCACGCGATCGATCGCTGGCGACGCGTGACGATCGAAGCCGAGGACGAGGTGGCGGCGATCCACGACAGTCTCATGAAATGGCGGCCGCTCGCTGTGACGCTTCTCGAAGCGCTGCTGGCGCTGCCGCTTCGCAGGCTGCTCTCGCAGCAAATGCTCGCGACGCTGATCGACACAGGGGTTGAAGCGCTCGCAAAAAATCTGTCACCAGAAGCGCTGGCGCAGATGCTGCGCAAAATTTCCGCCCAGATTCTTGAGAAACCGCTGTCGGCGCATTTTCTCACAGCGGCGCGCCAGGAAATGCTGCTGACGAAAGCGCAGGAGCTCTGGCGGCAGCATGGAGCGACACTACTGGCGCGGCTTGATCTGCAGGAAGCGACGCTCAAAGAAGCGCTGCTGGCGCTCTTCGATCAGCTTTATCAGCAGCCGCTGGCGCGTCTCGTTTGTCGTAGCCGCGAAGCAGTGCCATACAAAACAATGGCGGAGGGGCTGCGCGGCGAGGTTTTTGCGGAAATGCGCCCCTTCCTCGGACGCATGACGAAGGAGCAGCTGGACGCGCTGAGCCACGAAGAGATCCGCTCCCTCGTGCTTGACATGCTCGGTCACGAGATGCGACCGCTGGCTTATCTCGGCGGTGGCATCGGCGCCATTGCCGGTGCTGCGACAGGTTTGGCGATGGAAATGAGCGGTGTGACGCCGGATCCGGATGCCCTGGCAGCGCTGATGACGGTGCGCACGGGGATGTACGGCGTGGTCGGCTACGGCACAAATGTGGCGGCGGTCGCTGGACTTTTCCGCCCATACAAGAAAAAGCTGGGCTTCCAGGGATTGATCAGCAAAAATCAGACGCGCTTCGCAGAAAAAATGAAAGAAATGGCGGCGTCCTACATCATCAACGACGACATCTGGCGCACGCAGGTGCAGGCTTTTTCGGAACGGCTGGATGCAGATTTTGACGAGATTCTGCATCAGGGGCTGCAAAAGCTCGCCGATGCGCACGACACGCGCTGGCAGCAAACCCTCAAGGAAATGGCGAAAAATCACGCCGGCCACCTGCTCTATGCGTCGCTGCAAAAAGATCGGCTCGGCGCTGCACTGGCTGCGCGCCTGTCTGATCCAGAGCCGCTGGTTGAATTTTGCGCAGAGGCGCATCTGCTGCAGCGCGGCATCGACCAGCTCGCAATGCGTGAAGCAGCGAACGGCGCCCTTTCGCAGCCGTTGCTCAAGTGGCTGCACGGCCGTGACGCTGAAAGCTGGACGCAGCTGGGAAACAGGATCCTTGGCGCGATGACGCTGCCGAAGGAGCAGGAATTTTACGCGCGGCTCTGGCAGCATCTGCTGCCGTTTTACAAGGGGCTGCCGGAAATGCTCCTGGACAATCTCGACAGCTGCTCCGGTCTGGTGGACGATATTCTCCGCAAACAGTTTTCGTTCACAATGCTTTTGGGCTATCAGATGGCTGGTGGTCGTCAGTTTGTCAGCGCCATCCTGCAGGCGTTTTTTGCGAAAAAACTGCCGAGCTATCTTTTCCGGCGTGAAGCAGCCGTCGCGGAAGCAGCTGTCGGCTGGATGCAGCGTGCGCTGGCAGGAAAGAGCGCCACAGATCTCGGCGTGAGCGTCAGCGAGAGCGATGGCGAATGGCTTGTGGAAATGTCGGCAGCGCTCAGCCCGCCACAGCTGCAGCAGTTTTTGCTCGCGCTGGCTGCGCACATGCGGGAACTGCCGGAACAGGCAGAGGCACGGCTCATGACGCGGGCGCTGCGCCTGGCGGGCGCGCTGACGACGGATTCTGGCGAGTACGTTTGGCAGAATATCTGGGCCGCCCTCGCCTGGGCTGAAGTGATCGGACGCTTCGAGCCTGCTGTGGTCATGCTAGGCGACGAGCTTGTGCGTGAAGGATCGTTGAACGCGCTTTTCAGCCTGCCGTCTGGAACGCTGCAGCAGCGTCTGTGCGCAGCGCTGGTGCTCACGCCAGAGGAAGAGCGGCGCTGCATCGCGTTCGCCGCGAAGCTCTGGCAGCTTGTCGAGCCTGTCTGCATCGCCACCGTGATCCGCGAAGGGCGCGCGCTCGTGCTGCTCGTAGACGTGCCTGGCCTGGTCGAGGAACGCATCAATGCCCTCTCGCCGGAGCTCTTGGAGCAGATGGTCCGCGGCATTGCGCAGCCATATTTCACGCGCGTTGAGCGCATGGGCTGGCTGGGCGCCGTCGTCGCCATTCCGGCGACGCTTGCCTCGCGCGCCCTCGGTGGATTTTGAGTCAAGGAGGAATTATGAAATTATTTCATTTGGCCGACCTTCACATCGGCAAAAAGGTCAATGGCTATTCGATGATCGACGACCAGCGCTTCGTTCTCGATCAGGTCATCGCGCGTATTCGCGCGGAACAGCCGGACGCATTGATCCTCGCCGGGGATATCTACGACCGCCGCAATCCGCCGGTGGAAGCGGTGGCGCTTTTCGATGCCTTCGTTTCGCAGGTTGTGCTCGAGCTGGATGTGCCGGTGCTTGCCATCGGCGGCAATCACGACGGCGGCGAGCGGCTGGGATTTGCCAACGCCATTCAGGCGAAAGCCGGGCTGCATCTTGCCGGCGCATTTTCCTGGCCGTTGCCGAAGGTGCGTCTCACCGACGCAGACGGACCGGTCGATGTGTATCTGATGGCCTACGCCGATCTGGCGGTGCTCCATCAGCTTGTGCCAGAGACAGAAGGTATGGATTACGCCCAGGCGATGGACCACGTCCTTTCGCAGACGGCGCTTGATCCTGCTGCGCGCAATGTGCTCGTGGCGCACGGCGTTGTCACCGGTGACGAGGCGCTGGCAACCTGCGATTCTGAGCGCACGCTCTCCATTGGCGGCACAGAATTCTGGCAGAGCGCATCGCTGGCGGCGTTCGATTATGTGGCGCTGGGACACCTGCACCAGGCGCAGCGCGCTGGCAGCGACCGCATCCGCTACGCCGGCAGCTTGCTGCAGTATTCGTTCTCCGAAGAAAACCAGCAGAAGGTGATGCTCTCGGTGCAGCTTTCTGCCGACGGCGCGCTGCAGATCGAAGCGTTGCCGCTCAATCCGCTGCGCCGGCTTGTGACCGTGCGCGGCATGCTGGAAAATCTGCTCACAGTGCCGCCGGAATTGTCCACCCATCGCGACGATTATCTGCGCGTCGTCCTCGAGGACGCAGGCAGTTTGCTCGAGCCGATGCAGCGGCTGAAAAGCTGCTATCCACACATCATGCTCTTGGAGCGCGCGTCCGAGCTTTCCACGCTCACCGACCAGGCGCTGCCGCAGGCGCAGCAGATCGGGAAAAAACGCACGCCGCTGGAAATGTTCACCGCTTTTTATGAGCAGGTGACAGACGCGCCGGCGGATGACGAACTGTGTGCGCTGATGCAGGAAATTTTTGAGGAGGTGCAGAAGGAGACATTATGAGACCGATCACATTAACCCTTTCCGCCTTTGGGCCTTACGCCGGCGAGACGACGCTGGATTTCAGCGAACTCGGCGCAGAGCGGCTGTTCGTTATCACCGGCCCGACAGGCTCTGGCAAAACGACTGTTTTTGAAGCGATCCTCTATGCCCTCTATGGGAAGCTGAGCAAAAAAGGCATGGATCCAGCCAGCCTGCGCTGTGACTTTCTAAAGCCCGACGACGACCGCATCACCTTTGTGGATTTCACCTTTGAGATTAGCGGCCAGCGTTTTCATATCCACCGCCAGCCAAAACAGAGCGTGGCGAAAAAGCGCGGCAGCGGCCGTCGCGAGCTGGGCCAGGAAGCGCTGCTCGAATGTGTCGGGCACGAGGATTTTCTGCCGCTCACAAAGATCGGCGAGGTCGATCGCAAGATCGTCGATCTCGTCGGCCTCGACGAAGAGCAGTTCAAAAAGATCGTCATGCTTCCGCAGGGCGCGTTTCAGGAATTTCTCGTTTCCTCGACGAAGGACAAGATCGAGCTCCTGCGTCAGATCTTTGACACGAGCCTCTACGATCTCGCGCTCTCGCGCATCAAGAGCCGCGTCAGCGATGTCACCGGAGCGTATGCAGAGCTCAAGGCCGATTATCGCTCCAAGACAGCGCTCCTGCAATTTGAAGCGTCCATCGCTTTTGGCGAGCAGCCGTCGCAGGATGTGCTCGCTCAGATGGAGGCGCTGGCGCAAGCAGAGGAAGCCCGACAGGAGAGCCTGCAGCAGACTGTCGACGATGCAAATGCTGTCTACCTCGCAGCGCTGGAAGCGCTCAATCGTGAAGCGCAGCACAACGCCGACGTGCGCAAATGGCAGCAGGCAGAGGCCGAGCTGACAGCACTGCGCGCGCGCCAGCCAGAGATCGCTGTGCTCGGCAGGAGGGTGCGTGCGGCTGATCAGGCGCGCAGCCTTGCCGACAAGGAAACGCGCGCTGCTGAAGAACGGCGGTTGCTGCATCAGCAGGAAGAAACCCTCGCGTTTGCGCGCCAGCAGGCGCAGAAAGCGGCGCAGCAGTTGAACGCAGCGGCGCAGCATCTTGCCCAGGCAGAGCAGCAGAAGCAGCACGCCGATCTCGCCCACGACACGCTGCCAGAACTGACGACCAAACGCGACAAAATGAACGAATACGTCGCCGATCGCGCTGCGCTGCAGCAGGCCGCCCAGGCGCTCGCGTCGGCAGAGCGCGAGTTGGCTACTCTCGCACAAGACGAGCAGCGCGCAGAAGCAGCACTGCAGACAGCCGAAGCGGCGCAGGAAAAGAAACAGCGGCTGCAGCAGGATCAGGCGCAGCAGGATACAGCGATCGTCAAGCTTGACGCCCTACTCGCCGAAGAACGGCGTCAGTATCAGCTGCTCAAGCGTTTCCTCGATCTCAGACAGGAGCGTCCGGAACTGGCAGCTGCACAGGAAAAAGCTACCGCGCAGCTCGCGGCGGCTGAGAAGCGCTTAGCTGAAGCGCGCGCCGCAAACAGACAACAGCTGGCAGCAACGCTGGCGCAGGAGCTTGAGGACGGCGCACCTTGTCCTGTCTGCGGAGCGGTGCACCATCCTGCACCGGCGATTGTGCCCGGCGCGCAGGACGACGAAGCAGCCTGCGCAAAAGTGCGCGATCAGGCGCAGGGCGTGGCGGCGAACGCCGACGCTGCACTGGCGCAGCAGGATAAGCGCATCGCCGAAGCCTGGGCAGAATTGCAGGAAACCATCCCGCAGCTGACCCAGCCAGAAGCGGTTCCGCATTATGCCAAGCAGCTGCAGGAGAGCGGCATCGCCCATAATCACCAGCGCAAAGAAGCGCAGGCCGCGCTGCAGCAGATCAGGAAAGAATTTGCTGGCCTGGCTGCGGTGGAAAAGGAGCTGGAAGCGCAGAAAGCGGCGCTCAACACCCTGCGCGAACAGCGCATGCGTTTTGTTGCTGAGCAAAGCCGCTGGCAGACCATGCGCGATAGCAAAGCAGACGCCGTCGCTGCAAAAGAAAAGCAGTTCGGCTTCACAGCCGACGCCGATCCAGCGGCGTTGACGCGCGAGATCGACGCCATCAGCGCACGTCACCAGGCCGCGAAGCAGGCGCTCGAAACCGCTCAGCGCGCCCACGAACAGGCGCAGCTCGCGCAGGTTCGTGCCGCCAGCGCGCAAGCGCAAGCTGAAGCGCGTCTGGAGGAGCTCCGTCGTTCCGCCGACGATCACACGCGCGTTTTTGCGCAGGCGCGAAACGCGATCTTCGCCACAGAAGCCGATTATCTGTCAGCGAAAGCGGACATTCCAGGCGCTGCGCTTCTGCAACAGGAGATCGATGCATTCTCAGAAGCGCTGACGAGAGCAACGACGCTGCACGAAGATCTTGCGCAACGGCTGCAGGACGATCGCACGCTGCACGATCTGGAAGCAGGCGAAGCCCGGCGGAAAGAAGCTGAGCAGCGGCTGAACGCCGCCAAGGATGTGCTGGCGGCACACAAAACGCGCTGCGCATCAAACCGCGCGCTGATCGCGCAGATCGCCCAGTTGCTTGACGCGTTCAAAGAAATGGAAGCGCATTACGCCCTTCTTGGCAAACTGCGGGATGTGCTCGACGGCAAGAATCATTTCAACATGCGCTTGGAAACCTTTGCTCAAGCCTATTATTTCGAGCAGATGCTCATCGGTGCCAATGTGCGCCTCGCGCGCATGACCCACGGACGCTATTCCTTCCGACGCAAGGAAATGGTCAGCGACGCGCGTCGCCAGGCCGGACTCGATCTCGATGTGATGGATCAGTACACTGGTCGCGCGCGCGATGTTTCCACGCTCTCCGGCGGCGAAAGCTTTAAAGCCTCGCTTTCGCTGGCCCTCGGCCTCGCCGATGTGGTGACGAGCGAAAGCGGCGGCGTGGAATTGTCGACGATCTTTATCGACGAAGGCTTCGGCACCCTCGACGAAGAATCCCTCGATGACACTGTGGAAACGTTGATCAGCCTACAGGACAGCGGACGTCTCGTCGGCGTCATTTCCCACGTTGCCGAGCTCAAGGAACGCATTCCGGCACATCTCGTGGTCGAGAGCGGCTCCGGCGGCAGCCAGGCACATTTCGAGGTGCGCGAATGAAAAGGATCCATTATCTCGCGACTGCTGCAGACGACGGCCGCCTGCTCCGCGATGTCATCACCAGCCGCATGGATGTTTCCAAGCGGCTCATGAAACGCTGCAAGGCGCATCCCCAGGGCATTCTCGTCAACGGCGAGCGGCGCACAGTGCGCTACATTGTGCGCGCCGGCGACGATATTTCGCTGGCGATGGCGCCGTCGCTGGAGGAGAGCGACATCATTCATGAAACAAATCCCTTGACGGTTGTCTATGAAGACGATATGCTACTTGTTGTCGACAAGCCGCCGGGCGTGACGATGTTTCCACGGCGGCGCGGCGAGCGCGGCTCTCTGGCTGGCGCTGTGCTCGCCCATCTGGAGGCGCAGGGAGAAGCCTGTACCTTTCATCCGGTGAGCCGCCTGGATATTGGCACCAGCGGCCTCGTGCTGCTCGCGAAAAACAGCTTTGCAGCCGGCGTGTTGAGCCGTCAGCGCGCGCAGAAATATTACCAATGCTTTGCGTTTGGTCGTCTCTCGTCGCCGCTTTCTCTGAACGGCGCGATCTGCGAAGCGCCGGAAGCGCTGCGCCATTCCGCCGGGCCGCTCTTTTACGTCGGCAGCGGCGGCAAAGCTTCGCGCACCCACGTCTGGCCTTTCGCCTATGTGGAAGCGCTGCGAGCGACAGCCTGCTGGGTGCGCATCGACACCGGCCGACGCCACCAGATTCGCATCCATCTGGCGCATCAGGGACATCCGCTCATTGGCGATGTGACCTACGGCGGTCCGCCGATCGCTGCAGCGCGTCCGTTGTTGCATGCGGCAGCGCTGACCTACCAGCATCCCGACGACGGCCGGCTGATGCATCATTTCCTGCCGATGCACACTTACAGCAACGAACCGGATGCGATCATGATAAAAGAATTTCTCGAGGACCATTCAGAAATGAGGTGAAAGGATGGAGATTCATATTCCAACTGGCGCGCGCAAGATCATCGCGCGTCTGGAGCAGCATGGTTACGAAGCCTATATCGTCGGCGGCTGCGTGCGCGATTCGCTGATGGGAAAAAGCCCCAGCGACTGGGACATCTGCACCTCTGCGCGTGCAGAAGAAATGATGGCGCTTTTTGAAGACAAGCGCGTCATCCCGACAGGCATCCAGCATGGCACCCTCACCATCCTTGCCGAGGATGGTGCCTACGAAGTCACGACCTTCCGCATCGACGGTGAATACCTTGATCACCGCCATCCGAAAAGTGTCGCGTTTACCCGCGAGCTGGCAGAAGATCTCAGCCGCCGCGATTTTACCATCAACGCCATGGCCTGGCATCCTGAGCGCGGGCTCATCGATCTCTTCGGCGGCGTGGAAGATCTGCGCGATCGTCTCGTGCGCGCTGTCGGTGATCCCGTGCAGCGCTTCAACGAAGATGGCCTGCGTATGCTGCGCATGGTGCGCTTCGCCACCGTGCTCGATTTTGACTACGATCCGGCGACCTACGACGCCGTGCGAAAGCAGGGCCACTTGCTGCAATACATTTCCAAAGAGCGCATCCAGGTCGAGCTCAACAAGATCCTCTTGGCAGCGCATCCTGCCCGTGGGCTGGAAGATCTCTACACCCTGGGCATGTATCCCTACATTATCCCGATGATGTGCCACACCGTTGGGTTTGCCCAGCGTGGCGGTCATCATTTTCTCGACGTTTTCGAGCATTCGCTGCTCGCCGTCGGCGTCATCGCGCCGGAGCTCGTGCTGCGGCTGACCATGCTCCTGCACGACATCGGCAAGCCCTTCGTCTGGGACAGCTCAGAATCGCTGAGCTACGACCGCTTCGACGACCATGCAGCTGTGAGCGCAAAGCTCGCCGGAAAGATCCTGCGTGATCTCAAATACGACAACGCCACACGAAAAGACGTCGTCGAGCTGATCGCGCATCACAACGACATTCTCCTGCCGGATCCCGTCAACGTGCGGCGCGCGCTGGCGCGTCTCGGGGAAGTGCAGACGCGCCGTCTCGTGCAGGTGAAGGTGGCAGATCTCATCGCCCACGATCTTGCCGGCGAGCGGGAGAAGATCCTTGCGCTTTTCGCCGAGATCTCAGACGTCATCGACGAAGTCGTGGCGCGCGACGACTGCACCTCTGTTAAAGCCCTCGCCATCGGCGGTCAGGATATGATGGCGCTCGGACTTTCCGGTCGCGCCATCGGTCAGATGCTCAACGCCGCCCTTGAGCTCGTGCTCGAAAAGCCAGAGATGAACACAAGAGAGACGCTCCTAAACTGGGTGCGTGGCAATTTAGAAAATTGCCAAAAATAGTTGCGGATGAAAAGATGTCGGATAATTACTACTTGCGATAAGATTTCGGCGTATAATTATATTGAGGAGGAGTATAATGGCACAGATTCGATTGCAGAAATATATGGCAGACTGTGGTGTTGCATCCAGACGCCAGAGCGAGACCATGATCTCCCAGGGCCGCGTCACCGTCAATGGCGACGTCGTGCGTGAGCTGGGTGTGAAGGTTTTGCCAGGCGTGGATAAAGTCGCAGTCGATGGCAAAGAGATCGCCGTACAGGACGAGTATCTGTTCTACATGTTCAACAAGCCCGTCGGATATCTGACGACCACCAGCGATCCCCAGGGACGACCAACCATTTTTGATTGTTGCCCTGAGCTTCGCGGTCATGTGCTGCCTGTTGGACGACTGGACATGGACACGGAAGGACTCCTGATCCTGACCAATCACGGCGAGCTTGCCTATCGGCTCACCCATCCAAAGTACAACATCAGAAAAACCTATATCGCAACCGTAAAAGGTGTGATTACTCCAAAAGCTTTACAAACACTTTCTGAAGGCGTGAAACTCGACGACGGCAAAACAGCGCCTGCCCGGGCGCGATTTCTCAAGAAGCAGGGGAAAAATTCGGTCGTCGAGCTGATCATTCACGAAGGGAAAAAACGCCAGGTCCGGCGCATGCTGGAAGCGGTAGGATTTCCCTGCCTGAAGCTGCGACGTGTGGCGATCGATCAGATCGCCCTTTCACACGTCGATCTCGGTCAGGTGCGTCCATTGACGGAAACCGAACTGGGACGACTTTTTGACCGCGTGCAGCTTTCCAGAAGTGATTACCTGAATAATCGTATCTAGGAGGAAGATTATGTTAGACAAAAAAGTAGTGGACACACTCAAATCCATCGTTGGTGACGAAAATGTCCTCACCGATGCAGGGGATCTGCTGACCTATTCCTACGACGGCACCCCAGACCAGCCACAGGTTCTGCCAGAAGTGGTCGTTATGCCTGAAAGCGAAGAAGAGATCGTTCAGATCGTTAAGCTCGCAAAAGAAGAAGGGCTCCACATCTACACCCGTGGCTCCGGCACCAACCTTTCCGGTGGCACCATTCCACTGCGCAAGGGCATCGTGCTCGTTACCACCCGCATGAATAAGATCGTTGAAGTAGACGCAGAAAACCTGACCGCTACCGTACAGCCAGGCGTTGTCATCAACACCCTCAACGACGCCGTCAGCCCTTACGGCCTCATGTATCCACCAGATCCAGGTACCGTTAAGACTGCAACCATGGGCGGTTCCGTCAGCGAATCCTCCGGTGGTCTGCGCGGCCTCAAATACGGCGTGACCAAGGACTACGTCATGGGCGTGCGCATGGTGCTCGCTAACGGCGAAGTCGTCACCTTCGGCGGCAAGAGCGTAAAGAACGTAGCCGGCTACGACCTCACCAAGCTCGTCTGCGGCGCAGAAGGCACCCTCGGCATCATCACCGAGATCCTCGTTAAGCTCATCGCTAAGCCACAGTATTCCAAGACCATGACCGCAACCTTCAACGCCCTCAAGGATGCTGGTTACGCCATCAGCGGCATCATCGCTGACAAGGTCGTTCCTGCTACCATGGAACTCCTCGACCAGGTAACCCTCCAGGTTGTTGAAGAATACATCCACATCGGCCTGCCAACCGACGCAAAGGTTATGCTCCTGATGCAGGTTGACGGCAATGTCGAAGCTGAAGTAGAACTCGAAGCGCAGAAAGTCGTTGAACAGTGCAAGAAGAACGGCTGCCGCGAGATCAAGCTCGCTAAGGACGCCAAGGAAGCTGACGACCTCATGACCGCTCGTCGTGCAGCTCTGCCAGCCCTCGCTCGCGTAAAACCAACCACCGTTCTCGAAGACGCCACCGTTCCAAGAAGCCGTATCCCAGATATGCTCGTTCGCTTCGAAGAGATCGCTGAAAAGTACAACCTCCAGATCGGTACCTTCGGCCACGCTGGCGACGGCAACCTGCACCCAACCATCCTCACCGATGCCCGCGACGAAGAAGAAATGAAGCGCGTACGTCTGGCTGTCGATGACATCTTCGCTGCAGCCCTCGAAATGGGTGGCACCCTCTCCGGCGAACACGGCATCGGTATCGCTAAAGCACGTTTCATGGAAGATCAGTTCGGTGCTGCCGGCATGGAAGTTATCCGCCGTGTCAAGGAAGCATTCGACCCTAACTACATGTTCAATCCTGATCATTTCTTCTTTAAGGGGGAATAAGGAATGAGTGCACCTTTTGAAACAATGGACTTCGCCCGTGAAGAAGTCGTAAAATGTATGTCCTGCGGTAACTGCCAGGAAGTCTGCCCAATCTATCTGCAGACCCACAAAGAAGGCACCGTTGCCCGCGGCAAGATCAAACTCGTCGACGCCCTTCTGAAAGGCCTCGTCGATCCAAGCACCCCAGGGCTCGAACACAACTTGCATCTCTGCCTCACCTGCAAAGCCTGCGTAGAAATCTGCCCATGCGGCGTCGAAATCGACAAGATCGTTCTCGCCGCTCGCTCTGAGCTCGTTCGCAAAGAAGGCCTGCATCCACTGAAGAAAGTCATCTTCAACGTCGTCGATCATCCAAAACTCATGGATACCGGCATGCGTCTCGGTGGGAATTTCCAGGGCACCGTCTTCAAGAAAGAAAGAGAAACCGGCGGCTACACCCCACGTTTCCCATTCGGTCTTGACATGCGCCGCGTTGTGCCGGATCTCGCCAACAAGCCATTCCGCATGACCGTGCCTGAAGACAACAAGCCAATCGGCCCAGTCAAATATAAAGTAGCCTTCTTCACCGGCTGCTCTTCCAACTATCTCTATCCAAACGTTGCCCGCTCCTTCATGAACGTCATGAAGCGCAACAACGTCGAAGTCATCGTGCCAAAGAAACAGCACTGCTGCGGCATGCCAGTTCTCGCGCACGGCGACCAGAAGACCGCCAAAGAAATGGCTGCCGATCACGTCAAGCTCTTCAAGATGCTCGACGTTGACTACATCGTTTTCGTCTGCGGTTCCTGCGCACTGTCCTTCAAGGAACATTATCCAGAACTGCTCGAAGACACCAACCTCTATGAAGATGCAAAGCGCGTCGCTGCCAAAGTCATCGACTGGAGCGATTTCATCATCAACGTCGTCAAAGCAGACGTATCCGGCCTGCACACCACTCGCCAGGTAGTCACCTATCATGACCCTTGCCACCTGCGTCGTGGTATGGGCGTATGGCAGGAACCACGCAAGATCCTGAACGATCTGCCAGACGTTGAATTCCGTGAAATGTCCAAGCCAAACCGCTGCTGCGGTTCCGCAGGCTCCTTCAGCCTCACCCACTATGACCTTTCCATGGACATTCAGCATGAAAAATGCAAAGACGTCGAAAACACCGGCGCCGATGTCATCGTTACCGGCTGCGGCTCCTGCATGATGCAGCTCACCGACGGTCAGAAACGTTTCGGCGGACACTGCAAAGTCAAGCACACCGTCGAGATCCTTTCCGAAGCCTACGAAAACGCAGAACGCGAAGAACGTATCGGCCGCATGAAAGCGATCACCAAGTAAAATTATCTACAAGAGCCAGGAACTCTCATTTTTGGCTCTTTTTAATGAAACAGCCCGTCACAGAAAGAAAAACGCTTTCTGTGACGGGCTGTTTTCGTGGGGTGCGCCCGGCATGGGTAACAACTAGGTGGTGAAAGTCCACTGCGCGCTCGGT
>OMNT01000068.1_pt1 | contig 105115 bp, 89 predicted proteins | sample 1672551 | NCBI WGS metagenome assembly OMNT01 (sample SAMEA3136698, study PRJEB25190) | human gut metagenome | reverse complement strand
CCTTCAGGTCAGCCATCAGGGACTGATCTGCACAACCGCGGTTGCCATCCCAAGTGCAACCCTCGTTAAAACCCATCTTAAGCATATTATGTAGTCTCCTTTTCTCGTACAGATGAAATTCTTATATTTTTATCCTATCAAATTTGACGCACCATGTCATGATATATTTCTGTCGTAAAGTATCAAAAAACGATACTCGCACATTCTTATTTATCGTGCCAATCCCAGTGGAGAGAACAATGCATAAATGCAAAGCATAAGAACAAAACACAGAGCCGCAGCAGGCTTTACATGTTTCCACGGTGTCAGGTCAACAGCCTTAGAATCTTCCAATTCAAAATCCGTTTCGCGCGGTTTCAGCTTTCCGATAACCAGCATTAACAGCAAGTCAATCGGGAACAGCACGGACAGCACATATAAATAATGTACATGCAGCGGCAGGAACTTAGAGATCGAATACAAAACAACATGCGTGACCAAGGTAACTTTCGGTGCGATTGCCGGTACACGCTTGGTGTAGAATCCAACAAGAACAGTTGCCAAAATCGGCATCGAATAGAATCCGAAGCATTCTTGCAAGAAATCATACAGACCAGACGGTGCATTGATGACAAACGGAGCGACACAAATCGATACAATTGCCAAGCCAGTGCCTACGCGCTTACCAATTTTAACCAGATATTCATCACTTGCTGTCTTGTTGATAATTGCTCGATGGAAATCCAGCGTATACAGAGTAACACAGCTGTTCAATGCCGAATTAAACGAGGAAAGAATCGCGCCAAACAGAACTGCTGCCATCAATCCAAGCAGCCATGTCGGGATAACTGTTGTAATCAGAGTCGGATAGGCAAGGTCGCTCTGCGGCAATTTGTCTCCAAAGAAGCGGAACGCCAACAAACCACAAATTGTAATGAAGAACGGATCCAGCAGCTTTAAAAATGCAGTAAATACTGCGCCGCGCTGTGCTTGTCCCAAATTTTTAGCCGCCAATGTACGCTGAATAATAGACTGATTTGTGCACCAATAGAATAAGTTATTAAACAACATACCCAAGAATAAAACCGGCCACGGAATCATTGGCGGCAAAGAATTTGCCGGGTTGATAGAGTTGAACTTATCAGACGGCACATTGGTGATAAAATCACGGATACCGGCAATAAAGCTGCCATTTCCCAAAATACAGATAGCAAGAATTGGTATCAACAAGCCACCAATCAGCAAGCCTACACCGTTGATTGTATCGGATACAGCCACCGCTTTAAGTCCGCCAAATACAGCATAGATCGAACCAACAATACCAATGCCTGCGCACAACAGTGCAATCGCCTGAAATGTCGTGATCCCGAGCACTTGATCCAGATGAAAGATCTGATTAAATGCCAGCGCACCGGAATACAAAACTGTCGGCAGATACGTCAACATATAACCGAGCAAAAACAAAAACGAAATAATCTGCTTGGTCGTGCGATCAAATCGCATCTCCAAGAACTCCGGAATTGTTGTGATACCTGCTTTCAGATACTTTGGCAAAAAAATCAGCGCCAACGCCAGCAGAGCCATACTTGCACCGACAGACCAGCTCATCGCACCCATATTGGTGCTGTAGCTCTGTCCCGCCTGACCAACCAGCTGTTCGGTAGACAAATTAGTCATTTCCAGCGAGCCGGCAATGACTAAACCGCTTAAACCGCGTCCAGCTAAAAAATATCCCTCTTTCGTGGATAAATTGTCATCCCGCGTTTTGTACCAAGACAATAACGCGACCAATCCTGTAAAAGCAATAAAGCTCAATACAATAATCAATGGATTTCTCCTCTCTTTCCTAAAACAGTAAAAAACCAGATTTGTCCATACCATATATATCTTCGGTTTTTTCTGCCTATAACCGCCAAAGCGATCGTGCCTCTTTTTTCACACACAAAATTGGATGAAACTTTAGGATTATTTTCTAAAATTCTCTGCATTTCGGTACCTTTTTCTGCTTTCCTTTTTTGCACCCTTATGATATACTATTTTCCACATGATGTCACGATACATTCTTGACAAGAAATAATAAAAAAAGATACTTTTCAGAGAGAAGGGATACCTATGCTTGATACCGGCGTATTGAGCGATTCTGTCCGCTATTATCACGAGGCAGATCCATTTACAGAGAAAAATTTATATTACATTCCACACGCAGGCCAATATCACTGCAACAGTGATTATGAAGTCCGACGCACCCATCTAGATGTCTGCCAGGCAATTGTTGTGGATTCCGGCGAACTGACTATCGAATATCGCGGACAAATTTATACCGCTCCTTCCGGCGCAGTTGTCTTGCTGGATTGCCGCGAACCACACAGCTATTACGCCAGCTCTCCGGACTTAAAAATGCGTTGGTTTCATTTTCTCGGCAGCAGCAGTGAAGCATACGTTCATCAAATCACCAGTGTTCATGATATTGTCATGCAGGTCACACAAAACGCAGAGATCGAGCCATGCATTGCGCAGATCATGAAGGCAGTCGCACAAGCAGAGCCAAACCCGCATCTGATCTCTGTCAGCATTCATCGTCTGCTCGCGCTGCTGATTACTTCAACCGATACTGCTTCTAAGAGTGATCTGGAGCTTGTTATCAACTCCTCTGTTTCTTACATCGAATCCCATTACTCTGACCCCGATCTCTCTAATGAAAATCTCGCCCGCATGGCAATGCTGAGCACCTGTTATTATGTGCGCAAATTCAAAGAATTTCGCAGTGCTACACCGCACCAATTTATTCAAGCTGTACGTATCCGCAGTGCGAAGCAGAAGCTGTCTACCACCTCTTTGAGCATCGAAGAAATTGCCGAACAGTGCGGATTCTGCAACACCTCTCACTTTATTATGGTCTTTCGCAGAAACACAGGCATCACACCGCTGCAATTTCGTATTATGTGGAGATAACGCACAAAAGCCTCCCGAACGGGAGGCTTTTGTTGTATTTGCATCTGTACGTATTATTTTCCAAACAAGCCTTTGATTCTATCCCACAGGGTCTCCTTCGGCTGTTCTTCCTGCTTGACCTCTTGTTTCTCCTGCTTCTCCTCTACGGATGTGCGCATGATAAACTTGGTCGAGGTCTCTGTCGCAGACTTCGGTGTGCCGGTATAGCACTCGCTGTTCTGCGCATAGTCCTTCTGCTTCTCATACAGCTTTGCCGCTGTGCGGATATTCGTCAAATCCTCGTTGTCTGTGATTTTGCTGATGCCTTCCTCATTGTACTTGACAATGCCGTCGCGCAGCTCACCGGAACCGTCCTTGAGCTGAGTACCTGCATCGTCGAACTGCTGAATGGCATCGAGTACCTGTCCGCTCGCCGCATGCAAAGACTTCATACCGGCAGACAAATCGCCTGTGCCGTCCTTGAGGCTGGATGCGCCATCGTTGAGCTGGCTGACACCGTTGGTCAGCGTCGGCACCTGCCCGTTCAGTTCAGAGATGCCGCCAGACAGCGTTGCTGCGCCGTCCGCCAAGGTGCCTGTGCCCTTTGCCAGCTCTGCTGCGCCGGAAGCTGCGGAGCTGACACCGGCGGTGTATTTTGCCAAACCGCTGTCCAGTGCCGTTGCGCCCTCCTGCAGCTGCGAAACCGAGGAACCAAGCGTGCCTGCCAGATTTTGCAGACCCGCGTTCATCGTGGAATACTTGCTGGACGCCTCATTGAGACCTGCATCAATTTGATTCAGCGCCGTGCTGAGCTTGCTCATCTGTGCAGCAGTCTCATCCAGTCCATCGCTGACCTGTCCTGCCGCACTTGCAATGCTGTCCAAATTGTCTGCCAGCCCTTCCATCTTGTCGATAAGTGCCGCATTGGTCTGGAACTTCTGAATGATAGATGCGCCGCTCTCCAGCGTCTGTAGCTCTGCCAGCTCGGATTCCGACAGCGACTGCTTGTTGGAGGCAATCGAGTGCAGACCGCTGCCCACCTGCTGGGCACCGCTCTGAATCTGTGCCAGCGCGCTCTTTGCGCTGGAAATGTCTCCTGTGCTCAGCGAGTCTACAACCTGATCCATGCTGGAGGACAGCGTCTTTAAGCTGCTGTCCATTTTATTGGAACCGGAAAACAACGCCTGTACATCATCCGACTCCAGCGCTTCTGCCATCGAATTCAAACCCTTTGCCAGCTTTTTGGAGCCTGCGGACAAATTCGAGGAATTGTCATCCAACGTACTCAGGCCGCCGGACAGCTTTTTCGCACCTGCATTGGCAGAATTGGCGCCGTCTGCCAGCGACTTCGCGCCGTCATCCAGCTGTCCCACACCGTTTGCCAGCTTTTGCGCGCCGAGCGTCAGCGTGCGCATACCGGATGCCAGCTGTGCCGCGCCATTGTCCAGCATACCCGCGCCGGATGTCGCGTCAATGATGCCATCGTTAAACACAATATAATTTGAGGTCAGCTCGCCGAGCTTATCGTTGAGCGTCTCACAGCCGTCTGCCAAGTCATTGGCACCGTCAATCAGCTGCTGGGTCGCGTCCTTCAGCTCGTCCAGCTGGTCAAATTCTTCGTCAAGATCCAAGTCGGATTCTTTGAGATCGCCCAAGTTGCTTGCGCAGGCAAAATACAGTGTCGGCACAGAACCGTTATTCATATCGCACTCGATGGTCACGTCATCCAGCATCATATCCGTCAAATCCGAAAACTTATCGCCCAGCAAGTCCGCATATGTGCTCTTCATGCCCGGCATCGCGAGGAATCCGACAATCTGATTGGTGCTGTCAGATTCCACCTTGCCGTTTTCCGCCTTGATATTGGAAAAGGCATCCGTGGACAGGTTGGTTCCAACCACCGTGAAATACGGACGGCAAATCGTGTAGCTTTTGCCGTCTACGGCAACTTCCTTGGTGTCTTTGTTGGTCAGCGCAACATGCATCACCAGATGGCCGCTTGCGCCGTCCAAATCCTTCGCTTCTACCTGCTTGCCGTCCAGCTCATAGGTAATCTTTGCCTGCACCGGCATTTCCTGATCTGTGGTACCCTGATAATATACGTCATTGCCCTTGATATTCCAGGTCAGCGCGTTTCCGTTCTGGGTTGGTGTCTCATCGCCCTTCAAGTTTTTGATGTCTTGGAGCGAGCTGACATCCGCAAAGTTCGTCAGACCCTTATCCGAATGCAGCCAATCGCTGACGGTCTGGTGTGCCACGGTGCCGTCACCGTTTAAGGTTGCGTACACCGTTTCATCCTTGCGCACGGATGCCGCAAACGCCGGTGTCAGTGCGCTGCACGCCAAAACGGCACTGAGCACGCAAGCTGTAATTTTATGATTTTTCTTGAACTTCAATGTTAACACTCTCCTTGGAATCGTCTAACCAGTGATACGTTGTCTTACGAATAATCGGTGCGAACAAAATCAGCATAGCCGGCAGTACAAACAGGATAACCAGCATGGAGATAATGGCGCCGCGGCTGATGAGCAGACACAGACCGCGAATCAGATCAATCCGCGATACAAAATACAAACCAATCGTCGCCGCGAAGAAGCTGAGACCGCTTGTGATGATACTCGGCGCACAGGTTTCAATAGCGGTTGCCGCCGCATCGTGCGGACTGAGACCGTTGAGCCGTTCTTCGTGGAAGCGTGTCGTCATAAGAATCGCATAATCGACGGTCGCGCCGAGCTGAATGGTTCCGAGCACAATGCTTGCAATAAACGGAATGACGGAACCGGTAAAATACGGAATGCCGAGATTTACCATAATGGCGCCCTCAATGGACAGGACAAGCAGGAACGGAATGGAAATAGATTTGAAGGTAATGACAATAATCAAAAATACCGCCAAGATAGAGAACACCGACGTCGAATTGAAATCGTGCGCCGAGGTCGTAATCAGATCCTTGGTCATCGCGCCCTCGCCGGTCAAAATACCATCCGCATCATACCGCTTGATGATTTTGTTCATGCGCTGTACCTGTGTGTTCATCTCGTCTGTACCCGGTTTATACTCCGTGGTAATCATCATCAGTTCATGTCCATTGGAACGGAACAGCTCCGCCGCACTGTCCGGAACTGCGCTCTCCGGAATGCCGCCGCCCACAAATTTTTCATAACACAGTGTCGATTTGATGCCTTCTACATTGTCCAGTTCATCGGCAAGCGATTTTTTCTGTGCCGAGCTCATATTGTCATTGATAATGACAAAGTGAAAGCTTGGCATGCCGAAATCTTCATCCAATTTATTGGTGCCGGCAATGCCGGTCAAATCCTGCGGCAGCGAATCCGTCAGCGTATAGTATACGCTGGTCAAGCTCTGCGCGCGGAAGAACACCAATGCGATGACGACAAAAATCATAATAATGCGCTTCGGATGCTTGGTGACAACCGCCGCCACCTTATGCATATGCGGCGTAACAACCGGATGCCGCCGTTTTTCAATGATCTTATCAAAGTACATAATGAGCGCCGGCAGAATCGTCAGGGTACTGATTACGCCGAGCGCAACGCCCTTCGCCATTACGATACCAATATCTGCGCCCAATGTCAACGACATCGTGCACATTGCCAAGAAGCCGGCGATTGTTGTCAAAGACGAGGACAGAATGGACGTACTCGTCAGACAAATGGCGGACACCATCGCGTCCTCATTGGATTTGTTTACTTTTTCCTCCTGATAGCGGTGCAGCAGGAAAATGCTGAAGTCCATCGTCACACCCAGCTGCAAAACCGCCGCGAGCGCCTGTGTGATATAGGAAATCTCTCCCATAAACACATTGCTGCCAAAGTTATATACAACCGGAAAGATAATGCCCAGCATAAAGATGAACGGCACGGCTGTGTTTTCCAAAAACAGGAACAGCACAATCAAGCTGAATACAACGGCACACAACACATATTTCGGCAGTTCCTGATTGACCAGCTCCTTGGTGTCCTCCAAAATCGTAGACATGCCGCCGAGAAAACAGTCTTTTTTCATGATGCCTTTGATTTGCACAATGGCGTTGATGGTTTTGTCCGATGCGCTGGACTCCTCGAACCGCACCATCATCATGGTCGAGTCGTTTTTGCCGTACATCATGTTCGTCACATCGTCCGGCAAAATCTCTTTCGGCACCGTGACATCGACCACATCACTGAGCCAGAAGCAGCTGGTCACGCCGTCCACAGCCTCAATGTCCTGTTTCATTTTGAGCAGCTCCGCCGTGGGCATATCCCCCTCCACGGTGACCATCGCCGTAGATGCCAGACCGAAATCCTTGTCAAGATACCTCTCGCCCTCCATAGATTCCAATTCCGATGGCAGGTAGCTCAAAATATCGTAATTTACTCTTGTATTGATGTAGCCAAACGCCGACAGCACCAGCAGCATACACGCCACCGCCAGCACAAAGCCGCGCCGCTTGACCACAAAACGGGCTACACGCTCCATAATTGATGCTTTACTCCTTTCCTTGCCGTCCGGCTGTGCGCCGAAATCAAAATTTGACCGATCGTCATTTATCGCAGTTTTAGTATAATCCAGAAATGACCATTGGTCAATGTTCATCTTACAAACAATTTCTCTTATTTCAAAACTGACGTTTGGTCATTTTTCCAAAATTTATTTTTCCCCGTGTCGATTCTTGCCAAAGCCGGCACTTCGGGCTATACTGTTCTAAAACACGCTGTCATATGAAAGGAGATTGCTATGGGTCAGGCGTTGGAGCAGAAAAAAGAAGAAAAGAAAAGAAATCTATTGGAAGCTGCCCGCATCCTCTTTTCTCAGAAGGGCATTTCAAAGACCAGCATCAGCGAGATTGCCAATCAGGCGAAAGTGGCAAAGGGTACGTTTTATCTTTACTTCAAAGATAAGGATGAACTGATGGAACAATTGGTTCTGCAAATTAGCCGGAATATTTTGACACTCGCTTACACATACACGGAACAGCACAAAGCAGAAAATTTTACCGAGAATGTTATCACTTTTGTCGATTATATCATCACCTATTTTTCTTCTCATCAGGACAGCCTGAGCCTCATCAAACGCAACTTTACTTGGTCTATGGTGCAGCACAGTCTGGAGCAGGAGGAAAACGACGAGCTGCGGCGGCAGCTGCTTGAGCGGCTGCAGGCTTCGCCCACATCGCACAACTACTCGCAGCGGGAACTGTTCAACATTGTATATATGATTGTGGAGCTGTGCGGTTCGGTCTGTTATACCAGCATCATCGAACAGGTGCCGGACACCATTGACCACATAAAACCGCTGCTGTACACCATGATTCGGAGGATTTTAAACCATGAACCAGACCAAACCAACCCTGATTTTTGATATGGACGGCGTCATTCTGGACACGGAACAGCTCGTGCGCCGATGCTGGAACGAAATTGCACCGGCATTTCACGCGGATGCTATTGATGCCGTCTTTCTCACCACCGTCGGCACCACACGCGTGCACACCTGCAGCATCTTGCGCGAGCGCTACGGTGCCGATTTCCCGGCGGAGGAATTTAACAACGCCGTCAGCCGCCGTTACCATGTGATTGATGACGCCGAAGGCGTACCGGTCAAGACCGGCGCACGCGAGCTGCTGCAATGGGCGCGGGACAACGCGTATACGATTGGTCTCGCCTCCTCCACCCGACAAGCCGTCGTGGAAAAAGAACTGTCCGAGAGAGGGCTGCTGCCCTACTTCGATTACGTCCTCGGCGGCGATCGGATTGCCCGCAGCAAGCCAGCACCGGATATCTACGAAACCGCCTGCCGCGCGCTGCACGCCGTTCCTGCCGACACCTATGCCATTGAAGACTCGTACAACGGCATTCGCGCGGCGCATGCAGCGGGCATGCGTCCCATTATGGTGCCGGATCTCCTGCCGCCGACCCAAGAAATGCACACGCTTGCCGCACACATCTTTCCGAATCTGACGGCGTTCCATGAATTTTTGAAACGACAATCAACGCACAGCCTGCCCCGATAGGGCAGGCTTTTTTGTCGAAATAAAAACTACAGATTCTTATCCCATAATTGCACAATTTTGCTGTGAAAAAACAATTTATTTATCATTTTTGCTCTCCGTTGTATAGACCTTTCTGACTCTCAAATGAAAGTGTTCGTTTTTGTGCCGTCAATTTCAATCTTGTGTAAATTTCTGCAAGCGTTTTCTTTTTCGTTCTTTATATGGTTAAATCAACCATTTTCCTTGTTTTTTTGATTTTTACTAAACAATTTTATTTTTTCACTGAATTTTTCTTTATTTTTTAACACAGTTTTTTACATTTGTTTCTGCATAATTTGTTATTTTCGCCCTCAATCAGCTGTTCAAGTATGCTATTCTAAATTTCTGTAAAATCTGTAAAACAAATCCCTTCAATTTTTCTAATATTTCGGTGAAAATGCCACGTGACATTTGCGCGAAAAAAGTCTATTATACTTAACGAGGAAAACGAAAGCGCAAGAGTGCGCAGACCGCTTTCCATTATCAGAAAAGCCGACAGGCTTTCAGAAAGGAAGCGAATACAATGGGTATTCTTGGAACCCTGCACAACATGGCAAAATCCGGTCAGGTCAATGAGATTCACTCGGTTATCAATCAGGAGCGTGCCTCTGCAAATACATCCGCACAGACATCCGGAAAAGAACGCCGCAAGTTCCGTCATAACATGGAAATCTCGATCGCTTCTTACCGTTAATCAGCTTTTACCTATTTTTTTCATACCTATTTTTCCTATCTCTTTTCTTTGTAAAGTAAAACCCTACGGTTTCCCCCGTGGGGTTTTGCTTTTTTTATTTGTATCTTTCTTCATAAAATGTTAAGATTTTTATAGACTACTTCGAAAGGATTTCATTGTATCCTATACCCATAGACAGCAAGGAGGACACACATTATGACCTACCGCATCTTGGTATGCGATGATGACCGCGAGATTGCCCGCGCCATCTGTATTTATCTTCGCTCTACCGGCTATGAGGCGGTAGAAGCGCACGATGGCACGGAAGCGCTGGAGCTGTGCCGCACGCAGACGTTTCATCTGCTCATTCTGGACATCATGATGCCGGGTTTGGACGGCATCCAGACGACGGAAATTCTGCGCCGCACGCACAACATTCCGGTCATCATGCTGTCGGCAAAGAGCGAGGACATCGACAAAATCGACGGTCTGACCGCCGGCGCGGATGATTACATGACCAAGCCGTTTCAGCCCGCAGAGCTCATCGCCCGCGTGAAATCACAGCTGCGCCGATACACGTCTCTCGGCGGCATGTATCAAAATCAAACACCGGCTGCAACCGTCTATCAGACCGGCGAACTGATTGTGGATGACGCCTCCAAGACGGTCACGGTCGACGGCGAGCCGGTCAGCCTCACGCCGCGCGAGTACGGCATTCTGTGCTTTCTGACCCAGCACGCAGGTCAAGTGTTCTCTATTTCTCAAATTTATGAGGCGGTTTGGCAGGAACCGGCTTATAATTCGGAAAACACCGTTGCTGTCCACATTCGCCGCATTCGAGAAAAAATCGAAATCAATCCAAAAGAACCGAAATATTTAAAGGTGGTATGGGGAATTGGCTACAAAATGGAAAAACTTCACCCGAAACAGCTGGGTTAAGGCTGTATGCTGGCTGCTCATCCTCGTGATGACGGCAGTCTCTGCCGGTCTGACGGTCTACACCGCAGAAAACGCGCAGAAAAACAATCTGAATGAACTCTTATCGTACAGCACGTACTCTTTATCAGACGTACTCACGCATGAACAACCGACCGCAGAATATCTTGCACAGCAGCTATACTTTCCGATTTCAAATCTGTATACCATGGGTGAAACCGGCACGACAGAGGAGAGCATCGAAAAGAATGTGACGCCCGCCGATCTTCTCGGTGAGCTTACGTCCGAATATTACCAAAGCGATACGTGGGAGTCCGGCGAACCGGAACAATCTTATGACGCTTCCGCCCCAACGCTGGACGCCGAAACCGTCAGTGCTGTCATGGCGGCACTCGCATCGGATACCACCAGCGATTATGATGACATCTCGGAGAGCTCATTTCAAGCGTGGCTGACACATCATCCCGAGGTGTATGCATCCTGCCGTGCACGCTACATCAGTGAGCAGCTCCAGTCTCTCACTGACACCCAAAAGTGGCTGGAAGGTTTAAAAAATTCTTTTGATTATTATTTGACCCATACCGTCACGGGAGATTGTTTCACTTCCCTGCCGGATGGAACCACGCAGGAAAGCGCAGAATCACAGCTGCTGCACACGACCCAATACGCCTTGGCGCTGAAGTCCACGACGACCGGCGCAGCGTTCTATTCCAAGCACACGGATCTCGCGCAGGAATTGGAATCTCTGGACACGTCCGAGTACATGCTGGACAGCAGCCGAAACGGCACGGCAATCTGTGCCATGACAACCGATGCATACGACAATCTCTGTCTCTCTTGGTCTGAGATTCATCGGCTGTTTACCAATCTCATCATAATCTATGCCATTTCTGCCGTGGTCATCGCGCTGTGCCTGCTTGTGCTGTGCTTTGGCGCAGGCCGCAGACCGGATGATGATACCTGTTATTTGCTCGGCTTTGACCGCATTTGGACAGAAGCGCAGATATTTTTCGGCATGTGTGCCTGCATCGCCTTTGCCGGTGTCATCTCTTTGTTTCTGAATTACTTTAGTGACATCACTGTTTCGCTCTCTTTCCCTGCCATCTGCACCGGTGTGTGCGTGGCATCCGTTGCATTTGCCGCCGTATGCCTTGTGATTTTTCTGTCGCAGGTGCGCCGTCTCAAAGCGCGGCAATGGCTCAACGGCTGGATTATCTGGCGGTTGTTCCGCAAATTCGGCATCGCATCGCTGTGCTGGCTGAACAAGCAGTTCCGCAAAAGTCCGCTGCGCCGCCGGTTTATCCTTCTGAGTATCTTGCTCCCGCTGTTGTGCGCCGCATGGATTCCCCTTCCTGTTGTGATTGTCGTACTGCTCATCGCCAGTATGCGTCTGGCGGACAGCATAGAGGCTGTCAACCGCGGTGCGCACGACATTCGCGCCGGCAAAACGGATACACAAATCACGGTCAGAGAGCACGCCCCCAAAGAGCTTGCCGCGCTGGCAGCAGATTTGAACGGCATCTCTGAGGGCTTGCAGGAAGCCGTAGATACCGCGGTAAAATCCGAACGGTTAAAATCCGAATTGATTTCCAATGTGTCTCACGACATCAAAACACCGCTGACCAGCATCGTCACCTATGTCGATTTGCTCAAAAAGTGCGACATCGCGGACGAAACCGCGCAGGAATACATCCGTATCCTTGAACAGAAGGCACAGCGCCTGCGCACGCTGACCTTGGATTTATTCGACGCGTCCAAAGCAACCAGCGGCGCGATGACGGTAGAGCTTGCCAAGACCGATTTGGACGCTCTGCTCCGTCAAGCGCTCGGCGAGCGCTCTGAGCACATCCAACGCGCAGGCTTAGATGTTCGCATCGCCTCGCACCCGCCGGTTTACGTCAATGCAGACGGCAGATTGCTGTGGCGTGTTCTGGACAATCTGATTTCCAACTGCGTGCGCTATGCCGTCCCGCACAGCCGTGTTTATGCAGACATCACACAGACCGATACCATGTGCGTTCTGACGATGAAAAACATCTCTGCGACCGAGCTGAACATCTCCGCAGATGAGCTGATGCAGCGCTTCACGCGCGGCGACCGCTCTCGCCACACAGAGGGCAGCGGCTTGGGCTTATCCATCGCGCAAAGCCTCGCGGAGCTCATGCACGGCACCTGCCGCGTGGAGATTGACGGCGACCTGTTCAAGGCAATCGTAGAGATTCCCCGCTGGACGCAGCCGGAAACGCATGAAACAAATCAAACAACCTGATACACACAAAAAAGCACCAGTTCCGGAAATCGGAACTGGTGCTTTGCTCTACGCACAAGCCAAACTTGTCTCTCCCTTCGGGAGAGATGTCGCGCAGCGACAGAGAGGGCTACTGCCAGCCAGCACGTTCTTGAACGTTTACCCTGATACGAATTTGTCGGCGCGTTACTCTCTCAGTCATTTGCTTTGCAAATGCCAGCTCTCTCAAAGGGAGAGCCGAGAAACCGGTGCGAAACATACAAGGCATCTATTCACTTCCGCATAAATGCGTCATCCACCTGCGTTCCCTTGGCGAGAATCGAGCACGGCTTGCCGATGGTAATTGGGCTGCCGTCCACACAGGTAACTGTGCCGCCCGCCTCTGTGACAAGCAGGCTGCCTGCGGCGAAATCCCACGGCTGCAAGCGCAGCTCAAAGAACATTTCGGCACGGCCTGCGGCAATCGTGCACAAATCCCATGCGGCGGAACCGCTGCGGCGAATATCCATCGCCTCATCGGCGCACAGACGCAGCAGGCGGAACGATTCGTCAATCAGCTCCCGATAATACGACGCCGAGCCATACAGCACGATGCCCTCATGCAGCACGTGATCCGAAACATGAATGGGAATGCCGTTGCACGATGCGCCCTTGCCCTTTTGCGCCGTATACATCTCATCGAGATAGGGATTGTATATCACGCCCAGCGTGACTTCCCCGTCCATTGTCATCGCAACGGAAATGACACTGCACTTATAATCCTTGACAAAATTTGTCGTTCCGTCAATCGGATCTACGACAAATGCGCGTCCTTTTGCAATGGATTCGTGCACATTCTCTTCTTCACCGAGAAAATGTGCGTCCGGTGCAATGTCCAGCAGCCGCTTTTGCAAAATATCCTGAATCGCTTTGTCATACCGCGTGACAAGATCATTATATTTTCCCTTGTTCTCTACGCCGGCATGTGCGTGGTCTGCGCGCAGCATGAGTTGTCCGCATTCGCGGATGACTTCCTGAATTTCACTTAATATCATGATTTTCTCCATCCTTTCAACCCAAAATTCTCTTTGTTCATCATAGCACCGTTGTTTCACTTTCGCAAGAATATTCTATAAACACACGCAATTTTCTGGTATACTGATACCATCACACAAAGGAGGTGATGCTGTGTCAGCATCTAAGCACTGGGAACGCCGCATCCCAATTTATCTCATCGGCATGTTTCTCATGACCATCGGCGTCAATCTGTCCGTTTTATCCGGTATCGGCGTGTCTCCCATTGATACGCTGCCGTATATTGTCAGTCTGATTGCACAGAAAAGCCTCGGTTTATGTACCACGCTGGTCTTTTCGGTATACATTCTGCTTCAGATTGTGATTTTGCGGCGACGATTTCAGTGGAAAAATCTCCTGCAAATTGTGTTGTCTATCATTTTCGGCTGGTTTGTCAGCCTGTCCGGCGCACTGACGGCGCTGCTGCCGCAGCATCCATCGTATCCCATTCAGTTTATTTATATGCTGTGCAGCATTGTATTTCTCGGCTCCGGTATTTTTCTGTACGTCACGGCGGATATCATGTCAATGCCTGCGGACGGTGTTGCGCTTGCGCTGGCAGAAGTCAGCGGAAAGCCCATGTCCAGCTGTAAAATCGTCTTTGACTGCACAGTCGTTGTGCTGACTGTGATTCTATCTGTCACTCAGCTTCACAACATCAGCGGCGTGCGGGAGGGCACACTCATCGCCGCCTTTGGCGTCGGCATGTGCATTCGATTCTGGGAAAAACGCATGACGCAGCCGCTCAAAGCCTTTTTATTTGGAAAATAGCACAAAAATGCTCCTCTCCATGTTTTACCATGGGAGGAGCATCATTTTTTACTTGTTTGCTTCGTAAGCGGCGTAAGATTTCATCATTGTCGCAGCTTCAGCACGCGTTGCGCCCTTCTGCGGATTCAATCTCAACGTACCGTTGTCCTTGGAGCCGTTGATAATCTTGTTTTGTGTTGCCCACAGCATAGCGGTCTGTGCCCAATCAGAAACAGACGATGCATCAGCAAAGCTGTCCAGAGAGCCTTCTGTCACTTCCGGCGCACCGGCTGCAGCATACAGCATCTTTGCCATCTGCTCACGGGTTACCAGCTCGTTCGGCGCATAGGTCGTAGGAGAAGTACCCGAAACAATCTTGTTTTCATATGCCCAGCAAACGGCGTTATAGAACCAATCGCCCTGTGCTACATCGGTAAACGGTGTGGTAGCTGTAACAGTCGGCTGACCGTTCTTCGCATACAAAATCTGCGCGATCTGTGCGCGGGTCAGCGTGCCGTTCGGCTCGAAACGTGCCGGAGCCGTGCCCTTCATCAAACCGTTGTCGTATGCGTACTGAACGGACGGTGCAAACCAGTCGCTTGCGCTGACATCGCAGAACATCTCGTCATAGGTCAGCGTATACGGTGTGTTTTCGCTCAGCTTCTTGTACTGATACAGCGTATATGTACCGTCGCCCTGTGCATTCTGCAAATGGTCATAGCAATCCTCGTTGCCTTCGTTGCTATAGCTGAAGCGATACTCCACAAAATTCAGTGCAGCACCTTCTGCATCGCCGTTATCCTGATACCGCGCCTCGGTCACACGGCCCTGTTCGTCATAGGAATAGGTCTGCCAGAACATCAGGTGATCCTTGCCGTCTATCACGGCGTATGCATTCTTTTTGGTCACCTGTCCGGCGTTGTTGTACTCGTAGCTAAACTTCTCCACATACGTTGCCTTCTGTCCGTGCTCGGTGAAGTTCAGTTTCTTTGTCGTCATGTTATTGTGTGAATCATACGCATAAATAAACTCATACACGGCATTGCCGCCGGACTCGTTTACCGTTGCGACCTCTCGGGTAAGATTGCCGCCCTGATCGTACTGATACACATTGGTCTGCTTCAGGCTGCTGCCGTTGTATCCGCTGATCTGTGCCAGCTGATTGCTGTTGTTGTAGGCATAGGCTTCCCATCCGGTCTGCTCGCCGTTGCCGTCATAATCAACCGCCTTGACGATATTGCCCTTTGCATCGTTCCAATACTTTGTGTATTCCTCCTTGGTACCTTGTTTCATATCATAGGTTGCCGATTCGGTCAACACATAATCCGCGCTATGGCTTGGTCTGTGCGTCGCGTCATACCCGCCTACACCGGCATCCTCTGCCAGCGCACCGGTGGTGAGTGCAGCTGTACACAGCACACACGCCAGCACCGCACTTGTCAATCGTTTTGTCCATGTCATACGTTTCATTACCTCCTGTCACTTTTTGTATATATTTTATTATACTACAAAACGCGGCATTTTTCAATGAAACACGGACATTTCTCTATTGCTTAACATAAAATAAGCAAAATCATCAATTTTTCCGAACTTTTTCTTTTGTTTTTCTATTTCTTGTCATTTTTTCTCATGATTTTTCTCATAAGAATGCAAAGAGCCTTCTGTCATATGCGACAGTGCAGCAACGCGTTCGTTGACCATATCCCACATACACATCGGCAGATGGTCGCGATGTCCGCGGTGAATCGTCACACATTCAAAGCAGTTTCCGTGATGCGGACAGGCCTCCTGACACGGGCAGTGATCCCCGCTCTCGCGCACTTGACGCAGAAATTCCATCTTCATCTCATACGCTTCTTTTTTATGTCCCTGCTGATCCAGCTCGTTCTGCTTGATTGCCAGCTCATTTCCGTCAATTTTCATTTTGGTTCTCTCCCTTGCATGTTCTTTCTATGAACTATCTTATCATTCCAGCAACGTGCCGTCAATAGAAAGAACTTGTACGCGGAGCGGAATGTTTTTCCCGCTGGCTGCGACCGCTTTTTTGACCATAGCGGTCAGACCGCCGCAGCACGGCACCTCCATGCGCACAACCGTTATCGAGCGAATGTCGTTGTGCTGTAAAATCGCGGCGAGCTTGACACTGTAATCTATATTGTCCAGCTTCGGGCAGCCTATCACCGTCACGCGATGTTTGATAAACTGCTCATGGAATCCGGCGCAGGCATACGCTGTGCAGTCTGCGGCGATGAGCAAATCACAGTCCTGAAAATACGGCGCGTTGGGTGCAGCAAGCTTGATTTGTACCGGCCAGTTTTGCAGCCGGCTGTGCACCGATACCGCCGGTGCATCCGTCTGTTCTGGCTGCACGCTTCGCGCGCGGGCGCCCGGACAGCCGCCGTTGTTGTGCCGTTTTTCCATGTGCCGTTTGACCGCTTCTGCATCATACGGCACGGTTTCCTTCTCGACAAATGAAATGGCACCGGTCGGGCAGTTTGGCAGACAATCGCCCAAGCCATCACAATAATCATCGCGCATCAGCTGTGCCTTGCCGTGCACCAAGCCAATCGCGCCCTCATGACAGGCATCGACACACAGACCGCAGCCGTTGCATTTTTCTCTGTTGATCTCGATAATTCTCCGTTTCATATGCTTCTCCTTTTATGATTATCCTGCATGGTTTGTTGCATTTCTTATTGAATCGTATTATACTGCAACTAAAACAAATTTTCCGTTGGATTTCCAACGAAGAAAGGAGATTTTATGCACACGCTCCCTACCATCTTATCAGACTGCTGGCTGTTTCGCGGTCTGGACACACAGGAAATTTCTACCGTACTCGGCTGCATTGCCGCGCAGCAGCACACTTATCCCAAGCACAGCTTTATCTTTCATGCAGGAGACTGCGTTACGCGCGCCGGCATTGTTGTGCGCGGCGAGCTGCACATTGTCCGAGAAGATATTTGGGGCAACCGAACCATTCAAGCGGTCTGCCATCCGGCAGATTTGTTCGGAGAAGTGTTTGCCTGTCTCCCCGACCACACCGCGGATGTCTCAGTCCTCGCCAAGCAGGACACAGAGGTCTTGTATTTGGACATGCAGCATCTGCTGACCTCCTGTTCCAACAGCTGTGCCTTCCACAATCGACTCATTCACAACTATGTCACCGTACTGGCACAGAAAAACCGAATGCTCAGTCAAAAAATCCGACACTGCACCCAGCGCACCATCCGCGGCAAAGTGTTATCCTATCTGTCCGAACAGGCCATGGCAGCTGGCTCTACGACCTTTCGCATCCCGCTCAATCGGCAGCAGCTCGCAGACTATCTCTCGGTAGACCGCAGCGCTCTATCCGCCGAACTCAGCCACCTGCAATCTCAGGGGCTGCTGACCTTCCACCGCAATCAATTCACCCTGTTCGCCTCCGCAGAAGTACAGGGAGAATAAAGCCTTCCTCTCTGAGGAAGGCTGCACAACGCAAGCCGTGACGAAAGGAGCAGCACGCGAACAGCTGCGCTTTAGAGTAAATCTGATGCGTATTTTGCTAATCTGAAAAACTCCCTCAGTCTTGCCGCAAGACGGCAATCCAGCTCCCTCAGAGTGGGAGCCTTCTTGGCTCTCCCTTTGGGAGAGCTGGCATTTGCAAAGCAAATGACTGAGAGGGCAAACATGCGAGCAGGTTCGTGTCAGGGCAAATCTCATGCGTATTTTGTCAATTTGTAAAACTCCCTCAGTCTTCGCCTGCGGCAAATCCAGCTCCCTCGGAGATGGAGCCTTCTTGGCTCTCCCTTTGGGAGAGCTGGCATTTGCGGAGCAAATGACTGAGAGGGCTGAGAAATTTACCCATTTCGCATCGAGTAAATCTGAGAGAATATGTAGCCCTCTCTGTCGCTCGATAAAATTTCTCTATGAGTAAAATCAATTACACCAACGCAGAACAAACTTTTGATACACTGTTTGTGAAAGTGGGTGATAAAAATGATAAACTTGAGTCATAGGCTCAGAAATTTACGTCTAGAGCATCATCTGAGCCAGAAGCAACTTGCCAAACAAATGAATGTTTCCGTTAGTACTATCTCAGCATATGAAACAGGAAGATGCAATCCATCCTGCGCGGTATTGATTCGTTTTATTCGTATTTTTCATGTTTCGGCCGATTTTTTATTGGGATTATCTGAGCGAGATACAAGAATCTTTTCTCTAGACAAAGATGAACAAAACATATTGAATAAATTGGTATCTACTTTGCCCACAAAGTGAGATGCCGTGCGAGTTTTCTAAACGAGCCAAAAGCCCTCTCTGTCGCTGCGCGACATCTCTCCCAGAGGGAGAGACAAGTTTGGTCTGTGCGTAAGAGCAAAACAAAAGCACTAGTTCCGGAAAAATTTCCCGGTTCTAGTGCTTTTTCTCTGTTTATCTGCGAGTTATTCGCCTTCGTCCTCCGGCTCAGAAGATTGCTCTTCGTCCTTCTTATCGTCTACAAACAGCTTTTTTGCAGCTTCTTCCAAAGAAACCGTTGCATCCGCAGCCTGCGGAGCATCCGTGCCGTTTTCTTCGTCCTGCTTTGCAGTCTTTGCCATGCCCGACTCAATGTGGAACACCTGTGCACCGGTCTCATGATCCGGCACCTCTTCTCCATTGAACATCTTTTCGAACGCATCGCCGTCCATCGTCTCATTGCGAATCAGGTACTCTCCCACAGCGGACAGCTGATCCATATGTTCCTTGAGGATATCCTCACACTTGGCGTATGCCTCCAGAATAATACGGCGAATTTCTTCGTCAATCTTCGCTGCAACATCTTCCGAAATTGCATCGGTCTCTACCATATCACGGCCGAGGAAGATTTCCTGCTGACCGCTGCTGTAGTTAATCGGTCCGATCAGATCGCTCATGCCGTACTTGGTGACCATGCTCTTTGCCACAGATGTTGCGCGTTCGATATCATTGGAAGCGCCGGTGGAAATATCATCCATCGTCAGCTTCTCTGCGACACGGCCGCCGAGCAGAACAATCAAATCGTCCAGCATTTCATTCTTGGATGCATAGAACTTTTCTTCCTGCGGCAGACTCATCGTAAAGCCGCCCGCCCGGCCGCGCGGGATAATCGAAATGGTATGCACCGGATCCTGTGTCGGCAGGCAGCGCGTCGCAATCGCATGACCTGCTTCGTGATAAGCAGTCAGGCGCTTCTCGCGGTCTGTCATGACACGGGACTTCTTTTCCGTGCCCATGATAACCTTCAGGAAGGAATCCTCAATGTCCTCCATGCTAATCAGGCGCTTGTTGCGGCGTGCCGCCAGCAGAGCCGCCTCATTGAGCAGATTTTCCAAATCCGCACCGGTGAAACCAGCGGTAGATTTTGCAATCGAATCAAAGCGAACATCCGGATCAAACTGCTTGCCGCGCGCATGTACCTTCAAAATGTCCTCGCGGCCCTTCATATCCGGTGCGCCGACATAAACCTGACGGTCAAAACGTCCCGGACGCAGCAGCGCCGGATCCAGAATATCCTGACGGTTGGTCGCTGCGATGACGATGACGCCCTCGTTTGCACCGAAACCGTCCATCTCAACCAGCAGCTGGTTCAGCGTCTGCTCGCGCTCGTCGTGTCCGCCGCCAAGGCCTGCGCCTCTGTGACGGCCAACCGCATCAATCTCATCAATAAAGACAATTGCCGGAGACTTTTTCTTCGCCTCGCCAAACAGGTCGCGCACACGCGATGCGCCGACACCGACGTACAGCTCTACGAAGTCGGAACCGGAGATGGACAGGAACGGAACGCCTGCTTCACCGGCAACCGCACGCGCCAGCAAGGTTTTACCGGTTCCCGGAGGGCCCACCAGCAAAACGCCCTTCGGAATGCGCGCGCCGATCTGCGTAAATTTCTGCGGATTTTTCAAAAATTCTACGATTTCTTCCAGCTCCGCCTTTTCCTCATCCGCACCTGCGACATCTTGGAATGTCACATGGCGTTTGTCGTCCTCCGCGTTCTTGATGCGCGCCTTGCCAAACTGCATGGCACCGCGTCCGCCGCCATCTCCGCGGCTGAACATCATATACCAGAACAGACCGAAAATCACGAGCATAATTACATACGGAATTGCACTTGCCCACCAAGGCACCTCGGTCTTGGTCCAGTTGTAGTCCTTGATGACGCCATCCTTCTTTTCCTGACGAATGGTGTCTCCCAGATCATTGAAGAACAGTTCCACGCTCGGCAGCTCATAGGACATTTTCTTTCCGTCTTTCAGGGTTGCTTCCAGAGAGCTGTCTTTGATGACAAATTCCGTGACCTGTTTGTTTTCAAACGCGTCCACAACCTGTGCATATGTCACCGTCGTGGTGTCGTTCTGCTGAAGCAGGACCGAAACCGTAATCACGAGAAGGACGACGATAATGGCATAAAATCCGTACCCTCTCATCTTGTTGTTATTGCTTTTGTTATCCAAGCGTATATGTCACTCCTTTCCGTAAAACGGAAATGTTATTTGCCTTCATATACCGACGACTTGAGAACGCCGACATACGGCAGGTTGCGGTATTTCTGGTCGTAATCCAGACCATAACCCACAATAAATGCATCCGGAACCGTGAAGCCCTTGTAGGCAACTTCAACCGGCACCACGCGGCGTTCCGGTTTATCTAAAAACGTGCACAGTGCGATAGAAGCCGCGCCGCGCGCCTTTAGTGTCTTCATCAAATAGCTCAGGGTGCGTCCGCTGTCGAGAATGTCCTCGACAATGATCAGATGACGGCCCTCGATGCTGACGTCAAAGTCCTTGGTAATCTTTACTTCACCGGAAGATGTCGTGCCGCCGCCATAGCTGGAAACCGACATAAAATCGACGGTGCACGGCACATCAATGGCGCGAACCAGATCTGCCATAAATACAAACGAACCGCGCAGCACGCTGACGATCAGCGGATTCTTGTCCGCGTAATCCTTCGCAATCTGTGCGCCCAGCTCTTTTACCTTCGCTGCAATCGTTTCCTCCGAAAGAAGAACCTTTTCGATGTCCTGCTTCATACTCGTTATCTCCTTTTTGTTTTGCTGCTTTTTATCTTTTACAAACGGCAAAAAATCCGCTCTGACCGCAGAACCGGACATCTGTTCCGATTCCCGCCGCCGCGACAATGCTGTCGCCGCTGCACAAAACCGGCAGACTGTCTCGTTCATCCGGCGCAATGCCGCGTTCCGCATACAGGCGCTTGAGGGAGCGCGCCCCGCGCGTCCCCGGCAGCTGCATCCGGTCAGATGACCGCCATGTTCGTACCGTCAGGTTGGACATATTGATTGTATCATATGCAATCGGATAATACTTGAACGAACTGTGAATATCCGATATTTTTCTCACGATGGACACGGTATATGCGCCAAATGCCATCGCTTGATTTGGTTTTATGTGTACCGGCGCTGTTTTGGGTGTCTCCGGCACCACAGACAGTGTGCCCTGTCTGTTTACCGCCCGAAATTGCCCCGGCAGGCTGACCGTGCCGCGCCGCTTATCCGCCAGCGTGCACACCGCCCGAATATGCCTGCGTGTAATTTCCCCCATGGGAACGCCTGCCTGTTCCAGCATACCGCGCACGCGCCGCGCCTTGAGTGCCTCCGGCATTCGTGCGAGCGGCAGCGTTTCTTCCCGCGCCTGCGCGTCCAGATAGGCATTGTCCTGCCGCACAAGCTGTGCCGCCTCCAATGCATGGCGCGCCGCACACGGTTCGATATCGCGCAGCGCCGGAATGACATGATGCCGGATTTTGTTTCGCGTGCAGCTGTCATCCAAATTGGTGGCATCCGTGCACCAGTTCTGCCCGCGTTCGATTAAAAACCGTTCAATTTGCCGCCGTTCTACGGCAATCAGTGGGCGAACAATGCTGCCGCGCACAGGCGGGATGCCCGCCAGACCGGCGCTTCCCGTGCCGCGGATCAAATGAAACAGCATGGTTTCCAAATTATCATCCGCCGTGTGTGCGGTTGCAAGATACGGCACCTGCATCCGTTCGGCGCACCGAGCAAAAAAATCATACCGCATTTCCCGCGCCGCGGTCTCCGCGGACAGCTTGCGTTTTTCCGCTTCTGCGAACACATCGCACCGTTCGGACACAAACGGAATGTTGTGTTTTTCGCAAAAATCGCGACAAAACGCCTCATCTGCATCTGCCTGCGTTCCGCGCATGCCGTGGTTGAGATGGCAGGCACAAACCTGATACCCCAATTCCTGCAGGCACAGCACCAGACTGACAGAATCCGCACCGCCGGAAAGTCCGCACAGCACGCGCGCGCCGTCCGGCAGCATATGATATTGTCTGATCGTATGACGTACCAGTTGTTTCATTCGTGCCTTCGATCCTGATTATAGAATGTGGTGTACTGACCGATCCACTGCAAAAATACAGAGCCGGTCGCGCCGTGTCGGTTTTTGGCAATGATGACTTCGGCGTTGTTTTTTTCCTCGCTCTCGTCATCATAGTAATCATCGCGGTAGATAAACAGAACAATGTCTGCATCCTGCTCAATCGCGCCGGATTCTCGCAGGTCGGACAGCATCGGCCGCTTGTCCTCACGCTTTTCCACCGCACGCGACAGCTGCGACAGACAGATGACCGGAACATTGAGCTCCTTTGCCATAATCTTCATCGCACGCGAGATTTCGCCAATCTCATTGACGCGGCTCTCATTGCGTTTGCCCGACTGCATCAGCTGCAAATAGTCAATGCAAATCAGACCCAAATTGTCACCCAGACGGCGACACTTTGCCTTGATTTCCGCGACGGTAATTGCCGGATTGTCATCGACATAAATGTGCGTTTTTGCCAGCACATTGGCCGCACGCGCCATTTTTGTCCAATCCTCCGGCTCCAAATCACCGGTTTTGAGCTTTTGTGAGTCGATCACGGCTTCCTGCGACAGCAGACGGGACGCCAGCTGATCTTTGCTCATTTCGAGCTGGAACAGCACGACGTCTTTATTCGTGTGCTTTGCCGCATACAGCGCGACATTGAGGGCGAACGCCGTCTTGCCCATACCCGGACGAGCCGCAATCAAAATCAGATCGGATTTATTCAAACCCGTCAGCCGTCTGTCCAGATCATGGAAGCCGGTCGGCAGACCGGGCAGACCGCTCTCGCTCTGCGACAGCTCATCCAGCCGATTATACACATCCATAATGATGCTTTTAATCGGAGACAAGCCCTGTACCTCTCGGCCATGCCGCACGGCATAGATTTTCTGCTCGGCAACTTCCGCGATGTCACTCGCTTCTCCGGCGCCCTCATAGGCGATAGCCTGAATATCTGCGCCTGCCGCTGCAATTTCACGCAGCATGCTCTTGTCTCGAATGATGTGCGCGTATTCGCGCACACCGGCAGCTGTCGGCGTGACATCCATCAGCTGTGCCAGATACGCTCTGCCGCCCGCATCATCATACAAACCGTTCATCTTGAGCTCATTGAGCACAGTCACGGCATCAATGCGGACGGAGTCTGTGAACATGGAGAAAATCGTCTCAAAAATGCGGCGGTTTTCCTCCGCATAAAAGTCCTCCGGCCGCAGCAACTCAATAACCTCTGGAATACACGATGGGTCGATCAGCATAGATCCAATGACCGCTTGTTCCGCTTCTACCGCCTGCGGCAGCTGCCGCGACAGCAGTTCATCCATCGCCATGCTTCTTCGCTCCTTTCGTGAAAGATGAAAAATCCACCTCCCCAATCGGGGAGGTTGGATGCGTTACTCTACTTCGGTTACCTGAACCTTCAGCTTGCCGACAACTTCCGGATACAGCTTGACCTTCAGCTCATATGTGCCAAAGCTCTTAATCGCCTCGTCCATGACAATCTTGTTCTTGCTGATTTCAATGCCATGCTCCTTCTTGAGCTGGCTTGCAATTTCCTTGCTGGTGACGGAGCCAAAGATACGGCCGCTGGTGCCGCCCTTTGCAGTCAGATGCACCATGATAGACTCGAACTTCTTTGCATTCTCCTCTGCCTCTGCGCGCTCAACGGCCTGACGATGCTTTTTGGATTCCTCCGCCTGCTTCATCTGGTTTACGTTGTCTGCGGTAGCCGGAACAGCCAGCTTGCGCGGCAGAAGGAAGTTTCTGCCATATCCCTCAGAGACCTCTACGAGCTGTCCCTTTTTACCCTGACCCTTTACGTCCTGCTGTAAAATAACTTTCATATCAAAAACCTCCAATTGTTGGTATTGTTATTCGTCTTCCTGTGCGTTTTGATCCAAGTACGCTTCAATCGCCTTCATGATCTGTTCTTTTGCCCTGAGCCAGTCGGTATTCTGCAGCTGTGCACCGGCTGCCGTCAGGCTGCCGCCGCCGCCAAGCATCTCTGTGAGCACCTGAACATTGACCGCGCCCATCGAGCGTGCAGACACGACAATGTCCTCTCCAATAGGAAATGCCACAATGCTGGCGCGCACGCCAATGATGTTGAGCAGCTCATCCGCCGCCTGTGCCGCCGTCGGTCGGGTGACCGGAAAGTCTGCCACAGCAACGACGATGCCGCCCGGCGCATTTTCCGCACAGGAAATCACGCGCTCGCGCTGCATATAATCCTGAAACGAATTTTGGAACAAGCGCTTCACCGCGATCATATCCGCACCGGCGCGGCGCAGATATGCCGCCGCCTCAAAGGTGCGCACGCCCGCCTTGATGGAAAAGCCCTTGGTGTCCAGATAAATACCCGCCAGCAGGCTTTCCGCCTCTACGCGGCTGATTGTCTGATTGGGTACCATATATTGCAGCAGCTCACTGACCAGCTCACTGGCAGAAGACGCCGACGGTTCATGCATATTGACGGCGCAGTTTTCAATATAATCTGCGGCACGTCTGTGGTGGTCGATGACAGCGACCTTACGGAATCGGGACAGCAGCTCCGGCGCATCGACAAAGTCCGGCCGGTTGGTGTCTACGACAACCATCAGGCTGTTGCCGTCAATCAGCTCCGCAGCCTGTTCCGGCTCGATAAACACGCCGTCATAATCGCCGCTCGCCTCTACGCGCTCCAGCAGCGGCTGGGCAAGCGTCTGCGCGCGGTGCAGAACCACGTGCACCTGTTTTCCTCTGCTGCGCGCCGCGCAAACGACACCGACAGCGGCGCCCAGCGCGTCAATATCCGTGTGATGATGTCCCATGACGAACACCTGCGAGGAATCGCGCATGAGCTGACCCAACGCATTTGCCATGACACGGGATTTCACCTTCGTGCGCTTTTCGACCTCCTTGGCGCAGCCGCCAAAGAACTCAAAGGCATAGCGGTTTTTGATGACCGTCTGGTCACCGCCGCGGCTCAGCGCCATATCCAGTGCGAGCTGTGCAAACTCGTACTTTTCCTGCAGCGTCTTGCCGTCCCGCCCGATGCCAATCGACAGTGTTGCATTGATGCCTTCGCGCGACACAATCGAGCGCACGGTATCCAAAACAGAAAACTTATCCTGCGTGATTTGCGCCAAATTTCGTTCTTCCATCACGAAAATATATTTATCGCGGTCATATTTTCGCAAAACACCCTGAATGTCCTTTGCCCACTCGCCGATGCGGTTGTCCACAGAGGCGAGCATGGTTGCCTTTTCCGAGTCGTTTGCGTTTTTGACCAGTTCCTCGTAATTGTCAATGGACACAATGGCGACGACCGGACGGGATTCGTCATACTCCTGCCGCAGCGAAACCAGCTCGGTGCAGTCCAGCCAGTACAGCGTCATCAGCACGCTGGTGCTGCCGTCCATCGGACGCACGCGCGAACCAATCACCATGTAATACTTATCGCCGATTTTGACCTCGGACGGATACACAGATTTATCATCTACCAGCCATGATGTATCAAATCCCGGAATAATATCCTCCAGCGTCTGTTCAAACATGCTGTCGTGCATGTCATACACCGAATGAAATTGCTCATTACACCAGATAACTTGTCCGTTTCCGATCATACAAACCGTAATCGGCAGCGGGATGTCAATAAAGTTCTGTCTCGTCTCATTGTCGGTTCCGCCGGACAGAGCCTCCAAATACTGCAGCACCTCCTGATTGCGGCGCCGCATGGTTACAACATAATAGATATACAAAGCGGCACAGACTGCCATCTCAAACAAGGCCAGAAACAGAGAAAAAAAAGCGCTCACACAGGCGAACACCAAGAACACGATAAAATACATACCGAATCCCGGCTCCAGAATTCTGGCCAATCGCTTATCCAAAACGTACAGCCTCCTTTCCGGTTTCTCGTCAATTGAAAAACCATGATGACACACTGCCACCAATACATACTGCATTATAGCAAAACATACCCCATAATGCAATCATCCTGTGTAAAATCCGCGCCAAAAAAGTGCAGGAAAGCCATCATTTTTCCTGCACCGTCTTGGTTTCTTCGGTTTTTTCCTGTTTTTTTGCCGCACGAAACAGCCACAGCTTCATCTGTTCGATAAACGCATCATACGTGCGCACAACCGGCGGCGCACTGAGCAGCCACGAAATGACAAACGAATACAACACGAGCACTATCAGCTGCGGCACGCCGCCCACAAGCTTTCCGGGATATTTGATGTGCGCGAATGCCGGAACAAACCAGTTGATAATCTTACAGACAAAGCCCCAATGACCGACCATCCACAGCATCGGAAACGCGTGCAGCATATACACGGTCATGCTGCCCTTTCCGATACTCGTGAGCAAGCCGCGCCGCGCATGCACGATGCGCAGCAGAAAAATGCCGAGCAGCGGCGCCGCGATATACATCGCAAGCCGAAATTCCATGCCCGCCCACGGCGTAAGCCCCTGTCTGGCATACGAATTGACAAGCTGGAAGGGATGGCTGGAGCCTTTTCGAACCGGCAGCACATCCGTCATCCACAGCGCCAGAAACGCACCGGCAGCCGCACCGATCCACGCAACCGGCAGCGGAAGCTTTCGTATGCGCCGCATGTGCGCGGGCGTGCAAAAATAGCCGAGCAGATAAAACGGCAAAAAACAAATGGTTCGCGACAGTGACAAATCGCGCCCGATGAACGGATCTCCGCCCGCCAGCAAAGCGACAGCCAGCGAGATGGGCAGCAGCCAGCGAATACGCAGCAGTTCCGGCATGAGCACGCGGATGATGAGCAGCGTCAGCAAAAACCAATACATATTGAGCGGCCGAAGCAGCACATACTGCATCCCCGGCTCCTGTTCCACGCGCACGAGATAATACAGCGTATTAAACAGCAAAAACGGAAGGAGATATTCTGCCCACGCGGCGTCCCGCCGCTTTTCCGCATGTTTGCCAAAATATCCGCACAGGAACAAAAACAGCGGCATCTGCACGGCGAGCACGATTGTCCGGATCGTGAACAGCAGCGGTGTTTTCTGTCCCAGCATATCATATAGATGTACATATACCACACTGATGATGAGCAATCCCTTTAAATTGTCCAGTGCGGCATCTCTTCCCCTTGTCAAACCGATTCCTCCTACTCGTCCTGTGTCTCGTCTCCTGTGTCATCGGACGCAGATTCGTCTGATTTCTCGGATTTTTCAGAGGATTTCTGTTTGTTTTTCTCCGCGCGCACAGGCAAACGAACCGGATTGCCCTGTTCATCAATGGACGCCAGCCATGCATAATCGGTTGCCTGTACCGGCAGATTTTTCTGCCGCAGGCTGCGCGTGATGATATCGCTCAAAATGTGCTTGATGACGGCAAACAGCGGCACGCCGAGCAGCATGCCGACAAAGCCGAACAGGCCGCCGAACAGCAGGATGGAAAACAGCACCCAGAAGCTGGACAGACCGGTGGAGTTGCCTAAAATCTTTGGACCAAGAATATTGCCGTCAAACTGCTGCAGCAGCAGGACAAAGACCAAAAAGTACAGCGACTGCAGCGGAGACACGATAAAGATGATGATAAACGACGGAATCGCACCAATAAACGGACCAAAGAACGGGATGACATTGGTTACACCGATAATGACGCTGACCAGCATCGCAAACGGCATATCCATCACGTTGAGAATAACTACGGAAATCAGAAAGATAATAAACGAGTCGAGCAGCTTGCCTGTGATAAATCCGGTAAATGCCTGATTGGCAAATCTGCCGTACTCCACAATGACATTGCCCCATTTCTTGCCCAACACCGCATAAATGCAGCGAATAATCTGTCGGATAAAATTCTCTTTGCCCGCCAGCAGATAAATCGCAACGATGATGCCGATAAAAATATTCTTGAACACAGTTACCGTATTCATGACGCCGGCGGAAACATAGCCCAGCGTGTCTACGGACGGTGTGAACGAATTCTGAACGAATTCTTCGATGTAGCTGACCGCCTGCGCATAGGCGTTCATGACGGTTTCCTCGCCGCTCGGATAATACTGTACGACGAGATCCTGCACCGTGCGCGACAGGTGCATCATATTGCTCGGCAGCGTTGCCGCCAGACCCGCCACGCTGGAAATCAGCTGCGGAACAATCAGCGCCAGCAGACCGCCGATAATCGCCGCCGCGCCGAGAAATGTCGTGAGCATCGCAAAGATGCCCGCGCAGCGCACCGCCTTTCGGCTGCGCCAATGAAACGTGTGTGCGAGCAGGCGCATATATTTGTGCCGCAGCCAGTCATACGGCGCGGACAGCACGTAAGCGATGCCGATACCGATAATAACAGGCATCAGAATATTAACCAGCTTGCCGATGCCGGCCGCCAATCCGTTGAACTTAAAAATACAGAAGAAAATAGCAATCGTCACGGCGCCGGTTATAATAATCGTCGCGCCCCAGCCGATGTATTTTTGCATTGCCTTTTTCACGGGAAAACTCCTTTCGGTTCCGGTTTTTCAACCATTCTTATATTGTAGCAAATTTTCCATGAAGTCAACGGACAATGAAGATATTTTAACAAAAAATTTCCACGTGCGCGGGCACTGCGTGCTTTCGTATAATCCGCAAAATAAATTTTTTGTGATTTTGTGCACAATTTCCATTGCTTTTGGACTGACGTCCGCCTATACTAAAAGAGTCAATGAAATATCCTGATTGAAAGACAGCGATGGAGACAGTACGTCTGTATGGAACTTCACAGCGAATCGGGGACAGTGCAAGCCCGACACCAGTACATGCAGTCCGAATATCACTCCGGAGTCGCAGACCGAACCAATAATGCAGTTCCAGTAGGTTTATGCCGGTTTTCCCCGTTATCGGAAGCGCATATGTCAGTATGCAGTAACAGGTGGTATAACGAAGCAAATATGCTCTCGTCCTTTTACGGATGAGAGCTTTTTTTATTTCTTATTGGAAATCAATTTACGAAATTCTTTCGCTGAACACGATGGATGGAGGAGTTACACATGAAAGATATTGTCGAGATCCGCTGGCACGGCCGCGGCGGACAGGGCGCAAAAACCGCCTGTCTCCTGCTCGCAGATGCCGCATTCAGCTCTGGCAAATATGTACAGGGTTTTCCGGAATACGGTCCGGAGCGCATGGGCGCACCGATCACTGCGTACAATCGCATCAGCGACACCCGCTGCACTGTACATTCCAACATTTATGATCCGGACTATGTCGTTGTCGTAGACGAGAGCCTGATTGAAACCGTTGACGTGCTCAAGGGTCTCAACCCGAAGGGTGCAATTATCGTCAACACCCCCAAGACACCGGCTGAAATCCGCAAGGAGCTGGGTCACTACGAGGGCCGCGTCTGCACCATCGACGCACGCCGCATCTCGGAAGAAGTTTTGGGCAAAAACTTCCCAAACACCCCGATGCTGGCTGCCACCGTCAAGGTTTCCGGCGTTGTCGATCCGGAACAGTTTGTTACCAACATGGAAGCATCGTTTAAACACAAGTTTGCGACCAAGCCGCAGGTCATCGCAGGCAACATGACCGTGCTTACCCAGTCTATGGAAGAGGTGCAAGAAGGATGATTCACGCGAAAGATATTAACGAACAGTCCAAGTGGCAGGAGCTGACCCCTGGCTGTGAAATTTACGAGCCGGCAACGGCGTCTATGACCATCACCGGCGAATGGCGCACGATGGTGCCGAAGTGGGATGCCACCAAGTGCAAGCAGTGTCTGCTGTGCGCACCGTACTGTCCGGATTCCTCGATTCCGGTTGTCGGCGGCAAGCGTCAGGACTTTGATTTTGACCACTGTAAGGGATGCGGCATCTGCTATAAAGTATGTCCGTTCCAGGCGATTTCTTTTGGAAAGGAGGAGAAGTAATCCATGTCGATTCGTGAAAGACTGTCCGGCAACGAAGCCGTTGCCTACGCAATGAAGCAGATCAATCCGGATGTTATGGGTGCTTTCCCAATCACCCCGTCCACCGAAATTCCGCAGTATTTTGCACAGTACGTTGCAAACGGCGAGGTTGACACCGAATATGTCACGGTTGAGTCGGAGCACTCCTCCATGTCCACCTGTATCGGTGCCGCTGCTGCCGGCGCACGTGCGATTACCGCAACATCTTCCTGCGGTCTGGCTCTGATGTGGGAGCTGCTGTACGTCGCTTCCTCCTCTCGTCTGCCGATTACGCTGGCTCTGGTAACCCGTGCACTGACCGGCCCGATCAACATCAACAATGACCATTCCGATGCCATGGGCGCACGCGATGCCGGTTGGATTCAGCTGTTCGCAGAAAACAACCAGGAAGCATACGACAACTATATTCAGTGTATGCCGATCAGTGAGAATCCGGATGTCCGCCTGCCGATTATGGCATGTCAGGACGGCTTTATCACCTCTCACGCAGTAGAAAACATTGAACTGGAAACCGACGAGATGGTTCAGAACTTTGTCGGCACGTACAATCCGGAAAACTACCTGCTCAAGCATGAGAATCCGCTGGCTGTCGGCCCGTATGGCATTTCTCCGTACTACATGGAGGCAAAGGTCGCACAGGCAAACGCCATGAAAAACGCCAAGAAGGTCATTCTGGAAGTCGGCAAGAAGTTCGGCGACATCACCGGCCGTTACTACGGCTTCTTTGAAGCATACAAGATGGAAGACGCAGAGACCGCTGTTGTTCTGATCGGTTCTTCCGCAGGCACTGCCCGCGAGACCGTAGACGAGCTGCGCGCACAGGGCCGCAAGGTCGGTATGATTAAGGTTCGTGTATTCCGTCCGTTCCCGTTTGAAGAAATCGCGCAGGCGCTGTCCGGCTGTAAGGCTGTTGCTGTTCTGGACAAGGATGAGAGCTTCTCCACTGCAGGCGGTCCGCTGTTCGCAGAGACCCGCAGCGCGATGTATGATCTGGACAACCGTCCGAAGGCAATCAACTATGTATACGGTCTGGGCGGCAGAGACTTCCGCGTAGAAGACTGCACATACATTTTTGATGAGCTGGACAAGATCGTAGAAACCGGCAAGACCGGCGAGGTTTACCGCCACATCGGACAGAGGGAGTAATAGACCATGGCATATAGTTTGAAAGAACAGTTATCGAAAGAAGAGCGCTTTGTCGGCGGTCATCGTCTGTGTGCCGGCTGCGGCGCAGGCATCACCGTCCGCGCTGTCCTGCGTGCACTGGAACCGGAGGACAAGGCAGTCATCACCAATGCAACCGGCTGTCTGGAGGTTTCCTCCTTCCTGTATCCGTACACCGCATACACGGACAGCTACATTCACTGCGCATTTGAAAACGCAGCTGCTACCTGCGGCGGCGTAGAAGCAGCATACAACGTCCTCAAGCGCAAGGGCAAGATTCAGGACAACTTCAAGTTCATCACCTTCGGCGGCGACGGCGGCACCTATGACATCGGCTTCCAGTCCCTGTCCGGCGCGATGGAGCGCGGTCATGACATGGTTTATGTCTGCTACGACAACGAAGCATACATGAACACGGGTATCCAGCGTTCTTCTTCTACTCCGCGTTTTACCGATGCGACTACCACGCCGGTCGGCAAGGTATCCTACGGCAAGAAGCAGAACAAGAAGGATCTGACCGAGATCATCGCAGCACACAACGTTCCGTATGCTGCACAGACCACGTTTCTGGGCAACTTCCGCGATTTGCACGAGAAAGCACACAAGGCCATTTACACCGAGGGTGCCTGCTTCCTCAACGTCATGAGCCCGTGTCCGCGCGGCTGGCGTTTCCAGGCGCAGGACATGGCAGAAATCTGCAAGCTCGCTGTTGAGACCTGTGCATGGCCGCTGTACGAAGTTGTCGAGGGCGAGTGGCATCTGACATACATGCCGAAGAAGAAGCTCCCGATCGAGGAATACATGTCCAAGCAGGGCCGTTTCAAGCACTGCTTCAAGCCGGGCAACGAGTGGATGATCGAAGAAGCACAGAAGTATGTAGACGAAAAATGGGAGAAGCTGCTCGCAAAGTGCAAGTAAGCCCCATTCTCATAAAACAGAGGCAGATGCGCGAGCATCTGCTTTTGTTTTTCCCATCCAAATCAATTGCAAATCATCCAAAAATACGCTATGATAAATAAGAACACGTAATTTTTCCGACTAAAAGTAAGGTGATAGATATTATGGCAAACAAACCGATTAAAATTGCGCTGCTCGGTCTCGGAACCGTCGGCACCGGCGTTTACAAGCTGCTGTCTATGCGTGCAGACGACATGCCGCAGATTGCAGGCGCACCGATTGAAATCTCTCACATTCTCGTCCGCAATGCATCCAAACCGCGTTCCGGTGTGGAGACCGCGCTGCTGACCGATAACTGGAATGATATTATCTCCGATCCGGAGGTTTCGATTGTCGTTGAGCTGATGGGCGGCATCGAACCTGCCCACACCTATATCAAAGAAGCATTACAGGCAAACAAAAATGTCGTGACGGCAAACAAAGACCTGATTGCGGTGCACGGCGGCGAGCTGCTCGACCTTGCCGAGGAACACCACTGCGATTTGCAGTTTGAGGCATCTGTTGCCGGTGCGATTCCCATTATCCATCCGCTCAAGCAGAGCTTGGCTGGCAACCGCATCACAGAAATCATGGGCATCGTCAACGGCACAACCAATTATATCCTCACGCGCATGACAGAGGACGGCATGGAGTTTTCCGAGGCGCTGGCAAAGGCTACCGAACTCGGCTACGCGGAGGCTGACCCGACCGCTGACATCGAAGGCTATGACGCAGGACGCAAAGTTGCGATTATGGCTTCTATCGCCTTTCATTCCCGCGTGACTTTTGACGATGTGTTTACCGAGGGCATCACGAATATTCAGGCGCGCGACATCCGCTACGCAAAGGAAATGGGCAAAGCCGTCAAGCTGCTCGGCGTTGCCTGCAACACCGATGAGGGCATTGAAGTCCGTGTGCATCCGATGCTGATTCCGTCATCTCACCCGCTGGCTACCGTCAACAATGCGTTTAACGCGGTGTTTGTGCACGGCGATGCGCTGGATGACGCCATGTTTATGGGCCGCGGCGCCGGTGAGCTGCCGACTGCTTCCGCGGTCACCGGTGATATTATCGACACCGCCCGCAACATCCTCATGCACTGCACCGGCCGCATTGGCTGCACGTGCTACAAAAAGCTGCCGATTAAAAAGATGGAGGACATCAAGAGCAAATATTACCTGCGTCTTGAAGTGGAAAACCGCATGGGTGTGCTCGCAGGTGTCACCGGCGTACTCGGCAACAACGGCGTGAGCATCTCGCAGGTATTGCAGAAGGCATCCGACACCGATTCCGCCGAGCTGGTTGTCATCACGGATACCGTGAGAGAGCGCCACATACGCGACGCCCTGACCATCCTCAGCAACATGAGCATGGTGCATAAAATCGCCTCGGTGATTCGGGTTTATTAAATTATGAGCATTTGAGAGTTCATCTCATGCGTATTCTGTAAATTTGTAAAAACTCCCTCGGTATTCGTATCAGATATGCAGTCCGCACCAGCTTCTCGGCTCTCCCTCTGGGAGAGCTGGCATTTGCACGGCAAATGACTGAGAGGGCAAAACTTTTACAAATTCGTATCCGGATAAAAAAAAACCACCAAACCGTGAGGTCTGGTGGTTTTGCTTTGGCGGAGAAGGAGGGATTTGAACCCTCGCGACACTTTCGCGCCCTACTCCCTTAGCAGGGGAGCCCCTTCACCACTTGGGTACTTCTCCAAAGGCTGTTGTCTCTACAAGAAAATGTGGCGGAGAGGGTGGGATTCGAACCCACGCGCCCTTTCGGACAAACGGTTTTCAAGACCGCCTCGTTATGACCACTTCGATACCTCTCCGGATCGAAAACTCTCTTGTCAAGCAAGAAGTATTATAGCACAGCTTTGCATTTCTGTCAATTGTTTTTCGGTACTTTTTCTTTGTTTGTCACAAAAAAAATTGCAAATAAATCGTTAACTTTCGCGAAAAGACGATGCATTCTATTATTCAATATGTTATACTATGTTAGAGAAAAAAGACATTTTTTGTGCATCTTGTGGTGTCATTGTCTTTACTCCGTACTTAAGCTCTATCAGGAGGGTCATTTTATATGATTTACACTGTTACATTAAATCCTTGCCTGGATTATCTCGTCGCAGTTCCTGATTTCAAATCAGGCCGCGTCAACCGCGCAGGGTATGAAAGGCTCATGCCCGGCGGCAAAGGCATCAATGTTGCATATGCTCTTCATATTTTGAAGGAACCAAGCTTGGCTCTCGGATTTGTCGCCGGATTTACCGGCTCAGAGATCGAGCGAATTATGAGCAAAGATGGAATCCCACACGATTTCCTTCCGCTCAAGACCGGATTCAGCCGCATTGACGTTCAGATGGTAGATGCCATCGAAAGCTCTATCAACGGCATCGGTCCGCTCGCGACACAGGAGGACATTGACGCGCTGTGCGAGAAGCTACAGAATTTGCAGGACGGAGACACCATTGTTCTGTCCGGTTCCGTCCCGCGCGGCGCCAAGGACAATGTATACGGCGAAATTCTCCGTTCCGTATCACACAAAGATTTGTATGTCGTTGTGGACGCCAAGCGCCCGCTGCTGCTGCATACGCTCAAATATCATCCGTTCCTCATCAAACCAAACATGCAGGAAATGACAGATATTTTCTTTCAGGACATGTCCTCTGTATCTACAGACGACATTGTTCGCTACATGAAAACCCTGCAGAGCATGGGTGCACGCAATATTTTGGTGTCCATGGGCTCTGCCGGCGCGCTGCTTTTGACCGAGGACGGCAAAATTTATCATCACAGCGCGATGAAGGGCAAGGTTTGCAACACGGTCGGCTGCGGCGATTCCATGCTCGCAGGCTTCCTGTCCGGCTTCCATAAAAATCACGACATGATTGAGGCCTTTCATTTATCACTGGCAGCGGCATCCGCCAACGCCTTTCACGATGGACGCGGCACATATGAGCAAATCATGCGGCTCAATTCCATTCTGCAAAATGAATCTGCCGATGTATTTACTGTCGCGGAGCAGGACGCATAAAAATTTCAGACGATGCTGCGAGGGCTGTCAGTTTGTTGCTGACAGCCCTCTTTTCACGCCAAGTCCTAGGAGGAGGATTATACAATTTCAAAGAACCGCATGATCAGCTGTGCTGCCTGCGCGCGCGTGGTTGTGCCGCGCGGAGCCAATGTGTCGGAAGATGTTCCGCTCACAACGCCCTTGGCAACCGCCCAACGCATGGCCTGTTCTGCCCATGCAGCAACGCTGCCTGCATCGGTATAGCTATCCAGAGAAGCCTGTGCAGATGTGTCTGCGCCTCGCTTCTGCGCATAGGTATACAAAATCTTTACTGCCTGCTCACGGGTTACCGCATCGTTCGGTCCGAACATTCCGTGTCCATATCCCGAAACAATACCATTTTGTGCTGCCCATGCAACAGCTGTTGCATACCAGCTGTCTGCAGATACATCTTGGAATGTGCTGTTCTGCTCGACTGCCGGTTTTCCTGCTGCATTGTACAGAATCTGCACGAGCATCGCACGGCTTAACGTCTGATTCGGCGCAAACGAAGCGTTTCCAACGCCGTTCATCATGCTGGCAGCCAGTACCGTATCTACCGCCTCATGATACCATGCGCCCGCATCAACATCGTGAAGCTGCGCCGACGGGCAATTTTTGCTGTCGCACTGATACACATTGCCCTGCACAGGCACGCCATTCTGCATGGTCCATGTATCCAGATCCGAGGCCTGTACACCGTAGTTGGAGAAGTCCAGCACCTGTGCACGCACGGTGTGATTGAGTGCGGTCTTGACGGCAAAGGCATCCGCACTGCCCGCAGCAAATCCATTGTTGTTTTCTGCAGTGCCCTTGATGTTCTGAGACGGCGCATCAACAGCAATTGTCTCTCCGCCATTGTTCAGCGTTGCCTGTGTGTTGTACCAAGAATTGGTTACCTGCGAATTCTTGACAAAAGAACCTGCCAGCGCACCAATACAGTCAATTTTCTTGACGGCATTGACATTGCCTGTCGCATAGCAGTTGTGTTCCTCGCCGTATTCCAGTCCGCACAAGCCGCCTGCCGCGCCGCCAGTCTCATCCTCTGCCTGTCCCTGCTCATGGTCATACAGAGAAGCAGTTATATCGCCGGTTGCGTATGTGTTTGCCATCAGACCCCAAACATTGATGCCTGCAATGCCGCCGACTTCCAGCCAGTTCTCGCCGGTCGTCTCTGCCGCTGTAACATCTACATCAGAAGAACAATTGAGCACTGCACCGCAATATTCATAACCCACCAAGCCGCCTGCCCAGATATTCTTTCCGGTATTTTTTATGGACAGGGAACCGGTTACATGGCAGTTGTCAATCACTGCGCCGCGGCGGCTTTCCTTGCTGTTTTTCGGAGTCGTCTTGCCGACCAGCGTACCGATGGTCACTTCGTCCTGCGAATAGACATGCATTGCCACATCAGTCAGATTGACATTGCGCACGACAGCATCTGAACCAAGCACAGAGAACAGACCAATGATTTTTTCATCCGAAGCCGGAGCATATGCCTGCTGCTCAGTTCCCAATGTCAGACCGGAAATGGTGTATCCATTGCCGTCAAATGTGCCATCAAATGGTGCGCCGTCGTTGCCGATAGAATCCCAATCGGAGCCGGAAATATCAATATTCGCACCCAGCGATACATAACAGCCGGAATAATTATATTCATCCACCGATTTTGCAAATTTCTTCAGCTGCTTTGCCGTAGAAATCACATACGGATGCGCCTGCGTGCCATTGCCCGTTGTAAAGAAAGACAAGTCAACCGCATTGCCTTCTGCTTTTTTCAGCGCGGAATTAACCGCACCGAGAATGCCCTCACTGCTGTATGTTGCACCGGAAACCGTGTCAAGGTCTGTAGTCTGCTTTTCGATAATAGTATCCATCAGAACAGCCGCCTTATTCCAATATGACTGCGTATCCGAATGCGAAACAACATCAATTTTTGTTACTGTATTATCTTTCACCGTTACCGCCAGCGTGACCAAGCCATAATAGCCCTGCGCAGAACCTTCATAGGTGCCGTCTTTATACGAACCCTCTCGAATATTGACAGCAAACGACGGTGCTGCCACGCTTGCCGTCAGGCAGAGACCCATTGCCAGTGCACTCAGACGTTTCCAGCCGGATTTGAATTGCATATGTGTTCCTCCTTTATTAGCTCAAACTAATTTATATACAGCAGTATACTATTCCGTATTGACACTGTCAATATATTTTTTGCAGCTTTTCACTCAGTTTATGTGCTTCCAATCAGTTTTATTTGTTTATATATACAAACTTTTGACGTGCACTCGCCTTGCGCCTGCCGCATAAAATGAACCGAAAAGTCTAACTGGGTATTTTCCCACAGAAAGGATGCATCGCAATGGAAACCAAGCCAAATGACCCCCGTCCGGCTGTCACGCCGCAGGCGGCGCAGTCCGGCCCCGGATATGTCCTGAATTACAATCTGCTGGCGCTGGCAATGGGCTTTGTCCCGGATCAGGTTTGGCAGAATATTTATCAGGAGGACGTCGCATTGGCGCGCGGCACAATCTTTGCGGATCTTGACAAGCCATTTATTGGAGAGGAGGCTGTTTCCTGTGACTGAAAAGCAAAAAGCAATGCGCGATGTACAGGAGCACGGATTTGCCGCCGTAGACGCCTCTCTGTATTTAGACAGCCATCCGGATGATGAGTCAGCTGTACAATATTTCCGCAATGTCTGCAAAAAACAGCAGCAGGCACAAGAGGTATACCAAAAGCATTTTGGACCGCTCAAACACCAAGATGCAGGCAGCACCGGCCGATGGAATTGGGCGGATGATCCATGGCCTTGGGAGGAGGTATAAATTATGTGGGCATACGAAAAAAACCTCATGTATCCGGTGCGCATTGCCAACCCAGATCCGGCAATGGCCAAACTCATTATCACACAGCTCGGCGGTCCGGATGGCGAGCTGGGTGCGGCGATGCGCTATCTGACCCAGCGGTTCGCGCAGCCATATGCGCAGGGCAAAGCAGTTTTGACTGACATTGGCACAGAAGAACTTGCGCACTGCGAAATGATCGGCGCAATCGTCTATCAGCTCACCCGCTGTCTGACACCGGAGCAAATCAAGCAAAGCGGATTTGACGCATATTTTGTTGACCACACCAATGGTATTTATCCGCAGGCAGCAAGCGGTACGCCGTTTTCTGCGGCAACCTTGCAATCCACTGGTGATGCGATTGCCGATTTGTTTGAAGATATGGCGGCCGAGCAAAAAGCGCGCCTGACGTATGACAATCTGCTGCGTCTGATTGATGATCCTGATGTGCGAGATCCCATCAAGTTCCTGCGCGAACGTGAAATCGTGCATTTCCAGCGCTTTGGTGAAGCTCTGCGCGATGTACAGGAAAATCTCGATGCCAAGAACTATTATGCGTATAATCCTTCGTTTGATGCAGGCTGCGTCAAACGGCTTAAAAAGCGCTGAACATGCAAAAACGAGCTGTCTCATGCTGGGACAGCTCGCTTCTGTTCATTTATTTTCTGCGATTACTTGTGATTGAATGCATCACGAACAGACATTGCATACTGTACATTGGTTACGCCCTTTACATAAGAACGTGCGAGCTTTTGGAAGAAATTCATAGTTGTTACCTCTTTTTTATAATAAATACATTGGTTTACTTGTTATCCATGTAATGACCAAAGGTCTGCGTCACAGAATTTGCATACTGTGCATGCATGACACCCTTGATATAAGACTGTGCAAGCTTCCGAAAAAAACTGCATGATTTTTCTTTTCTCATAACCGAAACGCTGCCGGTCTGCATTTGCTTTATCATGTTGCATTCCCCTCTTTCTGCGATTATCATACTGCAAACAGCGGCAGTTTGTCCATTTCTATTTTATATAACTTTGCATGTTTTTTCTCTCCGCTTCTTGTACACATTCCCGTCATCGTTCACAAAAACAGTTATTCCGAATTATGCACACTATGCAGGAGTTTTTCTTGAATTTTGCCGCATTTCTGGAATTGTTTGCCGCATCTCTGGTATGTTTTTCGATTTATGACCGTTATTTACAAAAAGTACTGAATATATACAAAAGGCAGATGTACAACTTGTACATCTGCCAAAATCCGGTTTATTTTTTTAATCGCGGTAACCGTTCGGGTTGTTCTTCTGCCAATTCCAAGAATCGCGGCACATCTCCAGAATACCGTTCTGTGCTTTCCAGCCCAATTCCTTCTCTGCCTTGGTCGGGTCAGAATAACAGGTGGCAATATCACCCGCGCGGCGCGGCTTGATGGAATACGGAATCGTCAGGTTATTTGCCTTTTCGAATGCATGGACAACGTCCAAAACCGAATAGCCCTGACCGGTTCCCAAATTATAAATCGCCATACCGCATTTCTTTTCAATTGCAGCCAATGCCTTGACATGGCCATCTGCCAAGTCTACGACATGAATGTAATCCCGCACACCGGTTCCGTCCGGTGTATCATAATCGTTGCCAAAGACGCCCAGCTCCGGACGCTTGCCAACAGCTACCTGCGTGATATACGGCATCAAATTGTTCGGAATGCCGTTGGGATCTTCACCAATTTTTCCGGACGGATGCGCACCAATTGGATTGAAGTATCGAAGCAGAACCACATTCCATTCCGGATCTGCCTTCTGCATATCCATCATGATCTGTTCAATCATGCTCTTGGTCTGGCCATACGGATTGGTGCACTGTCCCTTCGGGCATTCCTCTGTAATCGGAATCACTGCCGGATTGCCGTAAACCGTCGCAGAGGACGAGAAAATAATATTTTTGCAGCCATGCTTACGCATCACATCCAGCAAAACAAGCGTACCGGAGATATTGTTTTCATAATATTCCAATGGTTTCTCTACCGATTCACCGACTGCCTTGAGTCCTGCAAAATGAATGCAGCAATCAAATGCGTGGTTTTCCATCACCTTGGTCAGGCCTTCTCGGTCACGGATGTCTACCTGATAGAATGGAACCGGTTTGCCGGTGATTTCGGTTACACGCTGCAAGGATTTTTCCGAAGCATTGCTCAGATTGTCCACAACAACGACATCATGTCCCGCTTTTTGCAGTTCAATGACTGTGTGGCTGCCAATATATCCGGCACCGCCGGTAATCAAAATATTCATTGTACATTCTCCTTTTTTAAGCAATTCGCTTGACATCTTTATTATACTGCCAGATTGCTTTTCGTACAATGCCTTTTTTCGGTCGCAGCATTTGGTGCACACAATGTATTATTTTTTTAAAATGCCATATTGCTGTAAAAGTGCCGTCCGTTTTTGTCCAATCTGAATGCTCTGGACAGCTGTATGACTCTCTTTGCGATAGTGCAACAGCCGATCTCCCCACGCAAGCGGCAGCAAAAATGGTTTTTTCTGTAAATATGAATATCTTCCCTGCAAATCTTTTGCCTTCGGAAAAATAGTTCGTAAAATTGGCATTTTTTTCTGTTTTCCTTGTTTTTGTGCCGCAACCGCGTGCAGCGTCATCGTACTGCTGTGTTTGCGGCTTCCGCTCGCTCCGCCATAAATACCGGAATCGAGCAGGTCTTCCAGCATAGCTGTTTCATCCAGCTGCATGTTCTTCCAGCACGCCGGCAGACAAGCTGTTTTACAATCCAAGGTCAAATACTCTTGTCCAATGCGAAACAGTGCCGCGGCAAAAACATCTGCATGAATATGCTGGCACTGTACGACAAGTTTATCCCACTCAATTTGTGCACCGTATGCATTGGCATACAGTACAATATCACAGACTTGCCGAATGCCAAATCCGCTGTGCATAAAATGCTTGAGCGCATGGCAAAGCAAGTAAAACAGATGATCCGTGTGCTGCATACTGCGCAGCAGCACGCCATCCACAAAGATTTCCACAGGCTGTGCATGAATCTGTGTAAAATAGTAATTCCAATCGCCATATGCATCGGAATCCGGAGAAAATAGCTGCTGATGCAGTTCAAGATATAGCGGACTGTTTGTTTTTTGATACGACACTTCAAATTGTGTCTGCAAATCTGTCCGCTCAGCCGTTGGTTTCATACCATATTTTAGAAGAAACGCGTGACACGCCGCAAATTGTTCCGGCGCAACAAACAGATCTTCATCCGCAGACACGCGTTCATCCGGATTGGGATATAATTGCCGGCATAAAATGCCTTTGACAACGCACGGCGTGATACCATGCTCACGCAGCGCTGCATATAGGCGCAGAAATTCCGTTGTTTTTTGCGTTTGCACCAGCACTTGCTGCATGGTCTGCCGCTTCCACGCCCGCATCAGTTCCGGCACCCGCTTTGCCGCAGGGCAATGATATACCGCCTCATAAATCATCGGTCCCACCTTGTGCTGCTGGGCAAGCTGAAACAGCGCCCGCCAGTCTGCTGGGGAAACCGATTCCCACGACACGGTTTGATTGTTTAACGCCGCACGAAGGGCGGAGAGAAACCTTATATGCTCATCTTTCATCATATTCTCATTTCATATCTTTACTTTTTATATAATCTTTGGTAGATTCTAGATAAAAAATTTTTTAACATTCCAAATTCAGCCGTTTTGCGAAATGATATCCAAAATATAATATTTGAAACAACGCTGCACAATATTATTTTTTCCCATATTCGCATAATCAGTCCAGTTGATACAAACAAAAATAATATATGACACAAAAATGCAGAACACATTAATATAACTAAATATTTTATAATTTTTTTCATATATATACTTACGGATTTTTGAAATCCATACTTAAAAACTGCATACGGATCATACCAAAGGCTCGTAAACAGTCGAGCTATAAATGTCGCAAATAGAATGCCGAACAACCCCCAATATGTTCCTAAAAGCACAGAAAAAACAATATTCAGAATTCCCGTAAAAAATTGAATAAATCGCCCGTAGTGAAACAATCCCAAAGTATGTTTGTAAGTCCACACTGCATTCATCATACCTACTGTAAAGAAATTCAGTGCCATGACAAATGGAATTTCATTTGAAAGTACATATTTCTCACCAAAACACAATTGCACTAAATCTGATGAGCAAAAATAAATTCCCAAGGCAGCCCAACCAAATATCCAAAAATTCATCAGATTTAAAAAATTGAACATTTGATACCGTTTTTCTACTGGTTCACTAGCGTTATGATTACCAATGCTTGCAGTCAGACCATTGAATATCTGAGCAAGCAAAGAATTTAGCGTATTAACCAGCAAGGTATAGTTTGATGCAATTCCTGTCGTTGCAAGACCATTAAAAAAAGTGATTAAGATATTGTCTGTACTATTGACAAGCAGCCCTGAAACCTTGTAAATCGTCAGATCTCTGACGTCCTTAAATATCTTATGAGATTCCTTCTTAGACAAAGGCTTGATAGATTTATAAACAATATATGGATGCTTTTTTATAGCGATTTTTGATATAATAACATTATATGTAAGTCCACCGATGACCTGTATAATAAGGTAACCAATATATCCATGCGTCAACAGCAAATATACTGCCTGAATGACTTCTTGCACAGCCAAAACCAAATAATTTATCCCAGTATTGTAATAGTTTTGCTGTGCGGCAGTCAGTAGTGTGCTACGATACGTGAAAAAGTATGAACTCGCTGTATTAAAAAGAAACAGAACAAAAATTAGATATAAATTTTCAGGTATCTCGGGGTGTTCACCAATAATTAGCGTCAAAAACGGCATCAAGCACAGCCCTATAACAAAAATAACAGAACCAACGATCGTATATGCTTTGCCGAACAGTTGTACAATCGAAGCTACTTTTTCATGATCATCCTCTGCTAAAGGTTTATAAAGCGCATAGACAATTGCACCTCCAATTCCAAGTTCTGCCAAAGACAGCATCGAGAGGATATTTGTAAACAACCCGTTAATACCAAGATAGTCTGCCGGAAGTGTTCGAGCGAACACCATTCGATTAAACATGCTTAAAAAGACGCTGACGGAATACCCGCCAACACCAGCTAAAATATTCAAATAAGAATACTCTGTTCTAGAATACTTGCCCATGACCTTACTATTCTTTCCCTAAAAGTTCTTTGAGACGCTTAACGGTAGATTCACCCAAAATTTTTCTAGCTATACGATTCGGTGTATGTACAAAGTAATCTCGGCGAGCTGCTTTCTCCCATTGTTTACGTTGGAGTTGTTCCTCCTTCGAATACCATGAAGCATCAAATTGATGAATCGAATATGTCTTTTTAGTGACTTTTGTTATTCCGGTAGCAAAATTTTTTGGACAAAAGTATTCGGAAGGATAACATGCAAAGCCATTTATTCTCTGTATATTTCCATCATCTGTGTGAAACCCCTCTGCCATCATGATAGATGTAATATATGTCGGACTAGGGGTACGATTTAATGTACCATCAGCATTAAAGAATTTCAAATTGTCATAAACATGCATTTGCTTTTTTATTAAGTGATTCCTTGCCTCTGCACCAAATCCAAGTCCGAAGCTAATATGCTCATTATCTTCAAAACCAGCAAAACCACTTTCGTTTAAAAGAGAATCGAAATTACGAACTATTTGCACATCCGTGTCAAGGTAAATTCCACCGTAGTTGTAGATGATCCAAAGCCGTAAAAAGTCTGGTACAAATCCCCACGCCTTTGCCTCGTAAGCCTGTTGAGTATAATCATTGATCGTTATGTCCAAATTACTTTCATTCCACTCTTTAATTTTATAATCGGGACAATATTTTTTCCAACTTTCAATACATCTTTGAACACTTTTGGGTTTCGTAGCCCCACCAAACCAGCAGTAGTGAATAATTTTTGGTATTGCCATCTATTCTTTCTCCTTAAACTGCATCTTCCATTTTTGAATGTTCTCTTTCGGAATAGAGATTTTTGTACGCCATGTAGACTGAATCATTATCTGTAATCTTTCCTCAACCTGTGTACGCTGAATAACAGGTAAATTAAAATCCTTTCCCATTTCCGTCGCTCGGTTATCGACTGCAAGGATAATGGTTCGAACTTTTTGATTCAGAGCATGGATTCCCGCATGAAGTCTTGTTCCTACATAGTCAATTTTTCCAGACTGCAATGCAGCAGTATATGTATGTAAGTCTGGCTCAATTATGCGCACATGCTGAAATTCTTCAAACTGTTCCAAATATTTATTATCTCCCGAACCTTGAAGCCAAACAAATACGTTCTCATAGTTTTTCAGAAGAATTGACAACATCTTGCGATCGGCATTCACATCTTGCGCATAATCTGTCAATGTTGTTACAACATTTTTCGCTTTTTGCTGAGGGATCTCCATACAGTGTTGCTGTGTCAGACCCCAAATAGACGGACAACCGGTATTCAGCACATTCACAATTCCCATCTTTTTAAATTGTTTTTCTGTATAGCTGTCCCGTACTGAATGAAATCCCTTACGGCTTAAGATTCTGCGATAGACAAACCTCGAAGTCTTGGATATTTCCTTACAGTAATATCCCCAGCCTACACCTAACGTAAGAATATTACTATACCCAGATAAATCTCGAGGCATCTTCCAATTGCTGAACTCTTCATAGTGTGGTGTAATCAGATTTGTACCGCACACAATCTTGATCTCACCATTTTTAATCTTTTTTAACTGGATATCTGAAGGAATTTTATGTGTGGGGACATAAATTGTACTTTTTGTTTTAAATAATCCTTCAAGAGCCAAATTGCAATAATAACGAATAATTTGGTCACCTAAATTTAACGAGTCAATCGATGGATCAAACAAAATAAGCTCATCATTTTCCGTAGCGCCAACATTATAATGAAAAATCACATCAGCCATCCATTGTATCTGCTCTATTTTTCGTATAATTTTAATCATTAAATCCCTCATTGCATTTCTTCAAGTAGACAATCTGGAATACATTTGCGCGCAATTAACCATGCTAAGTCTGGACTAAGCAACATTAAAACTGAGCATACTTTGCGCATTCGACAGATAAAAGAATTATGTAGAATATCTTTTAAGTGTTGTTTAAATATCAAAACATCTGGCTTCAACTCTTTTCGCAGGTGTGGATATTTAATATTCACTGCAAAGTAATTGCGCATAAAGAACGTCAGATAATCATTTTCCGCATATTGTGCCTGTACAAAGAGTTTCTTTTTTTTGAAGAAAGAGATATATCTCTCCCTAACTTGAAATTCTCCGAATCGATTATGTGCTAAGTAATTACTTCGAGTAATAGAATCAGGATTTTTATAATAGAAATATAAAACAGCATCAATTAAAGTTATTTTCTCGCACGATAAAAGTATATCCAAATAAACATGTAGATCTTCATATATTTCTCCCTCTGGAAATCGAATGGTTTCAAAAATTTCTTTTCGGTACAATTTCCCACAAGCAGTAACAGAAATTTCTCCAAAGAGGGAGGGATACAGATTAGAAATCACTTTGCTGTGACTTAGAGTTTTTGTGTTAACGCTTTTAATCGCTGAAGCTTCAACGTTCGACACTGAAAACTCTAGGAGTTTTGCAGTCACCATGTCCGCCATGGAGTCTTTCGCAGCTTTTATCATGATTTCTAGTGCTTGAGGATGAAGCAGGTCATCACTGTCAAGAAAACATATATAATCTCCATGGCAGCGCTGTAATGCCATGTTCCGAGCTGATGAAAGTCCTCCATTTTGTTTATGTATTACCGAAAAGTTAGTATAGATCCTCGCATATTGATCACACATATAGCCAGATTTATCTGTAGATCCATCATCAACTAATATACATTCATAATCACGAAATGTCTGTTGTAAAATGCTATCAACGCAACGCTCTAAGTATTTTTCAACCTGATAAACTGGAATTATCACACTAATTTTAGGCATAGAAAGTCCTCACAAAAGATGTATCGTATGTAGAAGAAGAATTATTTTACACCGCAGTTTTATTCTTTTATCGACTGAATCATCTGTCAATATTTCATTTTTCCATCGGACAAGTCTAATTACAAGCATATTCTTTAAATATTTATATGTGTGTTTCCAAGCAAAACACACGCCATTTACCAATTCGGGATAGTATTTAGCAGCAAACCACTCTCGAATCATATTTTCTGATTGTAAATCAGAGATAATTTTCCAAACGGACTGATGATATCCGCACTCTCTACGTTCTTTTTTATCTATTTTCGTTGTAACACTGTCTTCACGAATCGTATATTGATATAAATATTTATAAATAATATTTATATTTGTTACGCGCAAAAGCATTCTTACGTTCCATTCAAGATCTTCAAAATAATATAATTGAGGGTCAAAACGAGGCACGTCCTTCATATCACCAAATACAGAAACCCTCCAAACTTTATTGCATGGATATCCTGCACCGAAGCTCGCATAATCGTTTAACACCCCGTGTAATATAGAAATATATTTATAGTTTCCTGCTTTAATAGGCAATTTCCGAGTGCTGCCATTTGTGAATTTTTTAATTACTCCAAAAAACACAGCATCTATATCATCATTAAATTCGTGCAAAATTATTTCAAACGCGTTTGCAAAAATCATGTCATCACTGTCCACAAAGTATAAAAAGTCACCCGTAGCAACATCAAGTCCTCTATTTCTTGCCACGCTAACCCCACTATTTTTCTGATGAATAACTTGTACGCGCTTATCCTGTATGGCAAATTGATCACATATAATACCACTGTTATCTGTTGAACCATCATTTACTAGAATCAACTGGAAATGAGGATACGTCTGACGCAATATACTATTAACACAACGTTCTAAATATTTTTCACAATTATACACTGGTACAATTACCGAAATTATTCTTTGCATAAATCATTCTCCAACTATGGCTTTATCGTTGCTCCCAACTTTCCCTTCCAACCATCGAAAATTCCTCTAAACAACATCTTTAAAGTTTTTACTTTTTCACATTTCGCAGTAAATATCGCAAGAATTTTTACTAGTATTAATTCAAAGATAATTGCTTTATACTGTCCCTTCATCTTATACATATAGGTAAAATTTCGAGCAGTATAGTACTCTTTCCATGGCGCTTCCACAAAAACAGGAACTCTAATCCCCAGCACCTTACGCTCATGTGTTTCTAGCCGCGGGTGAATGTATCGTGAATTCATCACCGTCACAATATACGCATCTGCGTCTAGAGCACGCTGTTTGTAATTCACTTCATCACCTTTAATAAAAAAGTCCTTATTGGGATATCCAATCTCTGCAACCAATTCTCTTGAAATCAGCGTCCCGTTGAAGGGATTAGCCTCTCCTTCTAGTAATCCATCTTTCGCCACTGTAAGTGCATCTGCCACGGTATAGATATTTCTAATCTTGAAAGAAAGCAAGTCTCCCTGAAGTACAAGTGAATTAGCAAAAATTTTCTTATTACCTTTTCCCACTCTATAAAAATAATCTGCCGTAGTTGTAAGCGCCTCAAATGTATGAACATCCTCGGCTCTACCATCATCGTCCATCAATACAATCCAATCCGCGCCAGCTTCATATGCAGCCTTTACGCCTGTATAGAAACCTCCCGCACCGCCAATATTAGATTCTGTTCTAATATAAACAAACTGAGCTTTGTTTAGCCAACCGCTCTCTTGTAAATATTCATCTGTCCCATCTGTTGAGCAATTATCAATAATAAAAATGCGATCAAATGATCTGGTCTGGCATAAAAGCATTTCAATATTTTGACTCAAAAGTTCTTTTCGGTTATATGTCACAACCACTGCTGCCAACATTATATTTCCTCCTTTCGTACAATTAGATTTTTAATAATCACATATAATTGGGGCATATAATTTGCCAAAAACGCTTGAGACTTCCGTCCAATTCCAAATCGCTTACTCTTGATATAATCAAAATAATACCGTTTAATATAGTTTCGTATTATTTGATATACTGTCTCATTCCATTGTTCATCGTTTAAATATAATGTGAGTAAGTTGATTGCCGTATTACATATTTCTTCCTTAGCAGCTCGACAAACTACAGAATCTTTATCTACAGTTTTTAAAATTTTTTCATATGTATGAATTGCTTGTAATTTTTTTGAAGAAAACTTTCCGTGAGTTATAGCACCATTATGCTGATAATAATGATATGTACGCGCAGATGGATCAAAACATATAGTCTTACAAAATTGTAAATACCGAAACGCGAAGTCTAGATCTTCTGTTGTTCCTACATCATCCAAAAAGTATAGTCGATTCGCCTTAATTATATCTAGCCGATAAAGTTTATTCCATGCAAATCCCCCCATGCATGGTGAAATCAATAAAGCTTCCTGTGCTTTTAAATTTGACATAAGCACCTTATCCCAGCCTAAATTAACTGAGATTTTTTTATCATCATACTCTATAACATAACCAGTACAAGTTAGGTCTGCTTTGTGCAGAATTTGTAATGATTGTAAATATTCTAGATAATTAGATTCTACCCAATCGTCCGGATCAGGAAAGATAATAAAATCTCCATTTGCTGCATCAATACCTACGTTTCTTGCAGAAGAAAGCCCTCCATTATTTTTATGGATACAACGTATAATTCTCGAATATTTTGTAGCATATATATCACACAATTCTTCGCTTCCATCAGAAGATCCATCATCTACAATAATAATTTCCAAATTTTTATATGTCTGTGCCAGAATGCTATCTAGGCAGCGCGGCAACCATGAAGCCACATTATAAACCGGTACAATTACAGATATTAAATTCTCCATAATTACCTCCATCATAGCGATAAAAGCATATTTTGCACTGCGTTTACCGTTTTTTCCGTACTAAACATCTTTCCCCGTTCTTTGGCTTTCTTTTTGTAATGCTTTAAGAGTTCCGGATTATCTAATAATTTTTTTATTCCCTGATAGAGCGCTTCTTCATTATTTTCTACTACCAATCCATACTCATTATTTTCACCCAGCATTTCCTTCATGCCGGATACTTCGACAGTGCAAACCGGTGTTCCAACAATCAACGCTTCCGTTGCAGCGGTGGAGAATCCTTCAGCATAGCTTGCGCATACAAATAAATCGCACTTTGCGACGTATTTGTATGGGTTTAATTGATATCCCAAAAACTTTACTTTTTCATTCATTTTATTATCTTGAACGTATTTTTGAAGTTCTGTTTTTTGAATACCATTTCCCAAAATAGAAAGACAAATAGGATACTGCTCATCTAATAAACGTTTTTCTATTCGCAAGAGCCTATCAAATCCTTTATTTTTCAGTAATTTTCCCACACCAACTAAATTTATTTTATTTGTATCAAATTTGATATCATGTATTATTTCTTCTGATAACTGAATAATTTTATTGCTTTCATTTGTATTATATAGCACTTCATGAGAAGCCTTTATACCCAGTGCTCTTTGAAAATCTTTCTGTACCGTCTTGGAAACACATATAATCTTTTGAAATTTTCTATAACATTTTTTTGCCTCTGCTATAGATCGGAATGACTGTGCTGCTCGCTTCGCCGTATGCTGTTCAATATGAATCCAAGAAACCAGTCTAACAGTCGGATCTGTACATCCGCTAATAACTCGTGCACAAGGACCTTCCAGATATGCTATTTCTATGTCATACTTTTCTCGAATAATTAACTTGTGAAGTCTCTTTGGCGACAAAAACTTCATCAACTGTGAATTCCCTGGCACCATTTTTTTGCACCACGTTTTATATTTAACTTTTGGGTGGAGAAATTGTTTATTCTCTCCATAATCGAACAAGGTCATAACGGTAATGTCAAATTTTGTATGATCCATGTTGTTCACTAGATTTACGAGAACTTTTTCGGCGCCCCCCTGACCAAGGTCATGGATAAGAAACAATATCTTTTTCAATTTATATTCACGTTCTTCCTATATCATTTTCAATTTTATCGGATATCGCATTTTATCAACGACCTGATGGAAACAACCTATCTCTGTAATCTTCCGGCATATTTTTATACTCGAAAGTTTATATACCCTTCTGTTGCATTTTCATTAGCATGAATAGTAGCTGGATTTCCAATCACAATCGAGTGATCCGGCACATCAATATTTACATAACTATTTGGAGCAATTAACACATCACTGCCTATATGTATATTTCCTACTATAACGGCATTAATGCCGATAAATACGTTGTTACCTATACATGGCGAACCACTATTTCCGCGATTCGTCCTCCCTATCGTACATCCTTTATGTAAATTTACGTTATCTCCCAAAACAACGCCTTCGCCAATAGTTATATTGTATGGGTGTCCCAGATACAATCCCTTGCCTATCTGAGCATTCACAGATATTTCCAATCCATATTTACGTGACATTCTATATAATTTAAATTTCGTACAGATTGTTGCTTTCTGCTGGTATTTCCTATATAAAAAGACAAACTAAAGGTTATGTCTCATACATCTCTGTAAAAAGCTTTTAAATCCAATTCTATATAATTCTCCAGTTATGCGATAATAATCATACGCATATTTATCGAACAAAAAATTATTTTTCGTTTTCATCCCTATTACTCCATTTTTTCTCCTTTCTCCGAATATATGCCGTCAACCCCCATCCCAAAGGTGTACACAGGACGGTCAGCAGTTTTTTTGGAGATTCTTGAATATAATGCCTATGATCGCTAATCTGGCTGCTGGAACAATAATGAATACAATCCATGAGCAGCCGTTTTTTACTCTGCGGATACTGCATGCAAATTTTTCTCCAAAAAGCAAATCCATTGGGGCTTCTTAGGTACTGTCGCAGCATATTTTTTGAAGAACCATCTTCTTGATATTCCACATTGCAAAGCACTTCCGGCAGCACGGCCAATTGATACTCTTGATCTATCAAACGATATTTATATGCCAACGAAACATAATTTTCTCCTGCAAACACCGGATATGGCGGATATTTGTTGATGATATCCGTCCGATAAACCAGTTTTTTATCTCCTTTTCCGCCCCCAGCATAATATCCGCTCAATGTTGTCTCCTGCATATCTTTAGGGAATCCTTTTCCAATAATATGTCCGGAAAAATCAGCGTCCAAGCCAATAATCCCAGCATAATTTTTATTCTTAACAGATTCCCATTTATTCAAAATTAATCTCACAGCATCAAAGCCCATGCAATCATCCGAATCAATGCAAACATTTAGTTCTGTATGAATATTTGCATATGCCGTGTTATGCGCGGTATGCATACCTCCATTTTCTTTATAAATATATTGAATCTCAAATCCATTGTCTTGACTCTGCCACTCCTGCACCAGTTGAGCAGTGCCATCTGTAGAGCCGTCATCAATAATCAGCCAAATAAAATCCTTACAGCTTTGTCTTTTTAACGACTCGTAAGTTCTCGGCAATGTATGCGCTCGATTGTATGCCGGAGTGAAAACAGTGAGTGTACAATTTGTATTCTTATCCATGCTTAAGATAAAACTCCTCTAGCCATTTTGCATTTTCTGCAATGTCAAATCCATGTGCTTTGATTTGTTTTTCCGTATCTTTTCTCTGCATATTTGCACGAGATACAATATGTTTTGCCCAATTTTCTGCTGAGTCTGATAATTTTTGTACCGTAACCAGTCCTTCTGTAACAATGCACTCATCCGGCACTTTATCAGAAATTACGCACGGTAATCCCGCCGCCTGCGCTTCTACCATTGTCACTGGCAGACCTTCATAAAGTGAAGGAAATACAAAAACATCCATTGCTTGCAATAAGCGATTTACATCAGGACGAATACCAGTAAATATCACAGAATCTTTCAGCCCCAATTTTTCTACTTTCTGTTGTATTGCCGTCATCCCTTCCCCGCCGCCAACCAGCAATAGTTTCGCATCGGGTCGTATTTTTTTTATCTCTGCAAAAATATCAATCAGGAATACGTGATTTTTGGCCGGCGTAAAATTCCCCACATGTCCAACTATCAAACTTCTTTGTAAATGAAATATACTACGAATCTGTTGTCTTATATCCAACGCATATTGATATTTTTCAATATCAATTGCATTTCTAACAATTTCATATTTTTTACCGTTAAACATCCAATTTCCTGCTTGTGCTCCGCAAGCCCAAAAATGTGTTGCATATTTTACAATTTGTGTTTTATAATACGCCTTTATTGGATATTTTATATTTTTCACAGCATTACTAGAATGACTATGCGCGATTCTTACAGGAATACCGCATTCCTTTGCGCATTGCAACGCAACAGAGCTCAGACAGTCTTGATGAACATGTACGATGCGATATTCCGGATGGGAACGAAAAAAGTTTTTTAATTCCCGCTTATATGATGCACTCCACGGAATCAGCCGTGATATATGATATATCCTTCCACCTAGTGCTAAAATTTCTCTATCATAATCCGCCTCAAAATCTCGATGAACCAAAAAGTCAAATTGAACTTTATCCCGGTCAATATGCCGATAATAATTCATCAACATGGTTTCTAAACCGCCGCGTCCCATATATGTAACAATTTGCAAAACTCGTATTGGCATGTTACACCCCTTACAATATCCCCCACGTCGCATGCATCTGATAATAAAAGAACACCAAATAGCATCCGCACGTCAGCGCGTACATCAATTTTTTGGATCGTTCATTGAATGCATGCTCAAAAATCCACGGCAGAAGAATATAAGAATACAATGACGTGTAAATCGGCATGCGTCCGATATAAATACCGCTGGTAAACATCGAAACAACATACAGGCCTGCGGTTACAATCGACATATTTGCCGCCAAATTTACCACAGGGTCTCCGGATTCCTCTATATACTTAATTCCCAAGAAGGCAAAGACTGCCGGCACGGAGTATACCAGAACACGGATAAAGCTCGTGCCATCATCCGTTGTCCATATTTCATTTGTCGTCATATCGCTGTACTGTGTGTCTGTCAGCACATTTTGCAAAAGCTGCGTAAACTGATCGACACCTGTAATGATTAAGAGAATACCTGCGATAAACAGCAAGGTTTTCTTGTTCCACGCCTTGCCTTGTGCAAGAAAGATGATGGGCAGCATAAACAACGCAGAGCCATGTATCGTTGCAGCCAGCAAAATGACAAGGATAACCGGAAGATATTTTCTTTTGAGCAGCAGCCCTGTGCAGGCAAAAATAATCGTTACCGCAAGAAATTGACGCATGCCGTTATGCATCCACGACAGATAATCGGTCGATGCAACAAACAAAAACATACTGAGCCAAAAGTTCGTAGAATACTTTCGGAATACGATGACAATACAAAGCATCTGTACAATTGCAATCAGCATGAAAAAAATCACGTCGGAATTGCCAACGATGCTCTTAATCAATACGGTCAAAAAAGTGAAGCCTTTGTCTTTGGCCGCATCTGATACAGCCTGAGAAATTTGCGATAACGAGGATGCGGATTCTCGAAATGTTTTCCGATAGGTCTCTGTATCGCCAAACCCCTTTCGATAACCAGCCCAAATAATATATGGCAGTACAAAAATGACAGCGGATGACATGGTCCAGCGATATTCTCGTTTTCCCATCACCATAACCGGCTGTTTTGGCAGAGCCCACGCTATGATTCCGCCAGCTGCAAACATCCAGATCAGCAGCCACCAGTAATTTGTCAGTGTCATCTTTCTTTCTCCCCAAATCTTACATCAGTGCGTTCTTTGTCTCCCGCACAACCTGTTCTTTGCTAAATTGCTGTTTTATCCATTTGCGACCGGCAAGTCCCATTTGTTCTCTTTGCGCTCTGTCGATGGACAGCATGTGTTTCATCGCCCGATACAGCGCCTGCGCATCACCCTTCGGCACCAAAAAACCGCTTTTTTGATCGACGACCGCTTCCCTGCATCCGGGAATATCCGATGTAATCACCGGACGTCCTGTCGCGGCTGCTTCCAAAAGGACATTGCTCATGCCCTCATGATAAGATGGCAGCACCACACAGTCGCACGCAGCATAGAACGGGCGCGGTTCTTGCTGAAATCCATGAAATACAACGATGCCTTGCGCAGACAGTTGATTGATTCGCTGTTTATATGCATCTTCAAAGAATCCAACAAGGTCTAATACAAAGGAATAGCCTTCCTCATGCAGCTGCTCGCAGGCATCCAGCAATTCATCCATTCCTTTTTCCTTCATAATGCGCCCCAGATATAAAAAGTGAACGCATGCATTTTCCGGATATGCTTGATAGGAATACGCCTGTACGTCAACACCTGCGCCGTGCAGCACGGTTATTTTCTCTTGTGAGACAATCTTTCGATTGATAAATTCCTGCGCATTGGCTGTATTTTCAAAAAATACGGTTTTCACGCCGCGAAATGCTTCCCGATATAAAATCGTAACCGCTTTGGCCAGTCTCGGCTTTTGAAACGCCGTTCCCAGCCCCTGTACATTGGCGCAAAACGGAATGTGCAGAGCACGGCAGCACAAGCCCGCGTAAATATTGGGCTTGATGGAGTATGTAATGACCAGATTCGGTTTTTCCTGTTTGAGCAGCTGATAATATGTATGAATCAATTTGACATCTGTGGCGGGATTGATTCCGCGGCGGTCAACGTCTATATTGACGCACCGCATTCCCAGTGCCATAAAATCTTGTTCATGACCGACAAACGGCATTCCCAAGACCACTTCGTGTTCTTTCGCCAAATCTTCTATCAATTCTCGGCGAAACCGCCACAGCATATAGGAATGATTGGTCAAGATGACAATCTTTTTTCTTTGCTGACTGTTTCCCGTTCCGCCTTCCACAACGCCTTCATGTTTGAGAACGGAAGCGATGGTTCCAAAAAAGCATTTTACATCAAAGGAAAAGCTCTCTTTTTGCACATATTCCCCGTCATAGCGCGCCTTTTCTGCGATTTCCAGCTCATCTCTGCCGTTAATTTGCGCCCAGCCGGTGAGTCCCGGCCGAATATCATTGGCGCCGCATGCATCGCGCGCAGCGATCAAATCTTCCTGGTTCCACAGCGCGGGCCGCGGTCCGATGATGCTCATATTTCCCACAAAGATATCCCAAATCTGCGGCAATTCATCCAAGCTGTATTTTCGCAAAAATCGCCCGACACGGGTGAGATATTGCTCCGGATCCTGCAGCAAATGCGTCGGCATATCATGCGGCGTATCCATTTTCATGCTGCGAAATTTATGCAGTGGAAAGTATGCTTTGTTTTTTCCCACGCGCTTTTGTGTGAACAAAACAGGTCCCGGATCGTCCAGATATACGGCAGCGGAAATCACAGCATAAACCGGCGCCAATGCAATCAAGCCGCAAAAAGACAAGGTTTTGTCTGCAATGCGTTTCCATGTTGCGTCATATGCAGATACATGCTTTGGAGCGGCGCATTTTTCCTGCTGCTCTTGCGCAGACCCATATTCCTGTTCCTGCTGTTTGCGCTGCGCTTTTGCGGCAGCAGACAGTCCAAGATATGCCGTTCCCAGCGCAGCAGCGGCAACGCCCGCCGCAAGCCATCGTTTTTTCCGTTTACTCTGCATATCTTTACGCGCCATGTCCTTCCTTATCCATTCTTTGAAGAATGTTTCTCCTGTTTTTCGCCATAGCCGTAGCCGTAGCCATAGCCATACTTTCTGCCATATCCATATCGGCCATAATAGCCGTATCCATAGCCGTATCCATAGCCTGTGATGCCAGCTTCGATTCCGTTGATGGTATAGCCAATCAGTGTTGTTCCCGTTTCTGCCAGCAGTTCCGCCGCCGCCAGAATCTGATCCACGCGGGTCTTATCGTGTCGTGCGACCAGTACCGCATTGTGCACGCAGCGGGCGAACAGCAGGGCATCCGCCAATTCGCCGCACGGCGGCGTATCAATGATGATGTAGTCGAACAGGGGCTGCAGCTTGTCCAGCATCAATTCAATATTCTTCTGCTGAAATGCATCCCATTCTTCCGCTTCCAGCGGTCTGCCCGTCAACACGCGCAGACCGTCAGAACCATATGTCTGAAAGCTGTCCGCAGCCAGCGGCGCACCTTCCAGTGCATCAATCGTACCATATGCGCCCGGTTCCAGCCCCATCGCTCCTGCCACTGCCGGCTTTCGCAGGTTGCCGTCCACCAGCACGACACGCTTGCCCTTTTGCGCCAAGGAAATTGCCAAATTGACTGCGACGGTTGTTTTGCCTTCGCCTTCTGCGGCACTGGTTACAAATACGGTGCCGCTTCTCTGTTCCTCCGCCGCTTTCATAACACGATTGCGCACCACGCGCATGCGTTCGCCCAGCATTCCGGCTTGGTTTTGTTTGTCTACCAAAATCTGTTCCTTGCTCTTATCGCTGCGCTTTTTTACCTTGATAAACGGAATACCGCCCAGATACGGTACACTGAGCACAGATTTCAAATCTTCTTCTCGGCGAACTGTCTTTCTGGTGCGCGCGTCAAACAGCAGGAACAGCAGACACAGAATCATGCCGCCGCACGCGCCCTTGACCGCAGACCGCTTAAAGCTGAGCTGATTTACCGGCTGCTCCGGCACACCGCTTTCATCCATCTGCTTCAGCTCGGTGTCACCGATGATATACTCTGCAACGGACGGATAGTTCTGAATGACAGCCTGCAGCACATCATATGCCGTCTGCGCGTCTTTCGCACGAACACGAATGGTAAACAGTGCCGTGCCCTCCATCGAATCCGCCGTGATGGTTGCCGGAACCGAATCCATATCCAAGCTCTTTGCAACGACATCGCTCAGCGCGCCGCTCGTCAGGATATATGGAAAGGTTTGGCTCAGCTGGCTGGCACTGGTCTCGTTATAGTAATTGGTGTATGCGGCGTTGTCGCTGTATGCCGTCTTGCTGTTGACGACAAAGGTAGAATACGCTTCATACGTCGGTGTGAAAGCAATAATGACGGCAAACGCCGACACAATCGCGCAGGTTGCAACGACAACAATGCACAACAGCCAAAATCGTTTGAGACCGCGCCAAATGTCATCGACAATGGCGAGCAGGTCCATTTTTTCCAGTTCTTCTTCTCGGAGATTATTTTGCTGTTTTTCCATAATGACCTCCATATGATACATGTGCATGCTCGCTTGTCTTTGATGCACTGCTGCGCACCTTGCCGCTCATGCTGTTGTTCAGCACACAGCCGAGCACCGGTGCATCCGTCTGATTGAGAATATCAATGCAGTCATTGATTTTGCTTGCCAGCACGGCATCTTCCCGCACGACCAGAATGGTTGTATCCGCCAGTCGTGCCATTTCCTCCGTATCAGATACCAGTGCAAGCGGCGCCGTATCCAAAATAATATAATCCATCTGGGCGCGATATCTGTGAATCATCTGGCGCAGCTCGCCGGATTCCATAACCAGCTCCGCAGAAGCATCCGCTTTGCTGTTAAACAGCACATACATAGATGTTGTTTTATACGGCATGGCAACCCGTTCCGCCGTACCGCAGCGCAGTTCTCGAAGCAAATCAATGCTTTCATGCTCCGGACGCTGGAAAATTTTATACTGTGATGGTTTGCGAAAATCGCAGTCGATCAGCAAAACATGCTTGCCTTCTTTGGCCAGCGCCATAGCAAGATTGGCTGCCACCGTGGATTTGCCTTCGTTCTCCGCCACACTGGTAATCAGTGCAACCTTTGCCTGCTTGCGGTCCATCCGGCTACGCACACGCGATGCCATCATCCGGTTGGACTCCACAAACGCAAAGCTGCGCAGCGGATTGTCCATCAGCATAGACGGATGTTCTTTGTTTTTCTGTCTGCGCACGCGCTCATGAGAAATGGTGCCGAGCAGCTTTGCATCCACCTTTTCGCGCACCTGATGCGCATTTTTGACGGTATCTCTCCGATATGACAGCACGGCGATATAGAAAATACCCAGCGCCAGCGCCAGGAAAAACGCATATGCCATCGGTTTGATCGGGCTTCGCGAATTGATCGGTGCGAGCGGAATACTCGGCTGCTGAATCACATACATGATGACATTGCCGAGAACATAATCCGAAACCGTATTATAATTACTCATAATGGAACGAATGGTTCGATATGCATCCATCGCGGAATTTGCCGAAACATTGAGCTCCACCATGTTCGTCTTTTCAATTTGCTTTACAGAGGTCTCTGCGGTGAAGGTATCCTGTCCCAAATCCTTTGCCACGGTCTTTTTGAGCACTGTGCTGTCAAGCAGCTGTGTAAAGCGTTTTGCCAAATCTTCCGCCGAGGAAAGATCCTGATAAATCGTGTTATTGGTGCTCTTTGCCGAGACGGTAAAAATCGCTTTCGCCGTGTACTCCGGCTGATATGTCTGCACAACAGCCACATTGGTCAGCAGGCTGACGGAGACCGCGAACAGCAGGATGGTCGCCCATTCGTGCAGCACATCTCTCAGGATACTAAAAATGTCAATCTGTTTTGTCAGATTCTGTTCCATGCCCATCCCCCTTATTCTGTCACGACAACAATCAGCCGCGTCGAACCGGTTCTGCCGTTTTTGTCCTGCATGGTGTAGGTCAGCTCATAGGTTCCCGGCTTTTTGCTGTTTACGCTTCCGGAAACCGAGATGCTGCTTGCGGGCAAAACCGTTGCCGTCTGCCCGACTGCCGCCGTGCTGGGCGCCGTGAAGCTGCCGTTCTCTTGCTTGGTGTATGTGGTATCTCCAATTTCAATGTCCTTGACATAGCTCATGGGATCTATTTTCTTTCCCTTTTCAATGTATATCAGATAGTTGCTCAGACCAATCTTTGCGCTGGAATTGTAATCCGACTGCGACAGCATGGTGACGGTCGCTGTCAGGCGCGATACATCGCCGGCGCTGTTCGTCACGGTAAACTCCAGCGGATACTCGCCCTCGGTATCGTTCGGAATGCGGTACTTATCTGTGATTTTGACACTGGCAGACAAATTGCCGTCCAGCTGATCGGTCGCGCCGATGTTGTCCAAAACATCATCCGCACCGAGCGCATACTGCAGCGGGCCGTCCAGCGTAAACTGCGGCGCATGATAATCGTTGTATGTCACGCTGCGCTGCGCCTTGCTCACATTGCCGTCCGAGTCAAAGGCAACGATGGTCATGGTGCGGGTATCTCCCTCCATCAGATTGCTCATATTCTCAATCATCAGGTTTTGGGAAACATCTCCATCCGTATTGTCCTGCGCCGTCACCCCTTGCAGCAGGTCTTTTTCCGAGGCCTCCGCAGACACCGTGATGCTGTCCGTATCCATAGAAATGGCCGGCCCGCTTTTGTCCGTCATCATCTGCATCACTTGTGACACGGCAAACGCCGCGGCTGCAATGACAAACAGTACAATGGTAAAAATTCGTGTTCGTCTCATTGTTTTCTCCTGCTTTCCAAGCGAACGATGCGATTACTGCGCCACATATGCATTCGCCTTATCTTTTCGAATTGAAATCAGCTGCTGCGCCGATTGTGTTTCTGTTCTCTCCGGCGTATATTCCGGCACAAGCCGCTGTACTTCTTCCCGAATATGTTCCGATTCAGCAAATGCGTCCTGCACCAATTTGCGCACAAACCGCTGTGTGCGTTCCGCATCCACAGGAGCTGGCTGCGCCACAAAAATTTGTTTATTTTCCGTTGTTTTCAAATTGTCCAGACTAATCAGCAGTTCTTCGTACAGCTTTTCTCCCGGCCGCAGACCGGTAAACGTAATGGGAATGTCTTTTCCCGGCTCCAATCCGGAAAGCCGGATCATATTTTCCGCCAAATCCAAGATTTTGACCGGTTCGCCCATATCCAAAATGAAAATCTCGCCGCCTTCAGCCAGTGCGCCGCACTGCAGAACCAAATGCACCGCTTCCGGAATGGTCATGAAATACCGAATAATGTCCGGATGTGTGACGGTAACCGGTCCGCCGTGTGCAATCTGTTTTTGAAACAGCGGAACCACACTGCCGTTGCTGCCCAGCACATTGCCGAACCGAACCGCGGCATATTCCGTCTTGGATGTCTGCGCAAAGCTCTGCACAATTAACTCGCAGACACGTTTCGACGCTCCCATGATGTTGGTCGGACGGACTGCCTTATCCGTTGAAATCAGCACCATTTTTTTCGCATGATAGGCATCTGCGGCTTTGGCGACGTTCCATGTGCCGAGCACATTGTTTTTAATCGCTTCGTTCGGGCTGTCCTCCATCAGCGGCACATGCTTATGTGCTGCCGCATGGAACACCAATTCCGGACGATATGTAGAAAAAATTGTATTCACACGCTTTTCATTGCGAACAGAGCCTATCAGCACCTGTAAATCCAAGTCCGGATATTGGTACAATAGTTCTCCGCGAACATCATACGCGCTGTTTTCATAAATATCAAAAAGAATGAGCGTGCGCGGCGCATATCCCGCAATTTGTCGGCAAATCTCACTGCCGATGGAACCGCCGCCTCCTGTGACGAGGACGGTCTTTCCCTTGACATAGCGCATAATGGTTTCCATGCGCAAATCAACCGGCTCTCGCCCGAGCAAATCGTTGATTTCAATTTTCCGCAGCATGGAAACATGGACATCACCATTGATAATCTGATAAATGCCCGGCAGCGTCAGCACATTGCAGCCAACCGCGCGGCTGCAGCTTTCTAAAATTTTCTTTTTCTCTGAGCTGGACGCGGACGGAATCGCAACAATAATCTCTTTCACGACGTATCGTTCCGCGAGCAGCGGAATTTGTTTTACAGTCCCCGCCACAGGCACGCCATGCAGATATGTCCCTATTTTTGTTGTGTCATCATCGACGATGCAGACAATTTTCCGATTGAGATGACTGCTGCCCACCAATTCTTTGAGCAGCATATTGCCGGCTTCTCCGGCGCCGACAATCATTGTGCGTATTGTATCCGGTTTTTGCTCGGTTTCCTGTGTCCGCTCCGGTAATATGCGCCAGATAAACCGGCTAAATCCCGTCAGGAAAAATAACAGCAGCAGATACAAAACCGGATAGCTGCGCGGCATAGATACATGCAGCAAATGCATACCGATTACCTGCAGGGCAGCCGAACCGATTACCGCATACACAATATTTTTCAGTTCTATCATGCCCGCGTACCGCCACAGGCTGTTATACAGCCGAAATCCGCGGAACACCAGCAGCGTACAAACAATATTGATGCCTGCATATCTCCCCACAGACTGCAAAAATACCGTATCAATCCCGCCAAACTGGAAATCCATGCGCACCCAAAGGGCGCCGCCCATGCTGCTCAGGATGATGCATACATCCAAGAACAATTGTACGATGGTCTGCGCCTGTATGCTGTTCTCTTTTTTTTCAATATCACAGCGCATGCTCGCCTGTTCCCCCTCTAGCTCAAACACATTGCTTATCAACATCATACCATGTTCTTTTCAAAACTGCAATCACCTTTTCTACATATTTTCTTTGCTTTCTTGCGTTTTTTCGTCTTTTTTTGTAAGATTGTATAAATTTTCCATAAATATTGCAATTGCTAAAAAATTGTCTGAATCTATATTTATTTTTATCTGCCCACAAAAAAACAGACACAACGCAGTGTTGTGTCTGTTTCATTACAGGTGTTTTTTATTTTCTGTTTGTCTTACAGTCGCTCGTCGTCGTACAGTGCGCCCGCCTTCTCATAGTGCGTGACACGCGCAATGTGGTTGTCATCGTCAACAAAAACAACCTTCGGCTTATGGGTCTGCGCCTCCTCCGGCGTCACATCCGCATAGGCCATAATAATCACATGGTCGCCCTCAGATGCGCAGCGTGCTGCCGCGCCGTTCAGACAGATCACACCGCTGCCCGGCTCACCTGCGATGGTGTAAGTCTCAAAGCGATTGCCATTGTTTACGTCTACAATCTGTACTTTTTCATACTCATAAATACCAGCTGTATTCAAAAGCTCGCTGTCAACCGTGATGGAACCAACATAGTTCAGTTCTGCCTGTGTAACAACGGCGCGGTGAATTTTGCCTTTCAGCATCTGGATTGTCATGTAAATTTCGTCCTCCGTTTATATTTAGCGTTCGATGATAAAGTTATCAATCAGGCGGGTCTTGCCGATATATACGGCAACAGCAGCGAGAATCGAGCCCTCGGTGCTGCTGACCGGCTCCAGATTGTTCCAATCTACAATTTCTACGTAGTCAATGCGGCTGAGCGGCTCTGCCTCAATCTCAGCGGTGATGATTGCCTTGACCTTCTCTGCATCGGTCTCGCCAGCCTCTACGGCAGCCTTACCCTTGTTCAGACCGCGCGACAGGCACAGTGCTGCCTTGCGCTCCTCTGCGCTCAGGTAGGTGTTGCGGGAGGACTTTGCCAAACCGTCCTCTTCGCGGATAATCGGGCAGCCGACGATGGTCAGCGGCATGTTCAGGTCACGCACCATGCGGCGGATGACTGCCAGCTGCTGTGCGTCCTTCTGGCCGAAGTATGCGCGATCCGGCTGTACAATGTGGAACAGCTTGCTGACAACCGTGCAGACGCCGCGGAAATGAATCGGGCGAGTTTTGCCGCACAGTCCCTTGGTCAGATGATCCATATCAACATAGGTGCAGAAATCCGGTGCGTACATTTCGTCTGCTTCCGGATGGAAGATCAGGTTTGCGCCGGTGGACTCGCACAGCGCTGCATCACGCTCGATGTCGCGCGGATAGGTTGCCAGATCTTCAGTCGGTCCGAACTGAATCGGATTGACAAAGTCGGAGACAACCGTGCGGTCGTTCTCTGCAACCGAGCGGGCAATCAGACTCTGATGGCCTTCATGCAGGTATCCCATGGTCGGAACCAGACCGACGGTCAGTCCCTCTGCGCGCCATGCCTTGACCTGTGCGCGAACTTCTTCTATTGTCTTAACGATGGTAATCATGTGAAACTCCTTTATCCGATGCTTGTCTCTTAGTACAATCTGCCGATGATGTCTTCATCAATCTTATAGGTGTGCTCCTGTGCCGGGAACACGCCCTCCTTGACTTCCTGATCGAAGGTCTTGAACGCTTCGGTCATAATCTCACCGACGTTGGCAAAGTGCTTGACGAACTTCGGCTTAAAATCGGTAAACATACCGAGCATATCCTGATAAACCAGAACCTGACCGTCGCAGCCGGCGCCTGCGCCGATGCCAATGGTCGGAATGTCCAGTGTGTCGGTAATCTTCTGTGCCAGCAGTGCCGGAATGCCTTCCAAGACAACAGCAAAGGCACCTGCCTCCTGTACGCGGCGGGCGTCGTCCAACAGCTGCTGTGCCTGCTTTTCGCCCTTGCCCTGTACCTTGAAGCCGCCAAACGCATTGATAGACTGCGGAGTCAGACCAATATGTGCACAAACCGGAATGGATGCGCCGACAATCGCCTTAATCTGCTCGCATACAGAAGCGCCGCCCTCCAGCTTTACTGCGTTGGCGCGGCCTTCCTTCATCAGTCTGCCTGCATTGACAACTGCGTCATAAACAGATGCCTGATAAGACATAAACGGCATATCGCCGATGACCAGTGCATTTTTCGCACCGCGTGCAACAGCTGCCGTATGGTGAATCATATCTTCCATTGTAACGGACAGTGTGTCCTCATAGCCGAGAATGGTATTTCCCAGCGAATCTCCTACCAGAATCGAGTTGATACCTGCCGCATCGACGAGCTTCGCTGTCGAATAGTCATACGCCGTGAGCATCGAAAGACGCGTGCCTTCTTTTTTTGCCTGCTGGAATGTTAATACAGTGTTCTTCATGACAATCCCTCCAAGTACTTGGTAAGGGCGGTATCGTCTCTGTCTGGATGTTTTTTGTGCGCAATGTCACACAATCTGCGCGTCAAACGGGCGTATAGCGCTTGTTCTTCCCGCGTCAAACATGCCATGTGCGACTGAATCGTTCCCATGTCGCCGCGCTCTGCCGGACCTGTCAGAGCATTCTGCGCGCCTTTGTCACAGATTGCCTGCATGTTTCCGCGCATGAGCGGGGTCAAAGCGGTCAGTGCCTGTTCCTGCGTAAAGCCACACTGCTCCAAGAGCTGTGTGCCCCAATCCGCCAGTCCAACAACCAAATTGCTCACAACGCATGACGCCAAATGATAGCGCGCCTTGTCTGCCGCCTGAATCGTCGCATGCTGCACGCCGCAGGTGTCCAAGACCTCCTGCATACGCGGAGCGCCGTCGCCTTCCAACGTAAAAAATGCGCCGTTCAGCTTCTCCCACACGGAGAATCGGTCACTGACTGCCATCATCGGATGCACGGAACAAGTCTGTGCGCCGCACTGTGCTGCGCCCTCAAAAACCGAGCTGGGCAGTGCGCCGCTGCAATGGCATATACATTTACTTTTGATCGGCAGTGTTTTCATGTCGTTCCACATGCGTGCAACCACACCGTCCGATGTGGTCACGAACAGGGTATCGCTCGCTTGTACAATTTCTTCCAATGTATCAAAGCAATGCGTCCTTGTAAACTCTGCTGCCTCCTCGGCGTGTCTGCGGGTTCTGCTGAAGTATCCCGTGACCGAAACACCGCGCTGGGCAAATAGCTTTCCGAGCGATGTCCCGACGTTTCCCGCGCCGATAAAACCAATTTTCATACGAACCACCTCCGCGTGATGCCGGCGGCGATTCCCTGCGCATCAGTCCCACTTGCTCCTTCACAATATAGGCTGTGCCGAAAAAAAGAAAAAACATCCGGTGCAGTTTGCGGCGTGCCGCAATACCACCCATCCTGTTTAGAATAGCACAATGGTTTGGCTGAGACAAGGGATTCCCAACAAAATATAAATTTTTCTCCGTACAGCCCAATGTTTTTACAAAACACTAGGCTGATTTTATCGGTTCTTACTGGTAATTCCGTGATATTTCATTTTTGCATTTGTTACTTTTCGTCATTCAAATGCATTCTCTCTCCCGTTTTTTGTGTACTATTCTCATTTTCCCAAACTTTTGTCCACGTGCACGCAGCACGCATATCCGATAAAATCCGCCGCCCATTTGCGGCGTCTAATCTCGCATTTAATCGTTTTTTCCCAATTTTTTATTTCTTTATGCCAATTTAAGTTTTCTTTAAAATTTTCGAAAGTCCTCTTGCAATATGTGGTTCTTTTCCGTATAATGATATTATATTGAGAGATTTGAGAAGGAATATTTGCATAAACCCGTATATTTTCCCCTTATTTACGGATATGCACAGGCAAGGAGAGATTTATTATGGTCGAATTTACAACTCAATTCTGTGACTCTGCCAGCTTCTCCCAGACTGCCCTGCGGCAGTATGGCCGGTATGAGAAGGACGCCGATTTTACGCAGCTGCCGATTTTGAACGAGCACACTGTTATCACATATATAACAGAGGGTTCCGGCAGCTTGAAGCTCGGCTCCTCAATGCATACCATTGAACCTGGTTCCGTCCTCGTGATGTTTCCGGATGTCTGCGTCAATGCTTCCGCTCTGCACGGTCCAGTTCAGCTCATGTGGGCAGAGATGTCCGGCGATGCGCTGCCGAAGATTCTGGCACGCGCCGGTCTGACGCCGCAAAAGCCGATTTTGTCTTTGGCGGATCTGGGCGACAACTGCAAGACAAAAAGCACGCTGGCTCAGCTGACCGCTCCGGACGCCGAACTGGGTGCACTGGCAGCGTATGGTCTGGCGATGGAAATGCTGGATTATCTGGTACAGGAAAGCCCGCGCCCCTGTCAGCCGAAGGTATCCAACCTGCAGCAGTACTATGTGGAAAAGTCGATTCGTTATATTAAGACCAAATACCCGCAGGATATTTCCGTGGAGGATGTTGCGCAGTACTGCGGCCTGAACAGAAGCTATCTTGGCAAGCTGTTCCGCGATGCGACCGGCATGACCACGCAGGAATATCTGATTCGTCAGCGCATGAGCGTTGCTTGTCACTATCTGGAAATCGGTGCCGCACCGATTGCAACCATTGCCCGTTCTGTCGGCTATCCGAACCAGCTGCACTTCTCCCGTGCCTTCCACAAGGTATTCGGCATCCCGCCGCGTGAGTGGCAGAAGCGCAACCGCAAAAATGCCAAGTAATAGGTAACTCTAAGGATATCGCGCCGGTTCCGAATGTTTTCGGAACCGGCGTTTTTTGCCTTTGTCGTTGTGTTTTGCTAACTTTTATGGTATGCTATACCAGACAAAGGAGGACGACCCATGAAACACACGCATTCCGCCCTGCTTTTGGTCTGTCTGGCATCTTTTTTGCTGACAGGCTGCGGTTCCGGCAAAGCAGGCTCATCCGAAAATCCCTATGTATGTACCAAGCAAACCGCCAGCGCAGGCAATTATGTTACCTATGACTATGACGCAAACGGGAACTGCACCAAAGAATCCCGTTATTCTGCATCCGGAAATCTTACCGGCTGGACAGAAACAACATACAGTGAGGACAATCAGCCGACGGAAATTCTCACATACAATGAATCCGGCGATGTTCAAACTCGTGTGCAAAACAAATACAAAAACGGCAATTTAGCTGTTACCGTCAGCCTGGACGGCAGCAACGGCAAAGACTACGAAGAAGCCTTCTCCTACGACAAAAACGGCCATCTCACCAAACGGGTGCACACGGAAAATCACGGCAGTGCCAGCAACAACTATTGGTGTGAAATCACGACGGATGATCAAGGCAGACAGACCAAATCCGTTCAACACAGCGGGACGGAAGATCATCCGGCTGCGGATACCATCACCATCGAATCTCTGTACAATGAAGCGGGGCATCTCGTCAAATCCAGCACCTATACCAACGACGTGCTGGACAGCTGGGACGAAATGGACTACGATGCAGACGGTCGGCTGGTCAATACCAGCACGTATGACGCACAGGGAAATTTACAGGTCAAGTACACCAATACCTACGACAAGCACGGCAATCTGACACAGACCGACATACTCACCGCGGACAAGAATGAACCGCTCGTGACATATGAATATCTGACGCTCAAGCAGTATCTCAAAAACGCCGCATAACAGCACAAAAGACCCGCCTCCGGCAGGTCTTTTTCTTTTTCCTATTCTATATCTACCATCTATTTTCCTTAGATGAATTTATAAATTGCCTTTGCCACACCGTCATTATCATTGGTGTCTGTGACATATTTCGCCAGCTTCTTTACGGCCTCGTCACCATTTCCCATCACGACCGGCATGCCTGCGATGCGCAGCATATCCGAATCGTTGTCACTGTCGCCGATTGCCATGACTTCATCCATTGTGATGCCCATGACCTGTGTCAGCTCCTGCAAGGCAAGACCCTTATTGATGCCCTCCGGCATAATCTCAAAGTTATTTTCCGCCGAACGCGTGATATGAATGCCCGGCAGCTGGTTAATCTCCGCCAGCGCTTCCGCAAGTACCTGCACATCGCCGCGGGCGAACACCTTCGATACCGGAAATTTGTGTTCCCGAATCGTCGCTGCAACATCCGGCAGCACCACTTTGCTCGCCCAGAATCCCTCTGTGCGCTTGGTATTACATAAAATTTCGTCCGAATACGGGTTCAAATACAGTCTGTCACCTACATAAATCATAACGGTGACCGGACGATTCTGCACGGCTTCCACGACCTTTGCGCCAATGTCCCACGGCATCGCCCATTCCTTGACGTTGCGCGCATTGCGCACATCGGAAATCGCCGCGCCGCCCGCCGAAATCAGCAGAGAAGATGCGCCGATTTCCTTCGAGAAAACAGCAGCTTCTCCTACAATTCGACCGGTACAGACGATGACCTTGACGCCCTTGCTGCGGGCATAGGCTACCGCCTCCACCGTCGATGGAAGTATATCAATACTGCTGGTCAGCACCGTTCCGTCCAGATCCAGTGCAATCAAACGATACATTTTGAATAGCTCCCCTTCCGTTTGCGAAAATCCTGTTTTATGATACTTGTTATGCAATGATTTGCGCTGCAATCGCGCCGCCGATGACGACGACCGCGGCAACGGCGCAAATAGCATCTGCTTTTCCAAATTTCAGCTGACGCATCCGCGTGCGGCCAATATCTCCGCGGTACAAGCGGCACTCCATCGCGGTTGCCAGCTCATCTGCCCGCCGGAATGCCGACACAAACAGCGGCACCAGAATCGGCACGAGCGCTTTGACGCGGTGTATCAATCCGCCGGAGTCAAAATCCGCGCCGCGGGCGCGCTGTGCGCTCATAATTTTGTCGGTCTCCTCCACCAGCGTCGGAATAAACCGCAGCGCCAGCGACATCATCATCGCCAGCTCATGAATGGGCGCATGCACCTTTTTGAGCGGTGACAGCAGCTTTTCCAATCCATCCGTGAGCTGAATCGGAGATGTCGTATACGTCAGCAGCGACGCGCCGACAATCAGTAAAATCAGCCGCACAACAATAAGCACCGCACGGCTCACACCGCTCGATGTAATTGTCAGCATGGCGAACTTCCACAGTGTTTTTCCGCCCGGCGTCATAAACAAATTGAGCACGGCAGTAAATATGATAATAAACAGCAGCGGCTTAAGGCCGCGCAGCACCATGCGCAGGCTCAGGCGCGCCAGATAGACCATGCCGAAAATAAACAGCGCGAGCAGCAGCAGAGATGCCGGATTGCTGCACACAAATATGGCAATAATCAGCGCAAAGACCAGCAAAATCTTGGTGCGCGGGTCGGCGCGGTGCAGAATTGACCGCCCCGGAAAATATTGTCCCAGTGTGATGTCCTTCAGCATCCGTTGTTCCCTCCTGCCTGTTTATATGCAAGCAGCTGTGCAACTGCCTGCTCTATGGTATAACAGCCGGTATCGACTGGAATGCCGCGTTTTTTTAATTCCAGCAAAATCTTTGTAACCTGCGGCACGGTAAGTCCCGCCTGTTCCAATTCATCTGCCCGCGCAAACACTTCCTCCGGTTTTCCGGTCAGGAAAACCCGTCCGTTTTGCATGACCACCAAGCGATCCGCCATGCGCGCCGCATCCTCCATCGAATGGGTAACGAGCACAATGGTTGTGCCGTGCAAATCGTGCAGGCGGCGAATGAGTTCGAACATCTCCCGGCGTCCTGCCGGATCCAGTCCCGCCGTCGGCTCATCGAGCACCAAAATCTCCGGCTGCATCGCCACAACGCCCGCCAGCGCGACGCGGCGTTTTTGTCCGCCGGACAGCTCAAACGGCGATTTGTCGCGCAGGATGACATCCAATCCGACATCTTCCATCGCCTGCGCAACACGCCGCTCAATCTCTGCGGCATCCAGTCCCATATTGGTTGGACCATAGGCGATATCCTTGCCAACTGTTTCTTCAAACAGCTGATATTCCGGATACTGGAACACCAGTCCGATGTGAAAGCGCACACGGCGAATATCGCAGTCCGAGGCAAAAATGTTTTTTCCATGCAAAAGCACTTCGCCGTCTGTCGGACGGAGCAGCCCGTTGAGATGCTGAATCAGGGTGGATTTTCCCGAACCGGTATGACCGATAATTGCCAAAAATTCGCCGCGCTCCACGTTTAGATTGACATGGTCGAGCGCCTTTTGCTCAAACGGTGTGCCCTTGCTGTATACATGGCTCAGGTCATGCACTTCCAAAATGGGAATATCCCGTTCGCTCATTTCTGTGCGCCCCCTTTCAGCCATGCTTCCAGCCGGTCGGCGCATTCCGTGACGGTCAATGCATCCATCGGAATCTGCTCTCCAGCGGTCTGGTTGATGCGCTCCAGCAGTTCAATGCTCTGCGGCGCTTCCAGTCCCAACGCGCGCAGCCGTTTGGTCTGTGTGAAAATCTCGCGCGGTGTGCCGTCCATAACGAGATGCCCGCCGTCTAATACTGCGACACGCTGCGCCTGCACCGCTTCATCCATGTGATGTGTAATCAAAATAATGGTAATGTGCTGCTTTTCGTGCAGTTCATGCAAAATACGCATAATGTCCGCACGTCCCTGCGGATCCAGCATAGCAGTCGGCTCATCAAGCACGATGCATTTCGGCTTCATGGCCAGCACGCCGGCAATGGCAACGCGCTGTTTTTGTCCGCCGGACAGCAAATGCGGCGCGTGCAGGTGATAGTCATACATCCCGACCATTTTGAGCGCCTGATAGACGCGGCTGCGGATTTCTTTGGGCTCTACACCCATATTTTCCGGACCAAACGCCGCATCTTCCTCTACGACGGTTGCGACAATCTGATTATCCGGATTCTGAAACACCATACTGCAGGCACGGCGAATGTCCCACAGTTGTTCTTCATCCATGGTATCCATTCCATCCACCCAGATTCTGCCGCCGGACGGCAGATTGATGGCGTTGCACATGCGGGCAAACGTGGATTTTCCCGAGCCGTTTCTGCCCAAAATCGCGGTGAACTGTCCATATGGAATTGTAAGATTCACACCGTCCAGCGCCAAATGCGTTGCACGGGAAAAATCTGTATAGCGGAAAGTTAGATTCTCCGCATGAATCATGTCTGACATGGTGTACTTCCTTTATTTAGGGATAGCTTCGGTCTGCGAAATGGCATGATGAATGACATCGCAAACTTGTGAAAACTTTGTGTCCACATCATGGTTTGTAAATCGAATGACGCGCAAACCATGGCTGTTTAAAATCTGACTGCGTTCTGCATCATAGTGTTTTCCCTGCTCAGTAAAATGATGCTGTCCATCTAATTCTATAACTAATTTTGCAGAAGCACAATAAAAATCAACAATAAAAGACTCTATAATGCGCTGTCGATATATTTTTATCGGATAATCTTTTAGAAATACATACCACAATTTTCGTTCTTGAGGCGTCATTTCTCTTCGTAATCTTCGTGCTTGCGGAAGCATCCGATAATTCTTAGGGACAGGCAAAGAAATTCTCCTCTCTGTCAATTCTTTGATGCGTTCACTCTATGAAATCTTACCTTCACGCACAATCCAAACTTGTCTCTCCCTCTGGGAGAGATGTCGCGCAGCGACAGAGAGGGCTTGTATCAGCTATGTTCTTTCTCCGGTTTGCCTGATGCGAACCGGTCAGCGTCCTGCCTTCTCAGTCATTTGCTTTGCAAATGCCAGCTCTCCCAAAGGGAGAGCCAAGAAGTTCGTGCAAATTGGTTGTTCTCACCGGTTGGTATTCACCCAGCGCGCCGTATTGCCGCACGGCAGGGCATAACCCGTCGATTTCACCGGCAGACCCAGCTCCTGACAATCAATATGACCGCCAAAGCGAGAGGCAATCGTTGTGCCGAGAATATATCCCATGACAGCCGGTGCGAGACCTGTCGAATAGCTGTTGACAAGCAGAAACAGCGGATCATCCGACAGCAGCTGAGAGGTCAGCTGAATAAAATCAGCAATGTCATTTTCAATCTTCCAAACCTGTCCCGTCGGTCCTCTGCCGTAGCTCGGCGGATCCATAATGATGCCGTCATACTTATGTCCGCGGCGAATTTCACGCTCGACAAACTTCTTGCAGTCATCGACAATCCAGCGAATCGGACGGTCTGCCAGACCCGAAGCCGCCGCATTTTCCTTTGCCCACTGGGTCATGCCCTTGGAGGCATCGACATGGCAGACGCTGGCGCCTGCAGCAGCTGCCGCCAGTGTTGCACCGCCGGTGTACGCAAACAAATTGAGGACTCGCACCGGCTTATCCGACTTGCGAATCAGTCCGTCCACATAATCCCAGTTTGCCGCCTGCTCCGGAAACAAACCGGTGTGCTTAAAGTTCATCGGCTTGATGTGAAACGTGAGTTCGCGATAATGAATGTCCCACTGAGACGGCAGCTTTTTGATGTTCCACTTGCCGCCGCCGGAGGACGAGCGATGATAAGACGCATCTGCGGTTCTCCAAGCAGAAACGTTTTTCTGCTTCGGCCAGATTGCCTGCGGGTCCGGACGAACCAGCACCTGCTTGCCCCAGCGCTCTACTTTTTCGCCATTGCCGCAGTCGAGCACTTCAAAATCTTTCCATTTATCTGCAATCCACATATGATTCTCCTGTTATCTATGTTTGGTATATTTCTTCTTTTGGTTGGATTTCTGATCTCTGCGTCCGCCGCCGGAACGATTGCTTGTGCGCGCTGCACGCCGCTCTGTCGTTCTGTCCGTTCTGCGCGATGGCTGCGTATTGCGTCCGCGACCGTGCCGTTTGGACGGCTTTTCCGTGTGTAAATGTGCAAAATGTTCATTGGGACGCGGACGAATCAGGCACTCTTTGCCATAGCCGATGAGATCTTCTCGTCCCGCCTGCAGCAGCGCTTTGATAACGATTGCGCGCTTATCCGGTCTGCGCCACTGCAGCAGTGCGCGCTGCATTTCCTTTTCCTCCGGTGTCTTGGCAACATACACCGGCTTCATCGTGCGCGGATCGACGCCGGAATAGTACATCGCTGTGGACAGCGTGCCCGGTGTCGGATAAAAATCCTGCACCTGCTGCGGCATATAGCCAATCGAGTGCAGATATTCTGCCAGATGCACGGCATCGCTCAGCTCTGCGCCCGGATGCGAGGACATCAGATACGGTACCAAGTACTGTTTTTTGCCCAATTTTGCATTGATGCGCTCATACCGCTCTTTGAACCGGCGGTATACGTCAAATGACGGTTTGCCCATATAATACAGCGCATGATCGCTCATGTGCTCCGGTGCGACTTTGAGCTGACCGCTGATATGATACTTGACCAGCTCCAGGAAAAATTCATCATTGTCATCCGCCATCATGTAATCATAGCGCAGACCCGAACGCACAAATACCTTCTTGACACCGGGAATTTCCCGCAGCTGACGCAGCAGCTTGAGATAGTCCGAATGATCTGCGCGCAAATTGCCGCAGGCCTTCGGGAACAGACAGCGCTTATTCTGACATAAGCCCTGTGTCTCTTGCTTCTTACAAGCCGGAAAGCGGAAATTTGCGGTCGGGCCGCCGACATCATGAATATATCCCTTAAAATCCGGATGCTGAGCGATGCGCTTACCCTCTGCCACAACCGATTCGTGTGAACGCGAGGAAATATATCTGCCCTGATGGAACGCCAGCGAGCAGAAATTACAGCCGCCGAAACAGCCGCGGTTGTGAATAATCGAAAACTGCACTTCCGCAATCGCCGGAACGCCGCCGACAGCCTCATAGCTCGGATGATAGGTTCTCTCATACGGCAGACCGTATACCCAGTCCATTTCCTCTGTCGTCAGCGGAATGGACGGCGGATTCTGCACCAGCAGGCGATGGCCATGCTTTTGTACAATTGCTTTTCCCGTAATATGGTCTTGCTGTGCGTACTGTATCTTTACCGATTCTGCGTATTTGATTTTGTCCTCTACTGTTTCTTCCATAGACGGACACCACACAGCGGGGAACGAAATATCTTGTGCATCCTTGGTAAAATATGCCGTGCCGCGAACCTGTTTGCACACATCCGGTCCGCGCTTTCCCGCCTTCAGATTCGCGGCGATTTCCAGCACGGATTTCTCACCCATACCGAACATCAGGCCATCTGCTCCCGCATCCTGCAGGATGGACGGCATAATATGATCCGCCCAATAATCATAGTGCGCAAAGCGGCGCAGACTCGCTTCGAGTCCGCCGAGATAAATCGGCGTATTCGGAAACGCACGGCGCGCGAGCTTCGCATATACCGTTACCGCACGATCCGGACGCTTGCCGCCCACACCGCCGGGAGAATACGAATCGTCATGTCTCCGCTTTTTGGATCCCGTATAATGCGCCACCATGGAGTCAATATTGCCGCTGTTAATCAGCACCGCATAGCGCGGCTGTCCCATCGCCGCAAAATCCGCTTCCGAGCGAAAATCCGGCTGGGACAGAATTGCCACGCGATAGCCCGCATCCTCCAGCACACGCGAGATAACCGCCGTGCCAAACGACGGATGATCCACATACGCATCACCGGTTACAAGCAAAAAATCGCAGTAATACCACCCGCGCGACACCATATCTTCTTTTGAAATCGGCAGAAAGCCGCCTGTTTTCTTTGCCATATCGTCCTCTTTATTGACTGCTTTTAGAATTATCTAGTTTTTCTCAGCTTCTATCATACCACAGCAGCGCGGAAGAAGAAACGGAATATTTTACGAATTTCTTGTTTTTTTACTTTTACTTTCCGACACGCACAAAAAACGCCCATCCCGCTGGCGGGATGGGCGTCCAACTCTTTCGGCTGTGTCAATCAGTCGTTGACATAAGCGGCAACGATCTGGCCGATGTACATTTTGTGATAATCCGGTGCATCGTATGCATGCTCGAAAATCGGCATATCGGTGCAGTTTTCCGGCGGCAGCTCCTGTGCGTACATTTTCTTGCACACAAGCGTATATGCTGCTTCTTCAAACGTCGGCGCGCCGTCAATCATGGTCTTGGTCAGACCGGATTCCTTGAGCTTGTCGATGTCGCGGCCGGACTTGGAGCCAGCCAGCTTGAGTGCATCCTCATGTCCCGGCTTCAGGCAGGTCACGGTAAACACATCGTTATTCTCCATATAGCCAAAGGTGTGACGAGAATGACGGACATAAACGGTCATTGCCGGCTTAAACCACAGTTCGCCCAGCATGCCCCAGTTGATGGTCATGAAATTGAAATCATCCTCTGTACCGGCAGCCAGCAGCATCCACTTGTTGCAGATTTCGTCAATGGCGTTGCCCGGCAGCTCAGTCGGATCAATTTTACGGAAAGACATAGTAAAAACCTCCTTGCGTATCTCTTGTTGTGTATACTGTTATCTTACTATACTCCCGCCGCAATATGCAAGCGGTTTGTGTATTTTCATGTGCTTAGAAATTTTGTATCACGGCAAATCTCTTGCGCGCAGCTGCATCTGCATCCAATCATCGCGCGTGATGAGCACGCGGCGCGGCTTGGAGCCTTCAAACGGGCCGACAATGCCGCGCTGCTCCATCTGATCGACCAGACGCGCGGCGCGCGCATAGCCCAATTTCAAGCGGCGCTGCAGCATGGATACCGATGCCTGTCCCGACTCGACAACAATGGTAATGGCCTGCGGCAGCAGCTCATCTTCGTCCTCGGAAGCGTCATAGCCGCCGGACGATTCGCTCTCCGCCTGCTTCTCGATGTGATCCATTACCTCCTGCGAATATTCCGCCTCGGCATTTTTCTTCACGTACTGAATGACATGCTCGATTTCTTCGGTGCTGACAAAACAGCCCTGAATGCGCAGCGGTTTATTGAGATTGATAGGCGAATACAGCATGTCGCCTTTGCCAATCAGCTTATCCGCGCCGACAGTGTCCAAAATAATGCGTGACTCAACCTGCGATGCAACAGCAAACGCGATGCGTGACGGAATGTTCGACTTCATCAGACCGGTGATGACATCGGTGGACGGCCGCTGTGTTGCAACAACCAGATGCATACCGGCGGCACGCGCCTTCTGCGCGATGCGGCAGATAGATGTCTCAACTTCCTTTGCCGCAACCATCATCAAATCCGCCAGCTCATCAATGACAATGACGATTTGCGGCAGATGCTCCATGCGCGGATGCACCATCTGCTGTCCGTCCGCGTCCTCGGTCTGCTGCTCCTGTTCCTGCTGCTGGCGCACCAGTTCATTGTAATCGCTCAGACCGCGCACACCGGATGCGGCAAACAGCGCATAGCGCCGTTCCATCTCGCTAACCGCCCAGCTCAAAGCACCGGATGCCTTTTTCGGGTCTGTGACAACCGGAATCAGCAGGTGCGGAATGCCGTTGTAATTGCCCAGCTCGACCATTTTCGGGTCTACCATGATGAGCCGCACATCCGCCGGTGAAGATTTATACAGCAGTGAAATCAAAATCGAGTTGATGCACACGGATTTACCGGAGCCTGTTGTGCCGGCAATAAGCAAGTGCGGCATCTTTGCCAAATCAATGACCTGTGCCGTGCCAGTGATGTCCTTGCCCAGCGCAACCGACAAGCTCGCACGGGAGTTTTCAAAGTTTTTCGAGCCGATGACATCGCGCAGCGATACCATTTGTACCGTGCGGTTCGGCACCTCAATGCCCACCGCCAGTTTGTCCGGAATTGGCGCAATGCGGACGGTATCTGCGCCCAATGACAGGGCGATATCATCCGACAGCGAGGTGATGCGCGAGAATTTGACACCGCGCTCCATCTGAATTTCAAAGCGTGTGACGGACGGGCCGCGCACAATATTGATAATCTGCACATCAATGCCGAACGAGGACAGCGTATCGACCAGCCGCGCGGCGCTGTCGCGCAGCTCGGCGCGCACATCGGTATTGGAGGATTTCGGCGAGCGGTTTAACAGACTGAGCGGCGGATATTGATATTCTGCCGCCGGCACATCCAGCGCACGGGAAATTTCCTGATGCACTTGCTGCCGTTCCTCTTTGGACGAGCTTTTTTCTTCCTGCGGGACAGCGGCTTGCTGCTCTGCCGCCGCGGCGGCTTCCTCCCAAGGCGGCACATCCGGTTCGGATTTCTGGGTGTTCGCTGTCGGTGTGTGCAGCGCCTCCGTGAGATCCGGCATCACATCCGCCAACCTGCGCCGATTGTCCATTTTCTTCTCATATCGCGCCCGCGAGGCGGCTGCTGCCTCCTCGCGCGCCTGATCAAATGCTTCGTTCTCAATCATGCCGCCGGACAAATCATCGGTCTTTTGCTGCTCAGCGTCACGCTGTGCCTGTTCCTGCTGCTTCATCAGCCGAGCCTTTCGGTGATTGCCGCGCTGATTGCGCAGTCTGCCGATGAGACTGGTCTGTCCGAGTATCTGTGTGCCCTCGTCTTCGTCATCCAGCGGCTGCGTGCGCGTCTTTGCCGGCGTCACGGTCATATCGTGCTCGCGCAGCTGTTCGACGTCCTCATACAGCACGCCGCGCAGACGCATCCAGATGCGCGCCGGTGTGGTGTTGAAGATAATGAGCAGCAAAATCATCATGAGCATGACGAGCAAAATTTTTGCGCCCATGCCGGACAGCAGGAGCGCAAGCACACTTGCCAGCATACCGCCGATGACACCGCCCATATGCAGATTTTGTCCGTTGTGCCACAGCTCAATGATGGATGTGAACGATATCGTCATGCGCGGGTGAATAAGGATGCTCTGTGCCAGCGCACTCCACAGCACCGGAAACAGCAAAATACTCGTCACGCGCAGGCGCACCGGCTGCAAATCGCACAGGGCGAACATGCCGCCCACGCACAGGGCAACCCAAAACATCTGCGTGCCCCATCCAATCAGTCCGCCGACCAGATGCAGCACGCCTGTGAGCAAAATGCCGTCCATTTGACACAGCGCAAGCACTAGGACAACCGCCAGCATCAGAAGTCCGATGCCGACTGTGACGTTGTTCCAAACCTGATTGGTTTGCAGGATGTTCTGTGTCTGTCTTTTCGGCGCACTGCGGCGCGCAGAGCCGGCTTTTCCGGTTCCCGTGCGCTTGCGAGCCGCCGTATTGGTTGTTCTCGTGCCGCTGCTCCGAGAAGCTGTCCGCCGCGTTCCGGCGGACGTTTTTTTGTTTGACGCGGTCTTTTTTGTCCGCGTGCTTGTCTTTTTTGTATTTGCCAATGGAAAATACCACCTGTTCCTTCTATAGCGTATTGCTATCGTACCATAAAACCGGAAAAAATGCCACATTGACCGTTGCATTTTTCTTCTCAGGTCTGTATTCTATAATATAGACAGGAAGATATGCTGCCGTGCACACGGCATGCCGGTTCGTTTGCAAACTTTTTTCTTTTCCGGCGCCGTTGTTCACACTTTTGTAATAGCCTCCTGTTATACTTTTATTCATCATAGAAAGGAATCTGTCCTTTGAATACAGCGATTATTCTCAGCTATGACGGCACTGCCTATCACGGCTGGCAGACCCAGCGCAACGCAAGCTCCGTACAGCAGACCGTGACCGAAGCGCTCGCCTCCCTTTTGGGACAGGACGTGTCGGTGTCCGGTGTTGGCCGCACGGATGCCGGTGTCCACGCGCGGCGGTATGTCGCCAATTTTCACGGCACACATACCATTCCGATGGATCGTCTGCCGTTCGCCATCAACGCCCATCTTCCGATGGACATTGCGGTATCCGGTGCAGCGCTCGTTCCGGACGATTTTGACGCCCGCTTCAACTGCACGCGCAAGGAGTACACCTATTTGATTGCTCCGGGAAAAATCCGCGATCCGTTCGCGGTGAGCCGCAGTTATTTCTATCCCTATTCTCTGGATGTCGATGCCATGCAGCAGGCGGCACAGTATTTTATCGGCAAAAAGGATTTTGCCGCCGTCCGCTCGGTAGGCACGCCGGTCAAATCCACCGTGCGCGAGATTTTCACGTGCAGCGCAGACGCTGTCGGCGCACTGGTTCGCATCCGCGTTTCCGCAGACGGCTTTTTGTACAACATGGTGCGGGCGATTTCCGGCACACTGCTGTACGCCGGTCAGGGAAAATTCCGTCCGGAAGACATCGCACGCATTCTGGCGAGCTGTGACCGCGAGCAGGCCGGCCCGACACTCCCGCCGCAGGGATTGTACATGACGCGCCTATGGTATGACACAACGCCGGAGCTTGACCAATTCCATCTGGCAGCCGACGAAGGTGTACCCGGAGGACTTCCGATATGAAAAAAATGTCTTTGAAACGGCGGGAGGATCCGCTGTGGAACAGTCCCGATCCCGTCCTGCGCCGCGTCCACCGCGGCCGAACATATATCGGGCGGCTGCTCGTTCTCGTGACGCTGCTGTTTGTCGGCATGAATTTACAATTGTTTACACCGGCGAGCATCGGCAACATTCGTTCCTCTCTCAAAGCCGCCTCTGTGCGGTCGACGGAGGATATGACGGTTATCTCATATCCGTCCGGTTCCAGCAAGTCCATTCTGCCGTTCGGCAACGGGCTCGCCGTTTGCTCCGACAACATGCTGTCGTTTGAGATGCCGGGCAAGTATTCGCAGATGGAAACCAATCTTTCCTATGCCAATCCGGTGATGCGTGCCTCCAACCAGTATCTGCTGATCTTTGACCGCGGGGCGTATCGCTTTACCGTCACGAACACGCTCAACGAGCTGTACTCACAGACCATGTCCTCTCCGATTACCAACGCAGACATCGCCGCAAACGGCAATGTCGCTATCGTAACCGATGAGGCGGGCTATAAAAGTGCGGTTCGCGTATACAACGTGGACAATGAGCATTTATACACCTGGTCCACCAACGACTACTATATTATGTCTGCGGCGCTCTCTTCGGACGGCCAGCGGCTGGCACTGTTCTGTTTCCGTCAGGACGGTCTCACGCTGACCTCCAAGCTGTTTTTTGCCGACATCAGCTCCGACAAAAAGCCGAACGAGGGCAATGACGGCATTGACATGAACGGCAGTCTCGTGCTCGGCATGAAATTCTTGGGAAACAACACCGTGTGCACGGTTTGCGACAGCGCAACCTATGTTGTCTCACGCGGCGGACAAATCAAGTACCAAAAGGACTATTCTTCCGATGATCTGATCGCGTTCGACTTGACAAACGACTGTCTTGCGCTGGCAACCGAAGCATATTCGCAGACCGGCCGCGCGGAAGTCGTTCTCATCAATGCACGCGGCACAGCCTCGCGCAAGCCGCTGTATTTGCCGGAGCAGCCGGACGGCGTCAGCTACTGCGACGGACGCCTCGCCGTGACAACCGGCGAAACCGTCACGTTCTATTCTAAGAGTCTAAAAGAGATTGATTCTCAGACCGGACTCACCGGTCTGTCTCGTGTGTACATGCGCTCCGGCGGCTCCGCCATCGCGCTGTTTAACAGTCAGGCGCGGGTGCTGACCATCGGCAGTCCGCTCAAGGATCTGCATGCTTCCTCGGACTAAACGCGCCAAAACACACGCTCTATTTTCTATTCCCTTGAAAGGACGGAATATTTATGACAGCTGTTGACTGGATTATTTTACTCGTTATCCTTTTATACACGCTCAATGGATTCCACAGAGGGTTCATCGGCACGATTTTTAATCTGTTCGGCTCTCTCGCCGCGCTGATCGCCGCGCTGGCATGCGCCAGCCACTTCCGCGTGCAGGTCGGTGCAAAAATTGCTCCGTATCTGAAGGAGTCGGTCAGCGCATCCATGCCGACGCTATCGACCTCCGTATCCACATCTGCTTCCGAGCTGTGGAACAGTATTTCCGGCTATTTGCAGAACATTTTATCATCTCAGCACGTCTCGTTAGAGGTGCTGCAGGCGGCGGAGGATCCGCGCGACACCATGCTCAGCGCCATTGCGCTGTGTGTCGGCGAAGCGCTCGCCTATGTGATGATTTTCCTCGTTTCTTTTATCGTTCTGCTCGTTCTCATTCACTGGGCGGCATCCGTGTTTGATATTTTCACCCGCCTGCCGGTCATTCACTCGTGCAATGCGCTGCTCGGCGGCGCACTCGGACTGGTCTGCGGTCTGGTTTTGTGCACGGTTGTCCTGTGGGCAGTCAAGCTGGTTGCTCCGGCAGCATATTCCGATGCCGGTCTGCTGTCTCCTTCTGTGATGGAGAACTCTGCCATTGCGGGGAAGCTGGTCGGCTGGAATGACGGCGTTTCGCTGTTTGAAAGCAATCCTGCAAATACCTGAGTATTTTTTCATAACTTTTCTCATAATAAGACGGAGCAGGCATCTCCTGCTCCGCTCTATTTCACAACGAATACATACTTCGCAAGAGTAGAAAGGAAATTACCCCTATGCATATGCCTTTATGCTCCCGCTGCCACAAAAACGTGGCGGTGGTGTTTATCTCTAAAATGGAAGAGGGCAGCACCTCCAACGAGGGCTACTGCCTGAAATGCGCCAAGGAACTGGGTCTGAAGCCGATTGACGGCTTGATGCGCCAGATGGGCATTACAGAGGACGATCTGGATCAGATCACCGACGAAATGACCAACATGCATTCGCTCATGAACGCCGAAAATGACGATACAGAGGACGAGGAAATCGATCCGGACGAGGACGACGCAGACGGTCAGGATGATTCGTTTGACTTTGGCGGCACACATACGTTCCCGTTCCTTGACAAGATGTTCTCCGGCAACGACAACACGGAAGCACCGCGCGAGGAATCCGGCACAGATGTCCGCGAGGATGACGCGCGCCGCAAGAAAAAAGAGGCAAAAAAACGCAAAAATCTGTCTGCATACTGCACCGATTTGACGTATCGCGCCCGTGAAGGACAGCTCGATGCAATCATTGGCAGAGACAGCGAGACCGAACGCGTCATTCAGATTTTGAACCGCCGTCAGAAAAACAATCCGTGTCTGATTGGTGAGCCGGGCGTCGGCAAAACCGCTGTCGCAGAAGGTCTTGCCATTCGCATTGCCAAGGGCGATGTTCCGTACAAGCTCAAAAACAAAGAAGTGCATCTGCTGGATTTGACTTCCCTCGTCGCGGGCACACAGTTCCGCGGTCAGTTTGAAGGCCGTATGAAGGGATTGATCAATGAAATCAAGTCTCTCGGCAACATTATTCTTGTCATTGACGAGGTGCACAACATTGTCGGCGCAGGCGACGCAGAGGGTTCTATGAACGCCGCAAACATCCTCAAGCCGGCTTTGTCCCGCGGTGAAATTCAGGTCATCGGCGCGACAACCTTCGCAGAATACCGCAAATATATCGAGAAAGACGCCGCCTTGGAGCGCCGTTTCCAGCCGGTGACCATTGCGGAGCCGTCCATCACGGATACCGCGGAAATCCTCAAGGGCGTGCGCGGATATTATGAAACCTTCCACGGCGTACACATTTCCGATGAAATCTGCCATCAGGCGGCGGCACTGTCCGAGCGCTATATCACGGATCGTTTCCTGCCAGATAAGGCCATTGATTTGATTGATGAAGCCTGCTCCCGCCTGAATCTGGACAGTCCGGCAACGGCAGAGATTCCGGAGCTGGGCGACAAGCTGGAGGACATTCACCGCAAGCAGGATGATTTGCTGCAGCTGCCGCAGAACAATGAGGTCTATGAGCAGATGGCAGAGCTGAAGAGTCTGGAGCTGCAGACGGAGAACAAGCTCACGGAGCTGCGCAAGATTCCGGTTCCGGAGCTGACCGCCGAGCACTTGGCCTCCGTCATCGAGCTTTGGACCGGTGTTCCGGCATCCAAGGTATGTGAACAGGAATTTTCTCGTCTCATCGGTCTGGAAGAACGCCTGCACCGCCGCGTTGTCGGTCAGGAAAAAGCGGTCTCCGCCGTAGCTCATGCGGTTCGCCGCTCCCGCGCCGGCATCAGCCCGAAGCACAAGCCGGTTTCCTTCCTGTTTGTCGGTCCGACCGGTGTCGGCAAAACCGAACTGGTCAAGGCACTGGCAGAGGATCTGTTCGACACGCCGGAGGCGCTGATTCGTCTCGACATGTCGGAATACATGGAAAAGCACACGGTTTCCCGTCTGATCGGTTCTCCTCCGGGATATGTCGGATTCGACGAGGCAGGTCAGCTGACCGAAAAGCTGCGCCGCCGCCCGTACTCGGTGGTGTTGTTTGACGAAATTGAAAAAGCACATCCGGATGTACTCAACATCCTGCTTCAGGTGCTGGATGACGGCCGCATCACGGATGCACAGGGCCGCACAGTATCGTTTGAAAACGCCATCATCATCATGACCTCCAACGCCGGTTCCGACCGCTCCGGCGGCTCCGTCGGCTTTGGCAAGACGGTCTCCGAACAGGACGAGGCGCGCGCCGTCAAGGCTTTGGAGGAAATCATGCGTCCGGAGTTCCTCAACCGCATTGATGATATTATTTCGTTCTCCCATCTCACCAAGGAAGATTTCCGCGGCATCGCGGCAATTATGCTGGGGCAGCTGCGCGATACGCTGGCCGAAAACAATATCCGCCTGACTTGGGACGATTCCCTCGTCGATTACCTGATAGAGGACTCGTTCTCCGTCAAATTCGGCGCCCGCAATCTGCGCCGCGCCATTGAAAAGCAGGTCGAGGACGAACTCGCCAACCGCATCATTGCCGCATGGGAACACCCGCTCAGCGGTGCCCATGTCTCTGCTGCGGACGGCAAGATACTTGTTCAGACAATTTGATTCTATGATCCCCTCCGCCATGGCACAGCCATGACGGAGGGATATATGTAGGAGGTGTCCCCATGACTTGGAGACTCATTATTATCGCCGTTCTCATTGTTCTTCTCATTCCGACGATGGCGCTGCTGCGCAAGCAGGAGGCGGTAAAAAAGACCGGCGACAAGGAGCAGATTGCCGCTGTGCAAAAACAGCTCAATGTTTTCTGCGGTCTGCTCATCGCGCTGTTTGTGTGTGTGCTGGCTGTCACGATGTTCAATGTGTATTCTGCGAAATTTTAGAAAAAAACAAAAGTTTTTTGCAAAAAACGCTTGACAATTCCCGTTTGGATTGGTATACTAAGTGAGCATTGTGAAAAGCCTGCGGGTGTAGTTCAATGGTAGAATGTCAGCCTTCCAAGCTGAACACGTGGGTTCGATTCCCATCACCCGCTCCATACCACACATGCAGGCACAGACGATTCTGTATGCGCCAGTAGCTCAGTTGGATAGAGCAACTGCCTTCTAAGCAGTAGGCCGGGGGTTCGAATCCCTCCTGGCGTACCATTCTAATTGAGTCCGAATGTGCGTTTCAAAATCTATATGGTGGGTGTAGCTCAGTTGGTTAGAGCGCCAGATTGTGGCTCTGGAGGCCGAGGGTTCGACTCCCTTCACTCACCCCATTTTTTCATTCTTCACGATGCGCGCCGTTGTGAAGAACATTTTTTATCGGGGGCTTTCAGCTGATTGCCTGCATACGGGGGCGTGGCCAAGTGGTTAAGGCACCAGACTTTGACTCTAGTATCGCAGGTTCAACTCCTGCCGCCCCTGCCAGTCCGGTCCATTAGCTCAGTAGGTAGAGCATCTGCCTTTTAAGCAGAGGGTCCGGGGTTCGAACCCCCGATGGGCCACCAAAAGCAGCATTTCTTTGGAAATGCTGCTTTTTTTGTTGTCAAAATCAAATGCACATACAGGTTATCCTCTAAGTTATCCACAGGCTGTTGATGAAATCTGTGCAAAGCAGAAAAACTTGCAACCGTTTCTCCCCTGCATTATACTAAAGGCAGAAGGAGATGATGATATGAATCCCGTATTACAGAATATTTTGGACAGACACTCGTGCCGCAGCTTTACGGAGCAGCCTGTGGAATCGGAAAAGCTGCAGGATTTGCTGACCGCTGCTGTCTGGGCACCGTCCGGCCGCAATGAACAGAGCTGGCATTTTACGCTGCTCGCAAACACGGAAAAAATTCAGGCGCTTGCCGCCGCCGTCAGAGAGGCGGACAATCGGCCTGCCGGCTACAACTTTTTCGCACCGGCTGCCTTTCTCATCGTATCCGGCGAACGCGACAACCGCAACAACTTTCTCGATGCCGGCGCGGCAATGGAAAATGTGCTGCTGACAGCGACCTCTCTCGGTCTCGGCACCTGCTGGATCAATCAGGTGCGTGACGTCTGCGATGTGCCCGCTGTGCGCGCCCTGCTGACGGAATACGGTGTGCCGGAAAGTCACATCGTCAATGCATCCGCTGCCATCGGCTATCCGGCAGCACAGCCGGTCATTCACGAGCGAAAAGCAAACACCACAACTTTGGTGCGGTAACACACAAAACAAGGAGGCAGTACCATGGCATTGGAACAGCAAATTCAAACGTTGCAGCACATGATTGACGAATCCAAGAAACTTGTTTTTTTCGGCGGCGCCGGTGTCTCGACGGAAAGCGGCATTCCGGATTTCCGCAGCGTTGACGGCTTGTATCATCAGAAGTATAAATTTCCGCCGGAAACCATCCTCAGTCATTCCTTTTTCCAGTCTCAGCCGGAGGAGTTCTTCCGATTTTATCAGGACAAGATGCTCGCGCTGAACGCGAAGCCAAACGCCGCACACAAAAAGCTCGCAGAGCTGGAGCAGGCAGGCAAGCTGACCGCCGTTGTCACGCAAAACATAGACGGTCTGCATCAAGCTGCCGGCAGCAAGAACGTCTATGAGCTGCACGGCTCTGTGCATCGAAATTATTGCCAGCACTGCGGCAAATTCTATGATGCCCAGTACATGAAATCCTGTCACGGTGTTCCGCGATGCACCTGCGGCGGCATCATCAAGCCGGATGTTGTGCTGTACGAGGAATCGCTCGATGAGCAGTGCCTGATGAACAGCGTACAGGCAATTGCGCAAGCGGATATGCTGATCATCGGCGGCACGTCGCTTGCCGTCTATCCCGCCGCTGGTTTGATTCAGTACTTCCGCGGCAAATATCTCGTCGTCATCAACAAGGGTCAGACGCAGCGCTCCACCGGCGCGCAATTGACCATTGACGCACCGATTGGCAAGGTTTTAGAGCAAATTCAAGTCAGATAAACGAAATATGGCGCTGCCTGCGGCAGCGCCATATTTTTTTGCGAATTATGATTACTGCTCCATCTGATAGAACGCTTTGAACGCATTGTAAGCGGCAAACAAATCCAGCTTTGCAATGACTTCAAACGGCGCGTGCATGCTGAGCACCGGAACACCGCAATCTACCGTATCAATATTGCGGTTCGCCATAAACATGGCAACGGTACCGCCGCCGCCCTGATCGACCTTGCCGAGCTGACCGGTCTGCCAAATGACATGGTTCTTATGGAACTGATAGCGCATTTTTCCCATCAGCTCTGCGGTTGCATCGGAAGAACCGGACTTGCCGCGCGCACCGGTATACTTGACCAGTGCCACGCCGCAGTTGACACGCGCATCGTTGCGGCGCTCGGAAACATTCGGATAGTTCGGGTCAAACGCATTGCAAACGTCCGCGGACAGGCAGGTAGAGCGCTCGATGCACTCCTCAAACAGCGTGCCGTCTGCACGGCACAAATCCGCCACCAGCGTGTCAAAGAAGTGCGACTGCATACCGGTCACACCGTCCGAACCGATTTCTTCCTTGTCGACCAGAATGACCATAGACGTCTTTTTCGGCGTTTCTTCGAGATCCAACAGCGCCGTTGCCGCCGGATACGAGCACACGCGGTCATCGTGGCCATAGGCGCCGATAAACGAGCGGTCAAAGCCGACATCCGAGGCCTTGAACGCCGGCACGCAGGTCAGCTCTGCGGACAGGAAATCCTCCTCCGTGATACCGTATTCCTTGTTGAGGAACTCCATCACCCACAGCTTGATTTTATCCGAGGTCTCGATGTCCGACTTGGACGGCTTTGAGCCGACCAGCACGTTCATATTCTCCGCCTCGATGCCCTTCATCATGGTCTTTCCCATCTGTTCGGTTGCCAGATGAATGAGCAGATCCGTGATGACAAAGACCGGATCGCCCGGCTTATCGCCAATGCGAACATCCACGGACTCCACGCCGTTTTCCGTCATGCGGCAAACGACGCCGCGCAGCTCCATCGGAATGGTTGTCCACTGATATTTTTTGATGCCGCCGTAGTAGTGCGTCTTAAACAGCGCCATGCCGTTGTCTTCATACAGCGGAACCGTGCGAATATCAATGCGCGGTGCGTCCAAATGCGCAGCCGACAGATTGATGCCGCTGTGCATGCCGTCCGAACCAACTACAAAGAGTATAATTGCTTTATTTCTATTTATTTTGTAATATTTCTCTCCCGGATGGATTTCCTTGCCGCGGGTATATGCCGCAAAGCCGTTTGCCTCTGCCATAGCCTGCAGGCGGCGAACCGCGTCACGCTCGGTCTTGGCTTCGTCCAAGAACGCCTTATATCCTTCCGCGTACTCCATCATGGCAGCCTGCTCGGCATCGCTCATGCGATCCCAGCCGGTCTTTTTGTCATAAAATAGGGTGTTTTCCATGAAACTTTCATCCTTTCTGCACCGATGCGTTTATTTGCGCACCATATCTTCATAGATCTTGCGCACCTGTGTATACAGTGTGTCCAAGTCTGCATCATTTTGTACGATATAATCGCATCTTTCGCGGTAAAATGCATCGTCTTTCTGCGCGTCAATGCGCAGCGCCGCATACTCCTCCGTAATCGCATCCCGCGCCACAATGCGCGCAATGCGCGTATTGCGCGCCGCGAGCACCGCACACGTCTTATCGCAGAGCGTCTCCATCTGACCTTCAAACAATACCGGTGCATCATAGATGCACAGCAAGCATCCCCGTTTGCTATACGCGGCGAATGCATCGCGGGCGGCCTGCCGAATATACGGATGGGTAATCGCGTTGAGCTGCTGCAGCTTCTGCGCATCGGCAAAAACGATGGCGCCGAGCTTTTTGCGGTCTAATTTCCCATCTGTAGAAAATACATCTCCAAATACATTTTGTATTTCTTTCAGCATGGGCTCGCAGGTATCGCACAGCGTTCGATAGGTTGCGTCCGCATCAATGACGCCGCATCCCAGCCGCGCAAATGCCGTACAGGCGGCACTTTTTCCTGTGCCGGAGCCGCCGGTCAGACCAAGAATTTTCATGCTTGTTCCTCCGTCAAGTCGATCACATGGAAACCGGCCGCCTTTTTGATGCGGTTTGCCACCGCAAGGCCGATGCCGCGGGACGGCGGGCACTGGGCAAAAATTTCCGTGCAGTCCGTATCATCAAACCGGCGCAGCGCATCGAACACTTCCCGCGCCTGCTGTGCTTCATCATCGGACGGGCCAAACGTCTCCACAACCGCTTTTCCGCAAAACAGCTGCGCACAATCGTCAAAGCACAAAACGCCGGTATGCTGTCCCAGTCTTTGCGCGATGTACTGCGCGCTGGCTTCCGGCGTGCCGAATACAACCGTTACCGGTGCTTTGGGCGCATAATGGCGATATTTCATGCCCGGCGCAGAGACTTTCTCGCTGTCATCAATCTTTTCTTTCAACGCACGATCAACATCCACTTCGCCAAGTACCGATTGCAGCTGTTCCAGCGAAATTCCGCCCGGACGCAGCAGCCGCGGACGTTCGCCGCACAGCGATACGACCGTCGATTCCACACCGACCGAGCACGGACCGCCATCTACAACAGCGGCAATCTTGCCGTGCAAGTCCTCCATGACATGCTGCGCTGTCGTGGTAGACGGTCTGCCGGAGGTGTTGGCAGACGGAGCCGCCAGCGGAACGCCTGCCGCGCGGATAATTGCCTGTGCCATCGGATGCACCGGAAAGCGAATACCAACTGTATTTAATCCGCCAGACGTTACCATTGGTATTTTATCCTGTTTGGGCAGAATGATGGTCAGCGGACCAGGCCAAAACGCATCTGCCAGCTTCTGTGCTTCCGGCGGAAACTCCGTTGCAATCTCCCGCACCATGGAGAGGTCCGCAATGTGCACGATGAGTGGATTGTCCTGCGGGCGTCCTTTCGCCTCGAAAATACGCTTGACTGCCTGCGGATTGAGCGCATCCGCCGCAAGACCATATACCGTTTCTGTGGGAATGCCCACAACTTCTCCGGCGCGAAGCAGCGCACCGGCTTCTTCAATTGCCGCCGGTTCTTCCGACGGACGCAGCAGTTTGGTTTGCATGATTTGACCTTCTTTTATTTCTATTCGTATAATTTTAATTATTTTTGTCTATTTGTTTAATTTTCCATCTTTGCCAGCTTTTCCGCCTGATCGGTTGTAATCAGCGCGTCAAGCACTTCATCCAGATTTCCGTTGAGGAAATTGTCCAGCTTATACAGCGTCAGCTTGATGCGATGCTCGGACACGCGGTTTTCCGGAAAGTTATACGTACGAATGCGCTCCGAGCGGTCACCGGAACCGACCTGACTGCGGCGTTCCGCAGCAATCGCGTCATCCTGTTCGCGCTGTTTGATTTCAAACAGACGGGAACGCAGTACCTTCATCGCTTTGTCTCGGTTTTTGAACTGGCTTCGCTCGTCCTGACACTCGACAACCATACCGGTCGGCAAGTGCGTGATACGAATGGCGGACGAGGTTTTGTTGATGTGCTGACCGCCCGCACCCGACGAACGATAGGTATCAATTTTCAGATCTTTCGGGTCAATTGTCAGCTCTACATCGTCTACTTCCGGCAGTACAGCGACAGTCACCGTTGAGGTATGCACGCGGCCCTGCGATTCGGTCTCCGGCACGCGCTGTACGCGGTGCACACCGCTCTCGTACTTGAGACGAGAAAAGGCGCCTTCGCCGTCAATGCTGAAGGTAATCTCTCGGAAGCCGCCCAATTCGGTCTCAGATTCACTGATGCGTTCGGTTTTCCAGCCTCTTGTATCCGCATACATGGTATACATGCGGTACAGCGATGCGGCAAACAACGCGGCCTCCTCGCCGCCCGCACCCGCACGAATTTCCATAATGACACTGCGCTCATCGCGCGCGTCTTTTGGCAAAAGCAGAATCTTTAATTCCTGCTCCAGCTGCTCCTTTTGCTCGCGGCTGGATGCCAAGGTCTCCTGCGCGAGCGCATGCATGTCTGCATCGCCGCCCGCTTCCTCCAGCAGTTCCTTTGCGTCCTGCTCATCCTGACAAGCAGTCTGGTATGCGCGGTATGTTTTGAGAATCGGCTGCAAAGTTCGATGTTCCTTTGTCAGAGCCGCCGCCCGCTCCGGATCATCGTATAAATTCGGGCTGGCAAGCTGGTTTTCCAGCTCATCATACCGATCGGCAAGCCCTTCCAGCTTTTCCAGCATGAACTTCAACTCCTTGTTATCATTTCTCTTTATTATACAGTTTATATCGTTTTATATTGTATAAATAAATTATTTGATTACTATTCGTTTACCCACACCCCAACGCTCATCTGCAAATCCGCTTCTCCGTTGATGGTAATGGACAGACATTGGTTTGCTTTTTTTCTTCCGAACAGGCGGTCAAGCACAAAATTTTCCATCTCAAACAAGTTTTCTTCGCAGAAATATGCGGTGCGGTCTCCAATCAATAGCGGATACGTCACTTTTCCCTCTCCGCAAATCAGTGCCCGATGCTTGACGTCGTGCAGCTCCAATGCATCTATCTTACCGCCCAGCAGTGCGCGCAGTCCGGTAATAAACTGCGGCGCCACGGTCGCTGACAGCCGAATCTCTGCGAGTTGGAAATGGTCGTTATCCGTTGCATATAAGCTGCATGGAACTGTATACCGTATCATAGGTACGCCCCCTTCTGTCCGTCTCTGTCTCTTGTTTACCAGTATCCGCTGCCAATCATTTTGACAACGGAGAAATACTCTCGGATGTACATCAAAACAGCGGATGCCGGATCTCCCGCCGGTGCAGACACCACAGACGGCGTCAGGCCGACATGCCGCATGATATGCCGAATGCGGAACAAATGAAAGCTGCTCGACACAACCGTGACATGCTGCGTATCCCAGCTGCGCTCTTCACAGATTTTCATGGCATTTTCTATGTTTTGTACCGTGTTGTGCGACTGGTCTTCCAGTACGATGCGGCTGGAATCTGCGCCGTGCTGCACCATCCAGCGGCGCATGACCGTCGCTTCGGGCTCCGCTTCGTCAGCTCCCTGTCCGCCGCACACGATGACCTGTGCCTCCGGATTCTGCTTCATAACGTCCATCGCCACAACCAGCCGATTTTTGAGATTCTGCGACGGCTGGTCGCCGCGCAGACCGCCGCCGAGCACACACAGGACATCTATCGGCTGCTGTACCTCAGACCGTGTACCGGACACAATCATGCCCTCTATCCCGACAAACGAGCACAGCCAAACGAGAAACAGCACATGCCCGATGCGCACGAGCCATTTGCTGATGCGCTGTTTGACACCGGTTTGTGTATCGCGCCATGCAAGAAGCTTGCACATCAGTGCCGTACAAATGCATAACGCCGCAAAGAAATACAGACCAAACCGCCATGTTGTCATAAACATAGCACACGGAATGCATCCCACAGTGGCAATCAGACAGATCAGACACAGCGTGCGATAGAATCGTTTCATACGTCCTGCATCTCCTCCAGCTGCGCAGACAGCTGTTCCCACTGCTCCATGAGTTCCATCAGCTGGGTTTCCACTTCATCCTTCTGGTTGGAAAACTCCATCAGCTTGCCCGGATCGCTTGCCGCAGCAGCCATCTGTTCATCCAATGCAGCGCTCTGTTCCTCACACTGAGAAATTTCGCGCTCCAGCTTGGCAATTTTCTTCTCCAGCTGCTTGGTGCCGCCCTTTGGCTTGGGCTTTTCTTTTTTTGGCTTCGGTGTCACGGCAGCCGCTTTTTCCGCAGCTTTGCGCTCACGAAAGGCGAGATACTGTTCATAATTGCCGGTAAAATCAATCATTTCGCCGTCCATCAGGACGATAATGCGATTGGCAAACCGAGATACAAAATAGCGGTCATGCGATACAAACAGCAGCGTGCCGGTAAAGCCTTCAATGGCCTCCTCAATCCACTCACGGGACAAAATATCCAGATGGTTGGTCGGCTCGTCGAGCACGAGCATATTGAGCGGATCGTACATCAGCTCACACAAGCGCAGACGGCTTTTTTCGCCGCCGGACAGCTTGGATACCGGCTTGAGTGCATCTTCGCCGGAGAACTGGAATCGTCCCAGACGATTGCGCGCAGTCTGCGGCGTGACGTTCTTTTCATAAATCAAGGTATCTACGAGCGTGCGGTTTTCATCCTCAAAATGAACGACCTGCGGCAAATACGCGGGCTTAAGTCCCTCGCCCTTTTTGATTGTGCCGCTGTCTGCCGCCTCACAGCCCAAGATAATGTTGAGCAGTGTCGTTTTGCCGGTGCCATTGTCGCCCAAGATTGCCACGCGTTCGCCGTTCTTTATGCTGAACGTGACGTCGTGCAGGACCTGCCGACCGTCAAAGCTCTTGCAAATGCCGCGCACTTTGAGCACATTTTCCGTCTCATAGTTCGGATCTCCAAACTGCATGGACATCTTTTTTTGCTGCTTCGGACGGTCTGCGACCGTCATGCGCGCGATGCGCTTATCAATGGAGAACGCACGCTTGTGCATTTTCTCGGTGCCCCATTGGTGCATCTTGCGCGATTGATCCTGTAATCGCTTGAGCTCCTCCATCTGATTTTCATGCTCCGCCATGCGCTGTGCAAAGCGCAGCTTGCGCTCCTCCGCATAATAGCTGTAGGAACCTGCATAAAAGTCCGCATGGCCTTCAAACAGTTCAATGATGCGGTCACAGCACTGGTCGAGGAAATAGCGGTCATGGGAAATCGTAACCACGGTTCCCTTGTATTCAGACAGGAAATTTCCCAGCCATTCAACGGCATCCAAATCCAGATGGTTGGTTGGCTCGTCCAGCAGCAAAATGTCCGTATCCTCCAGAATAATACGCGCCAGATTCACGCGGGTCTTTTCGCCGCCGGACAGCACATCAAACGGCTGCGCCCGCATTTCCTTTGGAATTTCCAGACCGTTGCATACCTTATCTACTTCATAATCCAGTGCATAGCCGCCCATCGCTTCAAATTCCGCCTGCAGCGCGCCGTACTGCTTGAGAATCTGCGAGTCATCATTTTTCTCCATCTGCATTTCCAGCTCTGTCATGCGCTGGCGCACCTCCGCGATGCGATGAAACGCAGAGCGCAAAATTTGCTCTACGGTGTCGCCCGGCTCATAAACCGGAATCTGGTCGATGACGCCGACCGTGCGATTTTTGGCAATCGAAATTGTGCCGGTCTCATACGGCAGCTCGCCGGTAATCACGCGAAACAGTGTGGTTTTTCCCGCGCCGTTTGGGCCTACAATTGCTACTTTTTCTCCCGGAAAAATATCAAACGTGATGTCGTGCAAAATTTGATTTTCTCCAAAAAACTGATTCAGTCCTTTGATACTGATGTCTGCCAAAAGTTCTGACCTCCATTATCGTAATCTTCCTTGTGTCCCACTGAAAAAGACCGCGCACGGAGCGCGGTCTTCAGCTTGTCAGAAACAGTCCGATCAAACCTTCTCCGGCTCATCAAAGCTTTCGCCAAAGGTCTCGACGGTTACGCTCTTCATAACCTGCGGCTTGAGCGGCATATCACGGAAGTTTGTGCGCGTTGCTACGATGCGGTCACAAACATCCATACCGGTGATCACGCGGCCGAAGGCTGCATACTGATTGTCCAAATGCGGTGCATCTTCTACCATAATAAAGAACTGAGAACCGGCAGAATTCGGGTCCATTGCGCGAGCCATGGACAGAACGCCGCGGGTGTGCTTCAAATCATTGTGGAAGCCGTTCATTGCGAACTCACCTGCAATGGTGTAGCCCGGGCCGCCCATGCCGTTGCCTTCCGGATCGCCGCCCTGAATCATAAAGCCAGGGATAACGCGATGGAACGTCGTTCCGTTGTAAAAGCCCTTGGATACCAGACTTACAAAATTACGTACCGTGTTCGGCGCAGTCTCGGCGTACAGCTCGATCTGAATTTCGCCGCCATCTTCCATTTCAATGGTGACAATAGGATTTGTCATGAGAGTTAACTTCTCCTTTTTCTCTGCGGAATTTCCGCGTTTGTTGTCAACGGATATGCCGCGCTTTGCGCACATCCGCAACCGTTTTCAAATGATATACTATATAGTATTGTAGCAAATCCGTCCGCGAGTGACAAGAGCTTGCAGCGAATTTGTTCCGGATAATTGTTAATATTCCCGCACCGGCATAATGATGGCTGCCAGAATGTACAGAACGATTCCCGCGCCGCTGCATACGGCGAGTGCCACCGCAAGCAGGCGAATAATTGTCACATCCATGTTGAGATAGGCGGCAATGCCATTGCAAACGCCGAACAGCATTTTTCCCTGTTCAATTCGATATAATTTTTTCGGCTCCATGAGATGACCTCCTGTTCATTTTACTGGATTTTCTTATTTTATGATAGCGTACCGGATATCAGAAGTCAAGCCTGTGCATAACTTTCTGAGATGCGGGGAAACTACATACGTCTGATGATTACAGTCGGATATTTCGCGTCAAATTATCACAAAAAGTGAAGAAAATTTTGATTACAAAGCGTACACTGTCATTTTGACAAATAGAAAATACGGAAAACTGCCGTCCTGCACAGAGAATCTGTCGGGCATTGTCTCAGGATATCCCCGATATTTTGTGTATGACCTGCCCCTTATCCACAAATGCACAAGGTTATCCACCGATTTTCACATGCTTCTGTGGATAACTCTGTGGAAATGTGGATAACTATTCGTATAAATATCTTTTGTCAATGCGATATATGATAAAATTTTACAAACACAAGAGGTTTTTTGCATATGGCTGACACCAAAGATCAAAAACAGCAGACCGAAGCGGACACCGGCTCTGTCACAACGCATTCCTCCCACGGAAGCATTCACTGCATCACCATTATCGGAACCATTGAGGGCCATCAAGAAGCACCGGAAGCGACAAAAACCACAAAATATGAACACGTTTTGCCGCAGCTCGCCGCCATTGAGGAAACGCCGGATATTGACGGGCTGCTCATTTTGCTCAACACGGCAGGCGGCGATGTAGAAGCCGGTCTTGCCATTGCCGAATTGATTGCGGGAATGCACAAGCCAACAATTTCGCTTGTGCTCGGCGGCGGGCATTCCATTGGCATTCCGCTTGCCGTCGCGGCACAGCGCACACTGATTGCGCCGTCCGCCTCCATGATGCTGCACCCTGTTCGTATCAGCGGGACAGTCATCGGCGCGCCGCAAACCTATGAATATTTCCGGCAAATTCAGACGCGCATCACGCGCTTTATCGTGGACAATTCCTCGGTTGAGGAGTCTGAACTGAACCGCCGCATGATGGAAACCGGTGCACTGGCAACCGATGTCGGCACGGTTCTCGGCGCCCAGGAGGCTGTCGCTATGGGTTTGTGCGATGCTGTTGGCACACTGCATGATGCCTTGGCGTGGCTGCACAGCCAAACGAAAAAATAAAAACGTCCTCCGGAAATCCGGAGGACGTCTCTCGTCTGAATACAAAATTTAACCGGTGGCAAAGGTTTTTGCCTGTATTTTTGCGAATATCTATATCTGTTTCTGTATAAACAGATTACTTAGCAGCCTGTGCTGCCTTGATGGTCTCGATCATCATCGGTACTACCTTGAACAGGTCGCCGCAGATGCCCCAATCAGCTACATCGAAAATCGGTGCGCTCTCGGACTTGTTTACTGCGATGATGTTCTCGGAATCCTGCATACCAGCCTTGTGCTGGATAGCGCCGGAAATACCCAGTGCGATGTACAGCTTCGGATGTACAGTCTTACCAGTCTGACCTACCTGATGGTCTGCAGTCAGCCAGCCGGAGTCGATTGCTACACGGGAGCCGCCTACTACGCCGCCCAGTACTTCTGCCAGCTCTTCTGCCAGCTTGATGCCCTTCTCTACGTCCTTGGAGATACCACGGCCTACAGATACGACAACGTCAGCACCGATCAGGTCTACCAGCTGCTTTGCTTCCTTCACGATCTCAACTACCTGCGTCTTGATCGGATCCAGCTCTACTGCCAGCTTCTCTACGACAACAGCGTTTGCCTTTGCTTCGCTGTACTCGCCCTTCTTCAGTACGCCCGGACGTACAGTGGACATCTGCGGACGGAATCTCGGGCAAATGATGGTTGCCATCAGGTGACCGCCGAATGCCGGACGGGTCATCTTCAGGTTGCGGTCGTCCATCTTGATTCGACCGGTCTCTACCATCTGATCTACGTTCAGGGTAGATGCTTCTCTCAGGAAGTCTGCGTACTTTGCAGTATCTACATCCAGATGGGTGCAGTCTGCAGTCAGGCCGGTGTGCAGTCTTGCTGCGCAGCGCGGGCCCAGGTCACGGCCAATGTTGGTTGCGCCAATCAGTACGATTTCCGGCTTCTTTTCCATAACTGCCTTGCAGATAACATCTGCATATGCATCAGTGGTGTAATCCTTCAGTGCCGGATCATCTACCAGAATTACCTTGTCTGCGCCATATGCGCCAATTTCCTTTGCCAGGCCTTCTACCTGATCGCCTACCAGCAGACCTGCCAGCTCTACGCCCAGATCGTCTGCCAGCTTGCGGCCTTCGGATACCAGCTCAAGGACGGTGCTCTGCAGCTCGCCCTGACGCTGCTCACAGAATACCCAAACGCCCTTGAAATCCTTCATGTTCTCTCCGGAATTCTTAAACTCAGCCATTTGTTGTTTCTCCTTTCAATTAAATGATGTGCTTTGCCAGCAGCTTGTCAACCAGTACGTCAACAGTCTTCTGGTCAGCGCCCTCGAGCATCTCGCCCTGTCCCTTCTGCGGAGGGGTAAAGGATGCGAAGATGTTCGTCGGAGAACCCTTCAGGCCGATGGTGTCCAGCTCGATCAGCGGATCATCCTTCAGAGTGTTGAAGTCAAATACGGACATCGGCTTGCTGTATGTCTCGAAAATACCGCCTACGCTCATGTAGCGCGGGGTGTTCAGTTCCTTGATTGCAGTAATCAGGCACGGAGTCTGCGTCTTGATGGTCATGTAGCCATCTTCCAGCATTCTCTTTACCGTTACATCGCGGCCTTCTACCTTGATGTCTGCTGCATAGGTAACCTGCGGCAGGTTCAGCTTCTCTGCGATCTGCGGGCCTACCTGTGCGGTATCACCGTCGATTGCCTGACGGCCGCACAGTACGATGTCATCGTCCTCTACGCCGATCTTGTTGATTGCTGCTGCCAGAATCTGAGAGGTTGCGAAGGTGTCGGAACCGCCGAACTCACGGCCGGATACCAGTACTGCCTCGTCAACGCCCATTGCCATGATCTCACGCAGCATGCCTTCTGCCGGAGGAGGACCCATGGTTACTACGATGGTCTTGCAGCCGGTCTGATCCTTCAGGGTCAGTGCTGCTTCGATTGCGTTCTTATCATCCGGATTGATGATTGCTGCCATAGAAGCGCGGTCCAGAGTTCCGTCCGGCTTTACTGCAACCTTACCAGAAGTATCCGGAACCTGCTTTACGCATACGATAACTTTCATGATTCTATATCCTCCCTATTCTTACTTACCGAGTACGTTGCCTGCGATAACGACTCTCTGAATTTCAGAGGTGCCCTCGTACAGCTCGGTGATCTTAGCATCACGCATCATGCGCTCAACCGGGTAGTCACGGGTGTAGCCGTAGCCGCCGAACAGCTGAACTGCCTGGGTGGTGATCTTCATAGCTGCCTCAGAAGCGAACAGCTTAGCCATAGCAGCGTCCTTGGTGAAACGCTTGCCAGCGCCCTTAGCTGCAGCAGCAGAATAGGTCAGCAGACGTGCTGCGTTGATAGCAACTTCCATGTCAGCAAATACGAACTGGGTGTTCTGGAACTTGGAGATCGGACGACCGAACTGTACACGACCCTTGGTGTACTCAACAGCCTCGTTCATAGCGCCTTCAGCGATGCCCAGTGCCTGTGCAGCGATGCCGATACGGCCGCCGTCCAGGGTGTTCATTGCAATGTTGAAGCCCTTGCCCAGTCTGCCGAGCAGGTTTTCCTTCGGGATGATGCAGTCCTCGAATACGATCTCAGCCGTCGGGGAACCGTGCAGGCCCATCTTCTCCTCGTGACGACCTACAGAGAAGCCCGGGAAGTCCTTCTCTACGATGAATGCAGAGATGCCCTTGGTGCCCTTGGACGGGTCGGTCATTGCGAATACTACGAAAATGTCAGCTACATAGCCGTTGGTAATGAAGATCTTGGAACCGTTCATTACCCAGTGGTCACCCTTGTCTTCGCAAACAGTGGTGCCCTTAGAAGCATCAGAACCAGCGTTCGGCTCGGTCAGAGCGAATGCGCCTACCTTGCCGTTAACCAGCTGCGGCAGATACTTCTTCTTCTGCTCCTCGGTACCGAAGTTGATGATCGGTCCGCAGCACAGGCCGTTGTGGGTAGCAACGATGTCGCCGGTGGAAGCGCACTGCTTGGACAGCTCTTCTACTGCGATAGCAGCGGAGATGTCGTCAGCGCCAGGTCCGCCGTACTCCTTCGGTACGCACATGCCCATTACGCCGTAACGGAACAGCTTGGCGATGTTGTCAGCCGGATACTGCTCGGTGCGATCAGTCTCAGCTGCGATCGGCTTGACTTCTTCTTCGGTAAACTCTGCGAGAGCCTTCCGAATCAGTTCTTGCTCTTTGGTCAAGTTGAAGTCCATGTTTTATTCCTCCAATTTCACTATAATATGTGTTTCAATAACACCCAAAGAAACTAAAAAGTTAACATATACCTTATCAAAATCAGTATAGCATATTTCATTTTGTTGTGCAATGTTTTTTATAGTGATTGATTCACAAAGAAAATTTTATCTAACATTACTAACAATATGCACAAATTGTGGGCTTTTGGAGTGAAATAACGTTTTTTTGAACGTTTTATTCGTCTTTTCTTTACCAAAAACAAACAGTTACCCAAAATCCTTTGCTAATTTATGGTCGAATAACAATATTTTGCTGGGATTCTGAAATTTTTGCACAAAAAAAGTCCCTCCGGAAATCCGGAGGGACATCTCTCGTCTGAATACAAAATTTAACCGGCGGCAAAGGTTTTTGCCTGTATTTTTGCGAATATCTATATCTGTTTCTGTATAAACAGATTACTTAGCAGCCTGTGCTGCCTTGATGGTCTCGATCATCATCGGTACTACCTTGAACAGGTCGCCGCAGATGCCCCAATCAGCTACATCGAAAATCGGTGCGCTCTCGGACTTGTTTACTGCGATGATGTTCTCGGAATCCTGCATACCAGCCTTGTGCTGGATAGCGCCGGAAATACCCAGTGCGATGTACAGCTTCGGATGTACAGTCTTACCAGTCTGACCTACCTGATGGTCTGCAGTCAGCCAGCCGGAGTCGATTGCTACACGGGAGCCGCCTACTACGCCGCCCAGTACTTCTGCCAGCTCTTCTGCCAGCTTGATGCCCTTCTCTACGTCCTTGGAGATACCACGGCCTACAGATACGACAACGTCAGCACCGATCAGGTCTACCAGCTGCTTTGCTTCCTTCACGATCTCAACTACCTGCGTCTTGATCGGATCCAGCTCTACTGCCAGCTTCTCTACGACAACAGCGTTTGCCTTTGCTTCGCTGTACTCGCCCTTCTTCAGTACGCCCGGACGTACAGTGGACATCTGCGGACGGAATCTCGGGCAAATGATGGTTGCCATCAGGTGACCGCCGAATGCCGGACGGGTCATCTTCAGGTTGCGGTCGTCCATCTTGATTCGACCGGTCTCTACCATCTGATCTACGTTCAGGGTAGATGCTTCTCTCAGGAAGTCTGCGTACTTTGCAGTATCTACATCCAGATGGGTGCAGTCTGCAGTCAGGCCGGTGTGCAGTCTTGCTGCGCAGCGCGGGCCCAGGTCACGGCCAATGTTGGTTGCGCCAATCAGTACGATTTCCGGCTTCTTTTCCATAACTGCCTTGCAGATAACATCTGCATATGCATCAGTGGTGTAATCCTTCAGTGCCGGATCATCTACCAGAATTACCTTGTCTGCGCCATATGCGCCAATTTCCTTTGCCAGGCCTTCTACCTGATCGCCTACCAGCAGACCTGCCAGCTCTACGCCCAGATCGTCTGCCAGCTTGCGGCCTTCGGATACCAGCTCAAGGACGGTGCTCTGCAGCTCGCCCTGACGCTGCTCACAGAATACCCAAACGCCCTTGAAATCCTTCATGTTCTCTCCGGAATTCTTAAACTCAGCCATTTGTTGTTTCTCCTTTCAATTAAATGATGTGCTTTGCCAGCAGCTTGTCAACCAGTACGTCAACAGTCTTCTGGTCAGCGCCCTCGAGCATCTCGCCCTGTCCCTTCTGCGGAGGGGTAAAGGATGCGAAGATGTTCGTCGGAGAACCCTTCAGGCCGATGGTGTCCAGCTCGATCAGCGGATCATCCTTCAGAGTGTTGAAGTCAAATACGGACATCGGCTTGCTGTATGTCTCGAAAATACCGCCTACGCTCATGTAGCGCGGGGTGTTCAGTTCCTTGATTGCAGTAATCAGGCACGGAGTCTGCGTCTTGATGGTCATGTAGCCATCTTCCAGCATTCTCTTTACCGTTACATCGCGGCCTTCTACCTTGATGTCTGCTGCATAGGTAACCTGCGGCAGGTTCAGCTTCTCTGCGATCTGCGGGCCTACCTGTGCGGTATCACCGTCGATTGCCTGACGGCCGCACAGTACGATGTCATCGTCCTCTACGCCGATCTTGTTGATTGCTGCTGCCAGAATCTGAGAGGTTGCGAAGGTGTCGGAACCGCCGAACTCACGGCCGGATACCAGTACTGCCTCGTCAACGCCCATTGCCATGATCTCACGCAGCATGCCTTCTGCCGGAGGAGGACCCATGGTTACTACGATGGTCTTGCAGCCGGTCTGATCCTTCAGGGTCAGTGCTGCTTCGATTGCGTTCTTATCATCCGGATTGATGATTGCTGCCATAGAAGCGCGGTCCAGAGTTCCGTCCGGCTTTACTGCAACCTTACCAGAAGTATCCGGAACCTGCTTTACGCATACGATAACTTTCATGATTCAGTTTCCTCCCTATCTTACTTGCCGAGTACGTTGTTAGCGATTACCATGCGCTGTACCTGAGAAGTGCCTTCGTAGATCTCAGTGATCTTCGCATCACGCATCATGCGCTCCATCGGGTACTCACGGATGTAGCCGTAACCGCCGAAGATCTGGAGAGCCTTGGTGGTAACGTCCATAGCGGTCTCAGCAGCAAACAGCTTAGCCATAGCAGCTTCCTTGTTGTACGGCAGACCGTTATCCTTGTTGAATGCAGCACGGCGAACCAGCAGACGAGCAGCGTCTACCTGAGTCTCCATGTCAGCGATCATCCACTGCAGACCCTGGAACTTGGACAGCGTCTTACCGAACTGTACACGCTCCTTCATGTAAGCAATAGCCTGATCCAGTGCACCCTGTGCGATGCCCAGTGCCTGAGAAGCGATGCCGATACGGCCGCCGTCCAGGGTGGTCATAGCGATCTTGAAGCCCTGGCCTTCTCTGCCCAGCAGACGGTCTGCCGGAAGAACCATATCTTCAAATACCAGCTCAGCAGTCTGGGAGCCGCGGATACCCATCTTATGCTCGATCTTGCCGATGGAGAATCCCGGATCGTCCTTATCAACGATAAATGCAGAAATACCATGATTTCTTGCAGCCTTATCGGTCATAGCAAAAATTACATAGGTGTCAGCAATGCCGCCGCCGGTGATAAATACCTTGGAGCCATTGATGACATAAGAGCCGTCTTCCTGCTTTACAGCAACAGTCTGCTGTGCTGCAGAGTCAGTGCCGGCATTCGGCTCGGTCAGACCAAACGCACCGGTCTTGTGACCATCGATCAGCGGACGCAGCCACTTCTCCTTCTGCTCAGCGGTGCCGTACTTGAAAATCGGCCAAGCGCCCAGCGTTGCGTGAGAAGAAATAATACAGCCGGTGGTGCCGCAGAAGCGGGATGCTTCTTCGATAGCGATAGAGTAGCAGATGGTGTCGCCGCCGGAGCCGCCCAGTTCCTTCGGGAACTGAATGCCCATCAGGCCGTACTTACGCATCTTTTCTACGGTTTCAAACGGATAACGCTCTTCAGCGTCGATCTCAGCAGCGATCGGCTCAACTTCGTTTACAGCGAACTCACGGCACATCTTCTGAACCAGTGCCTGTTCTTTTGTAAGCCTAAAATCCATACCAGTAAACCTCCCAAAAAATATCAATTCCATGTGAAATCTGCAAACGCACATTTTGCTGATCTGGCTTTCGGCTAAAAGTACGGTGCACCTTCAGGAATGCGGGTTAATCTATATGCATGCGCACATGCACACGCTTATATTATAGCGATTCCGAAATCTTTGTCAAGAAATTCACGCACTTTTTTTGAACACTTTTTATAATTTACCAAGAATTTACTCAGTTTTTTTCACACGTTTTGCACGCAATTTTTACAACACTATAATATTTACAGAAAATATACACTTTGTGTTCAAATGAAATTTTTAACGAAGGGAAAAAGAATCGCTAAGACGAAAAAGAGAGCAGCCCAAACGGGACTGCTCTCTGGCTTTCTTATTCTCACAGCTGCTCGCACTGCTGCATCCACAGGGCGCTGACCGCATCCGACGGCATGCGCCAGTCTCCGCGCGGGGACAGCGTGACCGTACCGACCTTCGGGCCGTCCGGCAGACAAGAACGCTTGAACTGCTGGATAAAGAACCGGCGAACAAACGTTGTCAGCCATTTCTTAATTGTCGCATCGTCATAGACGCCGGCGAACGCATGCTTTGCCAGACGATAGATCTTCTTCGGCTCCATGCCAAATCGCAGCAAATAATACAGATAGAAATCGTGCAGCTCATACGGGCCGACAAGCTCCTCTGTTTTCTGCGAAATCTCTCCGTCCTTCGGCGGCAGCAGCTCCGGCGATACCGGCGTTGCGAGGACATCGCGCAGAACACGACCGGTTTCTCCGCCCGCCCGCTCTGCTTCGTATGCTGTCAGATAGCGAACCAGTGTTTTCGGAATCGAACCGTTGACGCCGTACATCGACATATGGTCACCATTATAGGTTGCCCAGCCCAGTGCCAATTCAGACAGGTCACCGGTACCGATAACCATGCCGCCGGTTTTATTGGCGAGATCCATCAGCACCTGCGTGCGCTCACGCGCCTGACCGTTTTCAAACGTCACGGAATGGTCTTCCATATCATGTCCAATATCAATAAAATGCTGGGTGACCGATGCACCAATCTCAATGGTCTTGCAGGTCGTGCCATATGCCGCCGCCAGTGTCAGTGCATTATTTTTCGTGCGGCTGGTCGTGCCAAAGCACGGCATCGTCACGGCAATAATATCCTTTCTGTCACGTCCCAGCATATCAAAGGCATGAACGGTGACAACCAGTGCCAGCGCGGAATCCAAACCGCCGGACAAACCGACAACCGCGGTCTTTGCATGAGCATGACGGACACGTGTTGCCAAGCCGGTTGCCTGCAGCGTCAGAATTTCCTCGCAGCGCTCTGCCAGATCGTCCTTATTGGACGGAACAAACGGTGTCTGTGCAACCGGGCGGGTCAGCTCGGTCTCTCTCAGCTGCATATCAAACGGGATTTCCGCGTAATCAAACACATCCTCTGTGTGGAAAGTGTTCTGACGGCGGCGCTCATAGTCCATACGCTTGACATCAATTTCAGAAATCGTCAAACCGGTTGCAAAGCGCTTGGACTGCGCGAGAATCGAGCCGTTTTCTGCAATAATATTGTGTGCGGCAAAGACCAGATCCGTAGAAGATTCGCCCTGACCGGCATCGCAGTACACATAACCGCACTGTCCGCGTCCCGACTGCATCCGAACCAAATCGCGGCGGTATGCCGCCTTGCCAATAATCTCATCCGAAGCGGACAGATTATAAAGAATCGTCGCGCCTGCGGCTGCCAATGCACTGGACGGCGGATTGGATACCCACAAATCTTCACAGATTTCTGCGCCGACGGTAAATTCCGGCATCTCTGTGCACTGGAATACCTGCATCGGGCTGAGTGCAAATTCCTGATCGCCCCAAGTCAAATACTCAGCGGTCTCGGCGGTTGCCTCGGTAAAATGACGCAGCTCATAGAACTCGGTATAGTTCGGAATATTGCGCTTTGGCACCATGCCCAGAATATCGCCCTTGTGCAGAACAGCGGCACAGTTATACAGCGCACCGCGCACACGCACCGGAATGCCAATCAAAATCAGCATGTCCATGTCCTTGGTCTCCTTGGCGATGCGGAGCAGCTGCTGCTTGGCGCCTTCCAACAAAACTTCATGCAAAAACAGATCCGAACAGGTATATCCGGTCAGACACAGCTCCGGAAAACCAATCACCTGCACGCCCTGTTCGTTCGCCTCTCGACACAGCGTCAAAATATTGTCTGCATTGAATGCGCAGTCCGCCACATGAATTTCCGGCGTGGCTGCCGCGACTTTGATAAAACCGTCTTTCATAATAACTTCCACCTCAGGAATGAATTTTCGTGTTCTCCTGCGTGCAGGCACGTATTGTCCTTATTATACTCCACCTCGCCCCAATTGGAAACAGGAGATTTTATACCACATATTTACTCTTTGTATAATTTAATTACAAATATACGAATGAATGATTGTTTGCGCCGTGGCGGAAGGAGCAGCACGCGGGCAAGTCTGTATCAGGTCAATTCTGATTTGTTCAGCGTGCGGTTCGCACCGGCTTCTTGGCTCTCCCAGAGGGAGAGCTGGCATTTGCGAAGCAAATGACTGAGAGGGCAGCACACAGACAGGTTCGTGTCAGGGCGAATCTTCGAAAAACATGCTAGCTGGTATTAGCCCTCTCTGTCGCTGCGCGACATCTCTCCCAAAGGGAGAGACAAGTTTG